>Ga0316576_10000424_pt1 | contig 19508 bp, 18 predicted proteins | sample S0NA_FD_203075 | JGI IMG/M metagenome (GOLD analysis project Ga0316576, IMG submission 203075) | Rhizosphere microbial communities from salt marsh grasses in Alabama, United States - S0-2_050615r3r5 | ecosystem: Host-associated > Plants > Roots > Rhizosphere | place: USA: Alabama | collected... | reverse complement strand
AGCCGTTGCGGCAGGCAGGCGAAGCCGGATCGGACTTCGGACGCCTTGACTCTGAAGCCCCCAGGCTTTAGCGATTTTCAGGTAAACCCACTAAAAGGAGATTGTCATGGAAAGAAATTTGTTGATCGCCTTCGATGATTCCGAAAATGCCATGCGGGCTGTGGAACAGGTTGCCCGGTCTTTCTCATCCGACTCGGCGGTGACCTTGTTCCATGTCGCCCAGGACTCCAGCGCCCTGTGCAACATGAACAGCCCGGAATTGATACCGTTGTTCAAGCATGGGCAGAGCGAATTTTGCTCGCTTGAAGATAAAAAGCGGAGCCTGGTCCAGGCGGCATCCGAAAAGGCTAAGCAACTTCTTGTAGACAAGGGATTCAAGCCGGAGCGGGTTACCATCAGAATCGAAACGGCCCAGCATGGTGTTGCCAGGGATATTATTCAGGAAGCGGACAACAACTATGACGTTCTCGTGCTGGGGAAAAGGGGGATTTCCGGCATCAAAGCCTTCCTGTTCGGCGGCACCACACAAAAGGTGATCCAGGGCATTGAAAAGGCTTCCCTGTTCATCGTCAACTAGGAAAAACTGGAAGATACGCTGTTATCCCCAGCGTTGCAACTGAGCGGTTATTTTTTGGGGCTCAATTTATGAATGATGGCTTTGGCTTTCATCAGTTGCCGTGTGGTGAGCTCCAGCCGGTCCCTCAGCATCTGGTTCGTTCTCACCAGCGTTTTTACAAGCGTCTCATCGGACCGCTCTTTTCCCTTGGGACGGGCGATCTCCACCGCGGTTAGAATACAGGTCGTGTCTTCGACGGCGTGCACGGAATATTGACGCACCGACCGGTGCATGGCGTCCAGTTCACTGAGGATGTCTCCCCTGCGCTTGACTGTGTAGAGTTCGACATCCCTGCTCACCACCCTGGCCGCGCCGCTGTAGAGATAATGCACCCGCTGGTCGCAATTGTCCGCTCCGATGATGGTCGCGCCTGCCGGGTAGTGTTTTATTGCACTGCGCTCCATCAGCTTTTGCATCTGCTCATCGTCCAGTTCGGAGAATGCAGGGATGCTTTTGAATTTTTGCAGGCGGTCCAGCTTTTGGCTGATGATCTGTTTGTAATCCTTCTGTTCGATCAGATGGTCGTCAAGCAGCAGCTTCCGCTCGGATATCTGATGCCTGATTCGGTTGAAAACGGTCGTTTCGGCCGAATTTTTAGCGATGGGAAGATACCGGGCCCAAAGAATTAATTGGAGATCCGAAGCACTGTTTATTCTACCCACTGCCGGCCACTCGTGCTCGCCCAGAATCGCCCGGTCGACGGGGATCAGGGCAGCGGTGGCGGTCAATTCGATCTCCATGCCCAGATTTGCGACGATGAATGTATTATTTTGATTTTTATTGTTTTTTTCTTCGTCTGGCATGCCCTGTCCTCTGTTTCGGCAGCATTTGTGGCCCAGCGATCATCCGTGTCGCCTTGACAATCTGCCACAAAGTAACAATATTTGAGGGTGAGGATATATGCCGAATGTAAACCATTATCGTCCTCAAACCTCCTTCAAGGCTTCCGCGCGGCATAGCGGGAGCCGGTCTTATTCCAGTTTCCCATAACTGCCTTAAATTCTTGGGAATGATTTCACAACAGGGTAGATACCCAGGCTGCAGGGTCCGGCACTTATTTCACCCCGGAAGCGCTTTGTTCATTACATTCCCCTGTAGCTTCCCCCGTCCACCAGCAGGTTCTGTCCGGTGATGAAGCACGCCTGACGTCCGGCCAGAAAAGCGGCCGCCGCCCCGAAATCGGACGGGTCGCCAATGGTGCTGCTCGGTGTGTCCGCGATCATTTCCGCATAGATTTCATCGGGATCCCTTCCCTCCCGGCTGCAGCGGTCCTGCACCAGCTGCTCGACGCGCGCGGTTTTGTGTATCCCCGGAAGAAGGGCGTTGACGGTAATGCCTGCCGGCGCCAGTTCGGTCGACACGGTTTTTAAAAAGCCGGTCAACCCCGCCCTGGCCATGTTGGACAGCAGGAGGTTGCCGATGGGCTGCTTCACCGAAACCGACGTGATGGCGATAATGCGCCCCCATCCCTTGGCCACCATGGCCGCAGTGACCCCGTTAATCAGGCGGACGGCGCTCATCAGGGTCAGTTCAAAAGCCTTTTCATAGGCGTCCAGCGGTGTGCTGGCATACGTCCCCGGAGGCGGGCCGCCGGCATTGGTCACCAGGATATCCGGAGCCCCCAGCGACGACCGGACATCCGCCAGCAAACGGTCGATGTCATCAGGCAGTGACAGGTCTGCGGCGAACCCCTTGGCCTCGCTTCCTGACCGGGTGGCTATTTCCCGGGCAGCCTGCCCTGCTTCGGCGGCATCCCGCGAACAGACGGCCACCCGGCACCCTTCGGCGGCCAGTTGATCCGCGCACCCTCTGCCCAGCCCCCGGGTTGCCGCGGCCACCAGTGCGATCTTGCCTTCGATTCCGAGGTCCATGTCTCCAGCTCCTTCTAAAACGTGATTAAAATCGAAACTTCAGGGTAGGTGTCGTCACAGGACGCGTGAATGGATTCGTCGCAGTTGAGGTAAACCTCGTATACAGCCCCCAGGCCGAGAAACCAACTTTTATCGGTGGTGATATAAACACCCCCCCGGACACCGGCCGTATCAAGGTCATCGTAATCCTCGATGAAAATGTGGCTGTAGAAAACGCCTCCATACGGCCTCACCCGAGACCGGACGGGCAGAATGTAGGTGGCCCGCGGACTCAGTTTGTAGATGCCCGGGTCGCTTCCCAGCCATGCCTCGCCGTCCAGCCCCAGTTCCAGGCCGTCCGCTGCGAACACCCCCGCGCCCACGCCAAAGATGGCATAGTTGCTGTCCAGCATCCTGCCGGACCCGGCGACGATGGAAAACCGGCGGCTACCTTTTTCGAAGGGGCCGGCATTAGCGGCAGTGACCCCAGCCGACAGAAACAGGATGATAATAATCAGCCTTGCAACACCGGCCCACGGATGCTTGTCTCCGTTCATGGTTGATGTCCTCCTTCCCGCTGTCTATCCCCCCAGATAAGCTTTCTGAACCTCCTGGTTGTCCAGAAGATCCGCAGCATCGCCTTGCAGCACCATGTTGCCGTTTTCCAGCACATAGCCGCGTTGAGCGAACTTCAGCGCCAAACGGGCGTTCTGCTCCACAAGCAGGATAGCGGTCCCCTCAGACTGGTTGATCTCCTTCAGGGACATAAACACGCGTTTCATTAAAAGCGGCGAAAGGCCCATGGACGGTTCGTCCAGCAGCATCAGCCGGCGCCCGGAAACGAAGGCGCGCCCCACGGCCAGCATCTGCTGCTCGCCGCCCGACATGGTGCCGGCCTTCTGGGTTTTGCGCTCTTCCAGGCGTGAAAAAATGGCAAAAACCCGCTCGATGTCTTTATCGACATTTTCCTTGTCGCTGCGGGCAAAGGCCGCCAGTTTCAAGTTTTCCAGCACGGTCAAATTGCCGAACAGGCGGCGCCCCTCGGGAACATGGGAAATACCGAGCTGGCTGACTACCTTTTCCGGCGGATACTTCAAGAGATCTTTCCCCGCAAACGTCATGGCCGTACCCTCCCCGGAAGGCACCAGCCGCGAAATCGCCCGCAACGTAGAGCTTTTCCCGGCGCCGTTGGCACCGATGATGGTTACGATCTCGCCTTCCGCGATGTTGAAGTCGATACCGTGCAAAGCCTTGATCCTGCCGTAGGCAACTTGAAGGTTCTTTACATCCAGCAGCATTAGAAATCTATCTCCTGTTCACCGATATATGCCTCGATGACCTTGGGGTGATTTTGAACTTCTTCGGGCGTGCCTTCCACCAGCACTTCCCCGAACACCAGCGTCTGGACATGCTGGCACAACTCCCGCACCACGCGCAGGCGGTGTTCGATCAGAAAAATGGCCAGGTTGAAGCGTTCGTGGGCCTTGCGCACCACCATGATCATGTCCTCCATTTCTTCGGGGGTCATGCCCACCGTCGGCTCGTCCAGCAGCAGCACCTGGGGTTCCGTGGCCAGCGCCCGGGCCATCTCCACCCGCCGCTGGGCGCCATAGGGCAAATTGACCACCAGCTGATCCGCATACTGGTCCACGCCGAACAGTTCCATGTATTCCAGGGCCAGTGCCTCGGAAGCTATCTCTTCCGTCCTTCGTTTGGGGCTGTCCAGGAAAGCACCGAACAGGCCGTAGGAAAGTTTGGAATAGCGGGCCATCATGACATGCTCCATAACCGTCATGTGCCGCCACAGCCGCATCTCCTGAAAAGTACGCCCGATTCCCTTGGCGGCGATCTGGTCGGGCCTTTTGCCGACCATGTTGGTCCCGTTCAAGCGGACCTCGCCTACCATGGGTTTGTAGATACCGGTTATCAGATTAAAAATAGTTGTTTTCCCCGCACCGTTGGGGCCGATCAGCCCGGTAATCTGTCCGGGTTCAAGGCTCAAGTTGTAGTTGGAAACGGCTTTGAGCCCGCCGAAAGAATGACTCATATCTGTGACTTCGAGCAGCGGCATCCTACTCCACCTCCTTTGGTCCGAAAGCCTCGCGCACATTGAACGTCTTGAACGCGACCAGGCCGGTGGGTCTGTAAACCATCACCAGAATAAGCAGCAGGGGGATGACAATCCATTTCAGGATTTCCAGCGGCCGCAGAACCTCGCCCAGCAGACTGATGGAAACGGCCCCCACAATGGATCCGTAAACCGAATTGAGGCCGCCGAAATAGACCATTGCCAGAACCTCCGCCAGCTTTTGTATGCCGAACATGGCCGGGTTGATGAACCGCAGCACGTGGGCCAGAAGCCCGCCGGCCATCCCGGCCCAGAAAGCCCCGAAAAGGAAGGCGACCATTTTGGTTTTGCGGGTGTTTACGGTCATGGCATCAGCGGCCATCTCATCGTCCCGCACGGCATTGAGCGCCTTGCCGAGCGTGGAATTCACGAAATTGTTGATGGCCCATACCCCGAACACAACGACAACGAATATAACCGGGAGCGTCGCCCAGTTGGGCTGCCCCATGATGCCCCTGGCACCGCCCAATGACTGCATGTTCTCGAAAAAACTCTTGACGATGAACAGGAACGCCAGACTGATAATGGCCAGGTAGTCCCCCCGTGTCCGGAAGGAAGGGACGGCAACCACCAGCGCGCACAGGGATGCACACAGACCGCCGAAAATCAGGGCGAGGGGGAAGCTCACATATGCCATGGGAACACCCAGCAGCGCATCTCCGAGCACTTTGTCGTTGACGAAAAGCCCGACCGTAAACACGGAGGACATATAGGCGCCCACGGCCATGAAGCCCGGATGGGAGCAGGAAAATTCCCCCATGTAGCCGTTGATGATGTTCAAGCTGAGGGTCAGCAGGACGGCAATGAGCGTCAATTTCAACGAAATCAGCCGGTAATCGCTCAACCCCGCCCAGAAGTGGAAGATGGCGTACAGCATCCCCAGGTGCACCAGCGCCGTCACGATGAGCGGCAGTTGTTGAAGGGACCGGGCAACGGCGTTGGCCGACCGGACCGTCAACCGGATAACGACGGCCAGGGGAACGGCGTAGACCACACCGAAGTAGATCAGCGCCATGGGCACGTGGATCAGCGAAAACCACTCAAAAGGCGTCCCTTTGATCGCCAGGTTGATCAGCCCGGCAAACACCTTGGATACGGTCACCATACCGAACAGAATGGGCATTTTGGGCAGAAGCAGCCATGAAGCCAGCGTTTCGCCGATCAGCATTTCCCAAAGGGTGCAGATAAAAAATCCCAAGAGAATTCCCAGAAGGGGAGCGTTGCCATAAAGCCTTTTGAAAAGGCTTTTGAAACCATTTGTCTGTTTTAATTCAGCGGTAGCAGACATTTATTTTATCCTTAAAAATATTACAGACGCAGTTTGGCACTATATGCCTCGCCGAACAGCCCGTGGGGTCTGAATATGAGAATCAGCAAGACGATGGAATATGCGATCAGGTCTCTCAAATTCGATCCGATATTCAGCTCGAAAAGGCGGTTCACGATCTGGATGGCCGGTACGGTCATGATTTCGATGAATCCCAGCATGAACCCGGCGATACAGGCCCCCATAATTGAGCCGCGCCCCCCAAGAATCGCCGCTACAAAGGCTTTCCATCCGAAACTGACCCCCATGTAGGGGTCCAACACCGGATAGGCCAATCCGAAAAGGATTCCCGCCGCCGCCGCCAGAGCCGAACCGATGGCAAAGGTCATGACGGCCACCCGGTTCATGGATACGCCCATCAGGGGGATGACCAGGTAATCGTAGGCCATGGCCCGCATGGCCATGCCATACTTGGTACGCGTCACGAACTGGTGCAGGGCCAGCATCAACCCGAGTGAAACCAACACGATCATGATTTTCTTGTTGGTCACGTAGACCCCACCGATGTTGTAGGTGACGGATTGGATGAGCTGGGGGAACTTGAGGCGCGATCCGCCCAGAAACAGAATGTTGCCTGTTTCCAGGATGATGCCGATCATCAAACCGGTAATGGCGGCGGAGGCACGGGGAGCGTCGCGCAGCGGACGATACCCGACCCTCTCCACGATAATCCCCACAAAAGCCGTCAGGAACATGGATATCAGGATGGTCAACACCAGAACCGACCAGCCCGGCAATATAGCGGTCGCTCCGGTCCCCACCAGGGCCAGCAGTCCGGTGGACACGCCCAGCCCGATGTAGGCGCCCACCATGAAAATGTCCCCGTGGGCGAAGTTGAACAGCATGAGAATGCTGTAAACCATGGAGTAGCCCAGTGCGATCAGGGCATAAAAACTTCCCCACTGGAGGGCGTTGATGAGGTTCTGCATGAAAAAGTTGAAGGTCATGCGTTTTCCTCCAAAATAAATCTTCTTAATATAAGCGCCCACCGCGTTAACAACACACAGTGGGCGCTTGTTGTGACAATCTTACAAATAAATTCCCGTGAATTTATTTGGGGCAGACGGACTTGTGGAAAGCGAACTGACCCTGCTCATTGATCTGTACGATGACCGCACACTTCTTGGGGTCGCCGTCCGGCGTAAAGGTCATGGTGCCGGTGATGCCGGGAAAGTCTTTGATACCCGCCAGGGCATCCTTGACCTTGGTGCGGTCGCTCTTGATATTTCCCGACAACCCGCCGGTGTCTTTGATGGCCTGAACCATGAGGCCGATGGTGTCCCAGGTGAGCGCCGCGACATCGTCCGGGGTTTTGCCGTATTGCTCGGTGTAGGCATCGATAAACGCCTTGGTGGCGCCCTTGGCGCCGGCTGCGGCATAGTGCGTGGAAAAGTAGTACCCCTTGCAGTCGTCCCCGCAAAGACCCATCAGGTCACCGCCGCCCCAGGCATCGGCGCCCAGGATGTCGCGCGTCCACCCCATCTCCTTGGCCGAACGGATGATCAGCGGCACTTCGGAGTAATACTGGGGAATAAAAAGGACATCGGCCTTGGACATGACGATGTTGGTCATCTGAGCCGAAAAGTCCTTGTCGCCGGTGGTGAAGCTTTCAAACGCGACCACCGATCCCGGGCCATGGATCTTTTCGAAGGCCTCTTTGAAATTTTCGGCCAGGCCCTTGGGATAGTCGGCAGCGATGTCATAAATCACGGCCGCCTTCTTAGCGCCCAGTTCATCCGTGGCAAAATTGGCGGCCACCGGTCCCTGGAAGGGATCCAGGAAACACCCGCGGAAGACGTACGGGCGGTCTAACGTGGTGTTCGGGTTGGTGGACCACGGGCTGATCATGGGGGTCTGGTTGTTGTTGGCTACCTCGCCGGCAGGTACCGCCTGGCTGGAGGACTGCGGCCCGATGATGCCCAGAACGCCCTCCTCGGTGATGAGCTTGGTGTTGATCTTGACGGCGGACTCGGGTTTGTACTCGTTGTCCTCGTAGACGAACTTCAGGTTGTAGGTCTCACCGCCGGCCTTAACAGTCGGGTTTTCCTTCAGATACATTTCGGCCGCATTTTTCGAAGAAGCGCCGACATCCGGGTTGTCGCCAGTCAGTGGAATGTTGAAACCGATCTTGATTTCCTTGGCAGCCCATGCGCAAGGTGAAACCAACAACGCCGTCATGGCCAACAATGCAATTATAACAGTTACTCTCCTCATTTCATTCTCCTTTTTATTTGACATGTTAGGACCACGGAAAAACAAACCTACACCGACAACAAGGGATTGATTATGCGGTAAAACGCACGGGATGTCAATAGGCAAAGCGGCTGGTCGGCAAGGGGGTTGGCGTAAAAAACGCTTTCCGGAAAGTACGTGCGGGGAGCACATGCAAAAGGGGGCTCGCACGCTCCGCTGCAATCGACGGAGCGTGCGAGCCATGCTGCCGGGGGGCTGCCCGCCTTCCAACGGCAGACGCGCCCGGGTACCATTAAAGGGGGGAAGGGGTTGCCGTCAGGCTGACCGGATACTCGCTGATTTCTCCTGCCGCCACAACGACCGTTTCGACATGCGTTTCCCAGCCCTCCGCCGAAACCACGAGTTCATATTCGACGGGAGGATCATCTGGGTCATACCGGCCCGGCAGATCGACCTGGAACCCGTCGACGTACGGCAGTGCGACCACCTCGAACGGCTCTTCGTTGGGGCAGGTCTGGCGGAAACTCAGGATTATTTCCGTATCGCCCACCTCCGGAGAGTTTTCGATGGTGACGGTCACGCTCCCGGTTCCGGCCGGCACCAGGCTGAAATCGGCATTCAGAACGTCGCCCGATTCGGGCGTGACACTCCGGCACTGCGGGAAGAAGCCCGGTTCATAGACGGCAATATTGTAGCTGCCGGGGAGGAGGCGCACCAGGTACTGTCCCTTATCGTCCTGGTACGGTTCGACATTTTCCTGGCCGGCGGCGGTATAGGTGGTCGTAACGGACGTCACACGGTCCTTGGGGTCTGCCGCCTGCTCATTAAAGGTCTGCACGGCAACCTCGACACCGCCGAGGCCGGTTTGCTGGTCGTCCGTCACCACACCGCTCAGAGTGGCCAGATTGACGGTGCCCAAAATCTTGATGACAGGCTTGAGCGCGCGTTTGCCGCTCTTGCCGGCCTTGACCACGGACTCGGCAGCGTCAAAGTCCAGCAGGAGATCCACGGTGGAGCCCGCCACGATCTGGAACGCGTGGACCAGCTTGATGCCGCTCTGGTATCCGCTGGGGACCTTCAATTCATGGGCAACATCGTCCACGATCACATAATTCGGATACGGGTGAGATTCTTCCAGTATGTTGAGCCCGTCATCCGCTGTCTCGCCGAGATAGAGCCGCATCTGGGAGTAGGTTCCCGTCGCCAGTTCGGCGACTCCGAGGGAGGCGACTTTCCCGTTCACCAGTTCCAGGAGGTTGTACGTCTTATGAGGGGTCGCCATGGTGATCCAGGTGCCTTGACCGTCGCAGGCGTCGTCCTCCAAACCGTCATCTTGTGCGTCCGCCGGCACGACTTCTCCCTCCGGCTCCGTGTCGCAGCGGTGAACGCGCACCTCGTCAATGGTGACATACACGGCCTGGTAGTCTTCCGTGGAGGCATCCGTAAGCCCCACCGACAGGGTTCCCGTGGTGTTCGAAGCGCCGCTGTCCGAACCGGAGCCCCCGCTGCAAGCGGCTAAAAGCAAGAAAACCAGCGCAGCCAACAGCCAGTCACTTTTTTTAAGCGTTTTCATAATCTTCATCCTTTTAAAACCTTGATTTCATATCACCCAAATTGAATGCATCGTTATCCCTCAAAGTTCTTGCAAAATGTATGCACAAATGATAATTTTATAATTAATCTTATATTTTTCAGAATGTTATAATATGTTTATTGACATTTTGCACCCGCACGATGATCGATGCTGATCGATATATTAACACCTTTTTTTCACATTTCATCGCTTTCTATGTGAAAAGTATTACATCTTTCAAGGAGGCATCATGTATGATTTTCTGCTCACCCCGGAAGAACAGGAACTGAAAAAAGAGGTGCGCCGATTCGTCAGCGAAGAAATTACCGGCGATTTTTTACGGCGGATGGACACCGACGACATCACCTACCCGCGCGAATTCGTGCAGAAACTGGCGGACAGGGGATTGCGGGGAATCCGTTTCCCCCGAAAGTACGGTGGGCGCGGGATGAATTGGGTAGCGGAAGTCGCCGCCAACGAGGAGATCGGCTGCCTGGGCATGGCCCTGGGATGCGCCTTCGTGATGCCGTCCATCGTGGGCGAAGCGTTGAACGTCTTCGGAACCGAGGAACAGAAACAGAAATACCTGAAGCCCTATATCGAGGGTAGCCTGGTGGCGGCCGAAGCACTCACCGAGCCCCGCGGCGGGTCGGACTTTTTCGGCGCCATGACCCGGGCCGAATTGAAAGGCGACCACTTTGTCTTAAACGGCATGAAACGGTTTGTGGTCGGCGCCGAAGGGGCCGACTTCTTCCTGGTCTACTGTAAAACCAACTTCGACCCCGATGCCCACAAATACAGCCGTCTCAGCCTCCTGATCGTGGACAAAGGACCCGGCGTGGAAACCGAATACCTTTACGGCCTCATGGGCTGCCGGGGAGGCGGCACCGGACGGCTCGTGTTCAGGGATGTCGAGGTGCCCAGGGAAAACCTCGTGGGCGAACTGCATGGGGGCGCCCTCTGTTTTCACCAGATGATGATCCCCGAGCGCCTGACATCCGCTTCGGCAAGCCTGGGCGTCTGGGGCGCCCTGGATCTGGCGGTGCGCTACACCGACAAAAGAAGGACCTTCGGCCGGGAAATCCGTAATTACCAGGGCGTCAGCTTCAAGGTGGCCGATGCCGTAACCCGGCTCGACGCCGCCCGCGGCATCTGTTTCATGGCAGCCAGGGCCGTGGACGAAAACTATCCCAACCTGCGCCGTATCGTCAGCGAGGCAAAGCGCTTTGCCACCGAAGCGGCCTGGGACGTGGTCAACGGCGCCATGCAGGTCATGGGGGGCATTGGCTACACGGATGTCTACCCTATCGAAAGGGCCCTGCGGGACACCCGGTTGGGCATGATCTGGACCGGCACCAGCGAAATCATGAACCTCATGATCCAGCACGAATACTACAACCAGGTTCTGGACCCGGCCTACGACCGGCGCAAAATGGAAGAGGATGCCATGCACCCCGACGAATCGGAACGCTGTTTTACGGACGAAGACATGCGCACGGTGTTCGGTGGTACGATATAAGCAACTGACTGAGCTAAAGTGTTATCAGACGGTTTAAGGAACCAGTGCCCAAGGATCCAAGTGATCCATAAACCCGTGTCAGGTGTTGAGTAGTGAATCGTGAAATGTTAAACGCAAAACGCATGGCGCAAGGCCCAAGGCAATTTCAAAGCATCACGCGTTGAACGGTCTGCACCTCGAGCCCTGCGCCCTGAGCCGTATCCCCTGAGACCTCTGACTTTCGACGTCTCACGTCTGACTTCTGATCATGAACTAGAGTTCCAGGGCGTCGGCGATCTTCTCCAGATGATACCCGGTGTCGCCGAGGATGTACTCGAACGCCTTGGCCCGCCGGTAGAACAGGCCGATGTTGAATTCCCGCGTGGTCCCGATACCGCCGTGGATCTGCACCGCGCGCTCGGTGATATACTTGTACTGCTCGTTCACCTGCGCCTTGAGCGCCGAGACCTCCTGGCCGGCATCCATGTCCTGATCCAGCATCCAGGCCACTTTGTGAAGGTAGTAAATGCTGGTGTCATAGGCTACGCGCATGTTGGCCATGTAGTGCTGGATGGCCTGGAACCCGCCGATGGGCGTTCCGTACTGCACCCGTTCCTTGGCATAGGCTGCGGTCATGGCAATGGACTCCGCACACCCGCCGAGCATCTCGGCACACTTGGCCACGATCGCCTTGGGGACCACCCTCTCGAGAATAGCCCACCCCTGGCCCGGTTCGCCGACCGTGTCCGCCGCCGGCACCCTGACCTTGTCTAAGGAGACCGTGCAATTGTTGTCCTTGCCGATCGTCCGCATCTTCTCAATGGTCACACCGGGCGCCCCCGCACTCACCAGAAACAGCGTTACCCCCTCATCGGTCCTGGCGGCAACGATGATATCATCGGCGATATTGGCATCCAGGGCGAACAGCTTCCTGCCGTTTAGCACATAATCGTCGCCCTCGCGCCGGGCTTCCAGCCTGATCCCGGATTCGAGATAGCTGGCCTCTTCCTCGTATTGCGCCAGGGCCATGATCTCTTTTCCGGCTGCGATCTTGGGCAGCAATACTTTTTTCTGCTTTTCCGATGCGCCCTCCACGAGGATCAGGCCGCATTGGATGACCGTGGAGAAAAAAGGGCTTGGGAAGGCCTTCCTGCCCATCTCCTCCATGATAATAGACATGTCGGCAAAGGGATCCCCCAATCCGCCGTAGGCCTCGGGGAAGTGAAGCTCCATCCATCCCAATTCGGCCATTTTTTTCCACATTTTCTTATCGAATCCCTCGTCACTGTCCTCGATCTCCCTGACGGTGTCGAAAGGGCATTCCTTGGACAGAAACTCGGCCACCGACTTGCGCAGCATTTCCTGCTCTTTACTGAAATCCAGATCCATTGATTGATTTCCTCCATATAAATCTTCATGCCGGCCGACGTACGCCGGAGCATGAAACCAGTTCATAAATCATGCGGGCATCGTCCAATGAAGCATGAAAATTTATTTGAATTTTAAGCGCGGCAATCCCAGCCCCACCCAGGCAATAAGGTTGCGCTGGATTTCGTTGGTCCCGGCAAAAATGGTGGCGCCTTTGCTCATCTGATACAGTTCCGTCATGGCGCCGCCCATGGGTGCCAGGGGGTCGTCTTCCAGCTGACCGTAAAGCCCCATCACCTCCGTCGCGTAATTGGCCAGCTTTTGAGCCAGCTCGGTCGAAAAAAGCTTGGAGGCGGAGGCCGCGGTAATCAGGCCGGCGAAATCACCCTTCTGATGCATCCAGGCAATTTTGTAAGCCAGCGTTCGTCCTACTTCCGCCCCGATAAACAGCTCGGCTATTTTACGCCGCGTGTCGGGGTCTTTGGACAGGGGTTTGCCGTTTCGAAGCGTCTTTTTGGAATAGCCCATCAGCTCTTCGAGATAGCGCTTTGCACCTGAAAACCCGCCGGCCCCGCTCCTTTCGAAATTCATGGTCTGGCGCGTCAGGGCCCAGCCCTCCCCCTCCACGCCGATCAAATCTTCGGCGGGGACTTTCACGTCGTTGAAAAAAACTTCATTGTAAACGTGCTTGCCGTTCATGAACAGAAGCGGGCGCACCTGTACGCCCGGCAGGTCCATGCGCAGGTGAAAGACGGAAAGCCCCTTGCCCCGTTTCGACTCGGGGTCGGTGCGGGCCAGCAGAAACATGTACTCGGCGCGGTGTGCGCCGGTGGTCCACGTTTTCTGTCCGTTGACCACGTAATGGTCCCCCTCGCGGACGGCTGTCGTGGTCAGGGAGGCCAAGTCCGAACCTGCATCGGGTTCGCTCCACCCCTGGCAGTAAAACGCCTTTCCGTCCCTGATGGGCGGCAACAGCCGCGCCTTCTGCTCTTCGCTGGCCCCCGCTATCAGCGTGGGGGCGAACATGCCCACGGCAAAGCCGTCCACCCCAGGGGCGTTGTAGTAGCCCCTGACCTCATCGAATATGACCTGCTCCATGATGGACGCCTCCTGGCCCCCATATGCTTTGGGCCATCCCATGGAGAGCCAGCCCTTTTCCGCCAGTTTCCCGGCCATGTATTTGTGGAAGGCGAATCCCTCCTCCGTGTCGTAGATGCCTTCCAGGCCGCCGTTGCCGTACTTCGGCGGGGCGTTTTTCATTTCGGCATTAAAGAATTCCTCGAATTCCTGCTGCTTCAATTTCTCTGCTTCGGTCAGTTTGAAGTCCATGTTCACTTCCCCTAAAGTAGATACCCGGGTCCATAGGACTCGGCATTGGTTTCACCCTTGAAGGGTTTTGTTCATCGCGAGAGTCATGCAAGCTCAGCCAGGGCATTGCCCAGAATCAGACGGCCATCGCCGGCTTTCACCTGGATGACAACCCCTCCCGTCTCCCTTTTCCAACCGTCGACCGTTATGGTCTCACCGGGAAAGACAACGTTCATGAAGCGGGCCGCAAACGACTTCAGTTTGGACGGCTCCCCGTCGCACACGCTGTGCAGTATGGCCCGGCCGGCATGACCATAGGTGCAAAGGCCATGCAGGATAGGGGCCGGAAGTTTGCCTTTTTTGGCAAACTCGGGATCGACGTGCAGGGGATTCTTGTCGCCGCTGAGGCGGTATAGGGCTGCCTGGTCTTTGGAAATGGCGTAGGTCACGGAAAAGTCCGCTTGTTTTCCCTCGGGCGGATCGATCTTCTCACCCTTCGGTCCCCGGTCTCCCCCGAAATTGCCCGCGCTGCGGTCCACTATCACGATCTTGTTTTCAAAAACGAGCCGGTCTTCTTGGTCATAGGTTTGAAAACCGAAGTTGAGGACAGCCCCTTTGTCGCCCTTGTCGTACACCGATTCCCACTCGCCAACGCTGTAAAGCGTCCCCGCATCGGGGATGGCGGCGTGCAAAATGATCTTCTGTTCACCGTGCAGCACGGCGGGCATGTTGATGCCCGAATTTTTCATCAACGGCCCCATGCTGGGCAGAATCGGTATGACCGCAAAGGTGGGCAGCACCTTGAGATTTTTTTCGTAAACGAAATCAAGCTCATCCACGCCCGCACCCACGCCCAGGGCGTAGAGGATCACAGAGTCCTGGTTGTACGTAAAAGGCGTCGGTTCGGTCTTTTTTCCGATGAGTTCCAAGTTCAAGGGCATCGGTTTACTCCTTTATTGTTCCTTTGTTCATTTAGGCGACCAGGATCATACCCCCCCCAGTCCACCGCTGACCTCGATGACCTGCCCGGAAACATAGTTGGAAAGCGGGGAGGCCAGAAAGGCGATTACCGAAGCGGCCTCTTCCGGCGTTCCCGGTCGGCCCATGGGGATCATCATGGTCATGGCCTGGCGCTGGGCCTCGGGGATGCCGATGGACACTTTTTGGCCGTCGCGCTCCAGTCCCTCCACATTTTCCTTGGCCTTGGTCAGGCGGGTGTCGATCCAGCCGTAGGCCACGCAGTTGCTCTGCACGTTGAAACGGCCCCACTCCTTGGCCATGGTCTTGGTCAGGCCCAGCACCGCCGACTTGGCCGAAGAGTAGTTGGCCTGGCCCGCGTTGCCGGAGGTACCGGCCATGGACGAAATATTGACGATCTTGCGTGCCACCGAAGCGCCCTCGGCCATCTCCTTCTTGGCCGCATCCCTGAAATAGGGGGCCGCTGCGCGGATGATCCGAAAAGGTGCCTTGACATGGATGTTCATCATGGCATCGAACATGTTGTCGGTCATCTTGTGAACCACACCGTCCCAGGTGTAACCGGCATTGTTCACCAGAATGTGGATGGCGCCGAAGGCATCGGCTGCCGCCTTGACGATCCCTTCGGCAAACCCCTCTGCCGTGACATCGCCCGGGAAGGCAATGGCTTCACCGCCGGCTTTCTTGATCTCCTCCACGGTCTCGTTGGCCGGGGCCAGGTCGATGTCGCTCACCACGACCTTGGCCCCTTCCCGGGCGAAGATCAGGGCCGCTGCCTGGCCGATGCCCCTGCCCGAACCGGTGATAATCGCCACCCTGTCTTTCAACATTTTTTCCATTTTACTATCCTTTTCTATCGCTTGTTTTCGTGATGCCTTGTTGAGCTTTCTCTCTGCTCTTCACTACTATCTCCCTACTGGTAATACGTGCTCCGTCCTCTGTAGCTTGGGCCTCTGTTCTAATCAAGGCCAACGATCGAAATGGCCGCCACGTTGGAGTGGGGCATGCCCCCCAGGTTGTGGGTCAGGCCCATTTGGGCATTCTTGACCTTTCTTTCCTCGGGCACCCTTTCCAAAAGCTGCTCGTACATGGCGTAGATCATACGCAGCCCCGATGCGCCGATGGGATGGCCGAAGCACTTCAACCCGCCGTCCACCTGGCAGGGCGTCTCACCGTTGAGATCGTAAAACCCGCCCATGATATCCTCATAGGCCCCGCCCTTGGGAGAGATGTGCAGGTCTTCCATGGTAACCATCTCGGTAATCGAAAAACAGTCGTGCACTTCGCACATGCTGATCTCCTGCCGCGGGTCTTTGATGCCGGCCTCCTCGTAGGCCTTGGTCGCCGCAATTCGCGTGGTCACGAAATGGGAGCCGTCCCAGGAGTTGCCGATGGACTCCTCACCGGAACTGACCGATACGGAAAGGGCCTTGACCTTGACCAGGTTCTGGTTCTTCTTCAAGCTCTTGGCGATCTCCGGCGTGGTCACGATGGCGCAGGCCGCCCCGTCGCTCACCCCGCAGCAGTCGAACAATCCTAAGGGATAGGCGATCATGGGCGCCGCCTTGATCACTTCCTCGGGTACGGCCTTGCGCAAATGCGCCCTGGGGTTCAGCGCGCCGTTGGCGTGACTCTTGGCCGATACGTGGGCCATGGCGTCCTTGATTTTTTCCATGGGCACCCCCCATTTGGCGCTGTAGGCCGTGGCCAGCTGCGCGAACATGCCCGGCGCCGTCATATTGGCACCCATCATGAACGACTGGACGCCCAGCATGCCGCCGCCCGGCAGACCGCCGTAACCGGTGTCTTTCAATTTTTCGACCCCCAGGGCCAGCACGATGTCGTAGGCCCCGGCCGCCACCGCATAGCAGGCCGCCCGGAAGGCCTCGGTGGCCGTGGCGCAGTAGTTTTCCGTCCTGGACACCGGGATGTAGGGCAGCTTCAGCGCCACACCCAGGGGCACCGCCGCCTTGCCCACGTTGATCTCGTCGATGTGCGTGCCCACGTAGGCCGCCTCGATATCTTTCTTCTCAATGCCCGCATCTTCCAGGCATTCCACAAACGCCTCGGCGGCCAGGTCCTCGGCATACGACTCCCAGCGTTCCCCGAAACGCGTACACCCCATGCCTAAAATTGCCACTTTGTCTTTGATTCCGTCAGCCATTTACTTCACCTCCTTTGCAGGAACCGCTTTCCAGAAATATCCGGAAATATCGCGCTTTGCATCGTAGTATTTTCTGCGGAAGCTCAAGGCCACCGCCATGCCGGTTTTCAGCTCTTCAAGGTTGCAGTCCGTAAAGTCGAACATCATCTTGCCGCCGCCCTCGAACTCCACCTGGCCGTAGACGGCCGGCGGATTGACCGACGCCGCCAGCATGTCGCCGGTAAAGCTGGCCACGTGGCCGATCTTGTCGGCAAAGCGGTGATCTTCCATCTCTCCCACAGCCCCGCACGCCTGGTTGACGCACACCGCCTGGGGCGGCAGCTGAAGGGTGCCGCACTTCTTACACCTGGATCCCCATAGGCCCAGCACCATTTTGCGCGACCGCCACAGGGCCGACCAGCGCGTCCAGACGTCCTCCTCAGAACGCAGGCCGGCTTCGCCCGGCAGGATGTCCCGCCACACCAGGTACTTGGTGTAGTTGTCCAGCTCGGCCTTGTCGGCCAGCTCTGCCGAAACACTGCCTCCGTTCTGGTAGGCGCTGATGGCATCCGTGGCCTCGAAACAGAGTGCGTCGCACCCGCTGCCGAAACTGACCACCATCAGCTTGTCCCCCGGTCTGGCCGTTTCAAGGGCATGCGCCAGCATTACCAGGGACTGCGCGGTACCGCTCTGCCCGATCTCTACCTGGAAGTTGCTCTGGTCCGCTTCCGCAGCGATGCCCAGCACCTTGTTCAGCTTTTTTCTGGCGGCGCCGTAGTGGCAGTCGTAGATCACCTTGGCGAAATCACCTATGTTTAGATCGAGCTTCTTAAGAAGCCCGTTGACCGCCTCGGGTACGAACTGATCGAAGCCCAGATCCCGGATCCAGCGGTCTTCCCACTGGCGGTCGTAGGTGGCGCCCTTGCCCCGGTAGTGGTCGGCAAAGTCGTACGAAAGGGAATAGGAGCCCTTGAACTCGGCGATCACGTTCTCGTTGCCCACCACAAACGCCGCAGCCGCATCGCCGAAAATCAGCTCCTGGGGCGAGGCCGGCTTGCCCAGGCGGCTCTCCGCGGCGGTTACCACCACGTTGTCAAGCCGTTCGGCCTCCACCGCGTCTACGGCCGATAAAAGCGCACCGGTGCCCGCCTTGAGGCCTCCCGAAAAATCCGACGTGCGGATGTCGTCCCCCAATCCTAGAGCCGTGGCCACGATGCCGGCATTGAGCCGCTCCTTGTAGGGCATGGTGGTCGAGGCCATGAAAACCCCGTTCACCGTCGACGGATCGATGCCGTTAAGGGCGTTCAGGCCCGCGGCCACCGCCATGGTAATGCTGTCCTCGTCAAAGTTGGCCACCGCCTTCTCCCCCTTGGCGTTGGCGATGTTCGCCGGATTCATCCAGCCCATGGCCTGGTAAACCAGCATCCGGTTCAAACGGTAACGCGGCACGTAGCCGCCATATGAACAAATTCCCGACATGTCATACCCTCCTTCTTTTTGTTATGTTGATCATTCAAACAATGTAAAACGTTCGACTCAGGCGATGAATGAAATTCCATATGCGTTGTGCGACTAGAAGCCGGCGGCGGCAGCGGGGTCCTTTCCGCCCGCCACGGATTCGGCCTTTATACCCGAAAATAAGAGCTCGCACAGATGCCCGGCTGTCTCGTCGACCGCCAATTTATGATTGAAAATAACCTCGGCAATGCAGAAATGCTCTATGCCCCCGAGGATCAGGTCGCGAATTCGCGAAACCGGGACATCGTCTCTGATCTCCCCCGCTGCCACGCCGTCGACGATAATGTCGCTCACCATCTTCCCGTACCCTTTCACCAGCCGGTAGGTCGTGCTCTCGAAGTAAGCCGGAAAATTCCGCACCTCCAGCAGCAGAATCCTGGCAAACACGCGGTTGCTGTCGTACATGCGGATATGGGTCCGGATGAGGCATTTCAGCTTGCCCAAGGCATCGGGCACGGCGTTGATCTCATTCTGAACTTCCGTATGAAAGTCCAGGAGGTAATCGTAAAGCACCTGGTGCAGCAACCCCCTCTTGTCCTTGAAATAGCGGTAGATGAGGGCTTCGTTGGCACCGGCGGTCCTGGATATTTCCGCGGTTGTGATGGAGTTGAAGTCCTTGGTGCGCAGGAGTCGGCGCATGGCCGCCGCCAGTTTCAACATGGCCGGAGGCGATCCCTGTTTTTCGTCATTGTCCATTGTCGTCGCCGGAATCGTGGCATTGCCCATAAAGAAACTCCTGATTGTAAGTAACGCTTACATTCATATCTTGTCAAGCGTTTTTTTAGCCGGCGGTCATCTATTTTCGGGAGGAGCAATCCGCCCTGCAGGGGGCACCCCAGCGTTGCAGCCGTGGGGTCAGCCGATTATGGAGGGAGACTCGACCCCTTTTTCGACGAGTTCGAGGGCCGCCCCGTCGGTTTGCAGGGTGGTAATGGACGCGTTGTCAGGCCAGAAGATCAATACCCTGCTGTCGTTCAAAGCCTTGCCGACAAGGGTGTTGATCGCGAT
>Ga0316576_10000423_pt1 | contig 19509 bp, 18 predicted proteins | sample S0NA_FD_203075 | JGI IMG/M metagenome (GOLD analysis project Ga0316576, IMG submission 203075) | Rhizosphere microbial communities from salt marsh grasses in Alabama, United States - S0-2_050615r3r5 | ecosystem: Host-associated > Plants > Roots > Rhizosphere | place: USA: Alabama | collected... | reverse complement strand
TAGCCGATCACCGGCAGCACGCCGATGACGATCAGGATTGCACCAATGAGGATCAACAGCAGTGACAGTGGCATTGTGCGCAGTTACCCCGCGGCACTTCCGCCCAAACCGATGTTCTTCACCGGGGAGCCGGCTCGCCTCCATCCGCGCCCCAGACCCGAAGATCCATCCCGTACAGCACATGTGGAAGACCGAAGTGCTCGACCTCGCGTTCGTAGCTGAGGCCGATCCTCTCCATCACCGCCCGTGAGGCCGAATTACCGATCAGGGTCAGCGATACGACGTGCTTCAGGCCCAGTCCCGACGCGGTCGAAAGTGCCGCCAGCGCGGATTCGACGGCCAGGCCCTTCCCCTGCCACTCGGGCAGCAACGACCACGGCAACTCGACCATCGGCCGACCTTCGACCCGGGTCCACGAGAGTCCGCCCCGTCCGATGAACCGTTCACCGTCCTTCAGCCGCAGCACCCAGGGCCCGAATCTGTGTTGCCTCCAGTGGAGCAGGTCGTGCTCGAGGATCCGTGCCACGTCGCGCGGGCGAAGCGGCTCGAGCGGTGGCGGCCTGAGCCAGCGGGCGACCTCGGGATCGAGGAAGAGACGCCGGTAGTCGTCCTCGTCCGCCTCCCGCGGGCGCTCGCACCGCAGTCTGGGAGTCTCGGCTTGCGCGGGCCGGCGCAACGGATCAGTCTGTCGCGGCGAGCAGCAGGGCCGACTGGGCCCGGACCTTCTTCTTCAGCATCGGACTCCAGCCCAGCAGCAGCCCCGATGCGCCCAGGGCCATCCGCGACCACTTCCAGAAGTCGAAAGAGTCCCGGTGCTCGACGATCAGGCCGTCCCTGAAACGGAACGATGCGTCGATCTCGTTGACGACGAACCTCCCGGTCCTGGAGAACGTGTAGCGCGCCGTCCAGTGAGCCGATCCGGTCCCTTCGCCACCCGAGTGAGGGCCGAGAACGATCTCGAGATCGTCTGCGCGGTCGAGCAGCATCCTCCACATCTTCATCACTTCGGGACCTCGCAGGTCAGGGAAGGCCGGATCGGAGAAACGCACTTCCGGGTGGTAGCAACGAGCCATGCCGTCGGCGTCCCCGGTGGCGAACGATCCGTAGAAATTCTCGATGACGCTGCTTTCTTCGCTCACCCGACTACCGTCCCCTCGATCGCTGTCTGCCGCTCACGCAGCCTTGCGTCTCGTAGCATCGCGCACTTCGCCGATCAGTTCCTCGAGCACGTCTTCGAGAGCGACCACCCCCGTCGTCCGGCCTCCGGCATCCGTGACCCTGGCGAGGTGCGCGCCCGAACCCTGCATGGTCTCGAGAACTGAGCGCAGGAGGTCGTCACCGTTCACGGTGGGCAGCGGCCTGACCCACGACTCGGCGATCGGCCTGTTGCGATGGCGGTCCTTGAATTCGAGGGCGTCCTTGAGGTGGAGGTATCCGATCATCTCCCCGTCCCTCGAGACCGGGAAGCGCGAGAAGCCTGTGCGAGCCGCCACGGCCTCGACCTCGGCCGGCGTGACCGTGACCGGGACGGTTTCGATCGCATCCAGGGTGAGCAGAACGGAATTCGCCGTTCTCTCCTCGAAACCCAGCGCCCCTGCCAGAAGTCTGCTCTCGTGAGCGTCGAGGAATCCTTCGCGCCTCGATTCCTCGACGAGGCCGGCGACCTCGTCGCGGGTGAAGGCACTGGCCACCTCGTTTCTGGGCTCGACCCCGATCAGCCTGAGAATCGCGTTCGCAGTCCAGTTGAGCGCGGCTATCGCCGGGTACAGCACGATGACCACGAGTCCGAGCGGCGGCGCCAGCGCAAGCGCAGAACGGTCCGGTCTTGCCAGTGCGATGTTCTTCGGGACCATCTCCCCCAGGACGACATGCAGTGAGGCGACCACGAAGAGGGCAACGGCGAAAGCGATCGGATAGACGAGGGCCTGCGGGGCGCCGATCGCCTCGAGCGGGCCTTCCACGGCATTGGCCACGGCCGGTTTGGCGAGTGCTCCGAGCCCGAGGGTGCAGAGGGTGATCCCGAGTTGGGCGGCAGCCATCATCAGCGAAACGTTCTCCATCGAACGCAGCGTGATCGCGGCGATCCGACCCCCCTCCTCCGCCTTCGGCTCGATCACCGAGCGCCGGGCAGAAATCAGCGCGAACTCCGCACCGACGAAGAACGCGTTCGCCACCAGCAGCAGGACCGAGATCGAAATCGCCAGCCCGGTACTCACGGCTGCTCACCCGCCTCCTCGCCCGGCTCGAGGGGCTCGACTTCGAGCCTGATCCTGTCGACCCTGAGCTCGTCCATCGTCAACACGGTCAGGCGGGCGCTCAACCTGATGCCTTCATCGTCAATGGCTTCGACGCTCACTTCGTCTCCCTGCTCGGGCACCTCGCCGAGCTCGAAGGCGATGAGCCCCGCAACCGTCTCGTAGTCCTCGTCCTCGGGAAGGCGGACCCCTGTGTGCTCGGCGATCTCGTCGGGCCTGAGCAGTCCGGACAGACCCCAGACGCCGTCCTCTATCGGCCGCACGGGATCTTCTCGCGGGTCGTGCTCGTCCCGGACCTCTCCGACGATCTCCTCGATCAGGTCTTCGAGGGTGACGATGCCGTCGAAGCTCCCGAACTCGTCGACGACGATCGCGATCTGGAGACCCACCTTGCGCAGTTCGGTCAGCAGCGGGTCTAGCTCCATCGAGGACGGAACGAGAACGGGCTCGGCCATCACTTCCCGGACTCGAACCTCGCCGCGGCGGTCGTAGGGAACCGCCACCGCATGTTTGACGTGGACGATGCCTTCGACCTGCTCCGAGCCGTCCTCGACCACCGGGAACCTTGAGCGACCACTGTCGCGTGCGGCCTCGATCACGGCCATCACCGGATCTTCCGGGGACAGCGTGGTCACGCGGACCCGGGGCGTCATCGCGTCGTCGGCGCGCCGCTCACCGAAATCGAGTGATTTCTCGAGCAGGGTCGCCGTCTGGAGCTCGAGCGTGCCCTGCTCGGCCGAGCGCCTGACGAGCGAGCCCAGCTCGTCGGGCGACCTGGCTGAAGCCAGCTCTTCCTGCGGCTCGATGCCGAGCCTCCTGAGGATCGAATTGGCGAGCTCGTTGGCCCCGGTTATGACCGGTCCGAGAGCGACGGTGAAGCCGCGCTGGAATGCCTGGACGGCCTTGGCGGTCTCCAGCGGGTGAGTGATGGCGAGGTTCTTCGGGATCAGCTCGCCGAACACCATGGTCAGCCCGTTGGCGAGGATGAAGCCGATCAGCAGGGCAACCCCGGTGACCGCGCCCTCCGACACGCCGACCGCCTCCAGCGGCCCTTCCAGCAACGCCGATATGGCGGGCTCTGCCAGGAAGCCGATCACGAGGTTGGTGAGGGTGATGCCGATCTGAGCCGCGGAGAGCTGAGTCGAGAGGCGGCGCAGGGCGGAGCGCACACCGGCCGCCCGCCTGTCGCCGGACTCCGCATCACGGTCGACACTGGAGCGGTCTACCGTCACAAACGCGAATTCGGCCGCGACGAATCCACCGCAGGCGATGATCATGACCACGGAAACGAGTACGAGCAACAGCTCGACCATCAGGAGAGCGCCCCCCGAACCCGGTTCAGGGTGCGCCTGGGACTAGAGCCGGGTTCGTCGTCCATCCAATGTTCCGTATGGGTCCATCTGAAGTGGCAGACTATCCCGATCCGCCGGACAGGCCCTCCGCGGCTACGATCCGCCGATGAGACCGGAAGACCTCGAGCAGTTGAAGCAGCGTGTCCGCCTGACCGGAGACGCCGCTCGTGAGGAAGCGGTGGGGCGCCGTCACGAGGCCGGCCGCCGGACCGCGCGCGAGAACATCGACGACCTGGTCGACCCCGGATCTCTCGTGGAGTACGGCCGGTTCGCGGTCGCGGCGCAGCGCGGCCGGCGCGAGATGCAGGACCTGATCGAACGGACTCCGGCCGACGGACTGATCGCCGGTACGGCCACGATCGAGGGCCGCCCATGCGCAGTGCTCTCCTACGACTACACCGTACTCGCCGGCACCCAGGGCCACACCGGGCACCGGAAAAAGGATCGGCTATTCGAGCTGATCGAGAAGATGAGGCTGCCGACGGTCTTCTTCGCCGAAGGCGGCGGCGGCCGGCCCGGTGACACGGACCATGCCGTGGTTTCCGCCCTCGATACCCGCGCCTTCGCGCTGTGGGCATCGCTGTCGGGCGTCGTGCCGAGGATCGCGGTCGTGGCCGGGCGCTGCTTCGCCGGCAACGCGGTGATCGCGGGCTGTTCGGATCTGATCGTCGCCACCGCGGACAGTTCGCTCGGCATGGGCGGGCCGGCGATGATCGAGGGCGGCGGGCTCGGAGCGGTCCATCCCGACGAGGTAGGCCCCTCTGCCGTCCAGTCGGGGAACGGAGTGATCGACGTCCTGGTCGAAGACGAACCCGACGCTGTCCGCGTCGCGAGCAGCCTGACCGGCATGCTCGCCGACGGCAAGGAGCCGGCGGGCGGCGACCCGGAGAGGGCCGACCAGGAACGGCTGCGGGAAGTGATCCCGGAGCGGAGGCGCCGCGCATATGACGTGAACCGGATAGTCGAACTGCTCGCCGACCGGGGCTCGGTGGTGACGCTCAGGGAGCACTTTGCGCCCGAGATGGTCACCGCACTGGTCCGCATCGGGGGCCGCCCCGTCGGCGTGATCGCAAACAACCCGCTCCACATGGCCGGAGCCATAACCTCGGACGGCGCCGACAAGGCCGCCCGCCTCATGCAGCTTTGCGACAGCTTCGAAATCGCGATGCTGTCGCTGGTCGACACGCCCGGGATGATGGTCGGCCCCGAAGCCGAGAGGACGGGTCTCGTGAGGCACTGTTCGCGGATGCTCGTGGCAGGCGCCGCGCTCAGCGTGCCCATGGTCGCGGTCGTGCTCCGCCGCGGCTACGGGCTCGGCGCGCAGGCGATGGTGGCAGGCAGCCTTCACGAGCCACTGCTCACCGTCGCCTGGGCCGGGGCAGAGCTGGGACCGATGGGCCTGGAAGGGGCGGTCAGGCTCGGATTGCGCAAGGAGCTGGAGGCGATCGAAGACGAGGCCGAGCGGGAGCAGCGGGTCCGGGAGCTGACAGCGATCGCCCACGAGAACGCAAACGCCCTGAATGCCGCAACCCTCTTCGAGATTGACGACGTGATCGATCCGGCCGAGACCCGCTCAGTCGTCGCGGCGACCCTCAGCCGGGTATCCGACGCTGCGGAGACGCCGCGCCGCTTCGTCGACACCTGGTAGGACAGCGCGGGTCCGCTCAGTCGGAGCCCGACGACAGCGATGCCCGGGAAGGTTTCACCAGCAGTGCGGCGACCATGAAGCAGACGGCTCCGATGAACGTCCCGATGTTTATCCAGTCGACGTTCACCGGCTCCCCGGTCGACGGCACGACGTAGGCGGCGATGGCCGAGAGTCCGAAGGCAACCGATCCCGCTGCGTTCAGCCACGTGCTCCACCAGCTTCGGACCTCCGGATCCCAGAGGTTTCCGGCATGCCGCGTGGCGGCGATCGCGAGTCCACTGGACAGGAGGAAGAGCGCCGAACCGACTGCGTCCGGCCGCCAGACGTGGTCGGCCGCCGCCGAGGCGCCGAGGCCCGCCAGCAACGCGGCGAAGGTGGAGTAGTTGAAGAAAAGCGTGCCTATGAACTGGGAGGCGGCCGACCACCAGTCATCCCAGTCCGCGGCCGACTTCCAGGCGCCCCGGCGCCAGCGGCCGGTGAGCCGCAGCTGGATGAAGGCGGCCGCGGTGAAGAAGATCGAACCGAGGAAGAACGTCGCGTTGGTCCAGTCCACGCCGACCAGGCCCAGGTAGCCCGGACAGGCGGCGACGGCGAAACACAGCGATCCCACGGCGAAACCGATGGACTCGCGCCTAAGTCGAAGAAGTCGATTCACCGGAGCACCCCGCTCTTCATCCACGCCACCCTACCCTCGCTCCCGTGGCGCCGGAGCGACGACACACTGCGCCCGGGCGGTCGGTGCGACACTACGGCGGTGACCCCGCCCCAGACGATCGAGATCCACGGCCAGCCGGTGACCTTCCACATGATGGGTGAAGGACCGCCGATCCTCCTGATCCACGGGATCACGTCCAGTTCCCGTACCTGGCGCAGGGTGATGCCGCGACTGGCCGAGTCCCACACCGTCATCGCGCCCGACCTGCTCGGCCACGGGCGATCGGCGAAGCCCCCCGGCGACTACTCGCTGGGCGCCTACGCGAGCGGGATCAGGGACCTGCTGGTGGCGCTGGAGATACCGCGTTCGACCGTGGTTGGCCACTCGCTCGGCGGCGGGATAGCAATGCAGTTCGCCTACCAGTTCCCCGAGCGGGTGGGTCGCCTCGCACTGGTCAGCTCCGGCGGTATCGGCCGTGAGGTGAACCCCATGCTGAGGGCCGCCGCGCTGCCGGGAGCCGAACTCGTGCTGCCGTTCATGTTCAGCCCGCGTATTCATGACGGGGCGCTCAAGATCCGCGGACTGCTCGGCAAGATCGGGCTGAAGCCGAATGCGGATGTCGAGGGAGTCGGCGAGGGCTTTGCTTCGCTGACCGAGGCAGACGCGCGTCGCGCCTTCCTCCACACCGTCCGCTCGGTGATCGACGTCAACGGCCAGAGGGTCAGCGCCGAGGACCGGCTGTATCTGGCGGGCGACATCCCCTCGCTGGTCGTATGGGGTGAGAAGGACCGGATCATCCCGGTCGAACATGCCCACCTCGCCAACGAGATGCTGCCGGGCAGCAGGCTCGACATCTTCCCCGGAGCCGGTCATTTCCCCTTCAACGACGACCCGGACCGTTTCGTCGGGCTGATGCGCGAGTTCATCGCCGGCACCGACCCGGCCGACCTCGACGAAGACCACGTGCGCCGGCTCCTTCAGGAGCGCAGCAACCTCGAGGTATCGGGAGTTCCGGGGATTTGAGCACGGAAGCCGAGATCGCCGAGCAGGTAGTCACGGCGCTCGAAGACCATCAGCGCCGCACCGTGGAGATCCTCCGTGACGAGGGCGGAGATCCGGAGGCGGTGATCAAGTCGCTGGTCAGGCTCCACCTGGAATGGACCGAAGAAGACCCCGAGCGGGCGCGCACGGTCAGCCGACATCGAAACGCCGTCGCAGCGGGGCCGCTCGGCGAGAGGCTGGCCGCGAGCAACCGCGAATGGTTCGCGACCATGAAGGCGTGGATCGACGCGCAGGCCGGATCCGGCGCGATCGAAACGGTTTCGTTCAACCTTCTCCACGCAGTGGTCTTCGCCCCGACCCAGGAGATTTCCAAGCTGTGGCTGGCCGGACGCCTGAAGCGGCCGCTGGGGTCCTACGCCCCCGCGCTCGGCGAAGCCGCCTGGGCCGCGGTCGCCGCCCTTCCCGCGCGCGCCGCGGAATCTTGAGCCCGGTTCAGGCTCCGTAGTCGTCCAGCATGTCGTATTCGGGTCGGCTGACCGTCGACATCGCCGGCCCTGCGGTGAATCCGTGGATCAGGATCGAGACCCCCACGACCGCGATTATGGTCCAGTAGATCTGTTCGATCTCGCCCGTGGTCAGCACCCCGGCGTTGATCGCCACCGCGGCGTAGTAGAACGAGCCGATCCCCCGGATCCCGAACCAGCCGATCAACAGGCGCTCCCTCAGGCGTACCTTCGAGCCGACGAAGGCGCCGAGCACCGCCAGCGGCCTGATCAGGACCAGGAGAGCCGGGACCAGCAGCCATCCCGCAAGGCCCGGCGCCGCGAGGCCCGCGATCGTCACCGTGGAGCCGAGCAGCAGGACCATGCCGAGTTCGGTGATGTTCTCGAGGAAGTCGGCGCCGCCGTGAACCCGGTCGTGGGCCTCGTGGTCCCATTCGTAGCGCCTGAACGAGAGTCCGCCGGCAAATGCCGCGAGGAAGCCGTAGGCGCCGACGACTTCGGTGAAGCCGTAGATGGCGAGCACTGCGGCCATCGCCAGCCAGCCGTCGTAAGCCGGCTTGAGCCAGTTGTGCTTGCGGAACCAGTCGGCACCGCGACCGATCGCCCAGCCGCCCGCGGCACCGATCGCGAGCCCGCCTGAGATCCCGTAAACGACGTCAGCGGCGAACCACTCGGCAAGCCAGCCCGTACCGCCCTCGGCGGCGACGAAGATGCCGAGGAAGACGAATGGAAAGGCCAGCCCGTCGTTGAAACCGGCCTCCGAGGTCAGGGCGAAATGGGTCTCGGTCCGGTCGCCTTCCCCCGGCGGCCCGACCTGGACGTCGCGCGCCAGTACCGGATCGGTCGGGGCGAGGCAGGCACCGAGGATGATCGCCGCGCCGAGAGACAGACCGAGGAACGCGCTGGCGAAAAGAGTGACCGCCGCGATCGACAACGGCATGACGATGACGATCAGCAGCAGGGTCGAGCGCCAGCGCTGCCATCCGAGCTGCCGGTCGATCCTCAGCCCCGCGCCGAACAGCGCCACGATCACGGCGAACTCGGCCAGCCGTTCGATCAGGTCGGACTGCTCGATCGGGTCGATCAGGTCGATCCCGAACAGGTGGAGCCCCGCAGACGCGAGCGCCCCGAGCACGAGGTAGACCGCGGCGGGGCTGAACGAGCGCCGGCCGTGGCTGGAGAGGATCCAGATGGCCGTGAACATCACGAGACCGGCGAACAGCAGGCCGATCGCGTAAGGCCGGGCGAAGGAGAAACCCTCGGCAGCGGCGAGAAGGGTTCCGTTGTCGAGTTCGCCTAGCAAGTCGCGGTCATTGTCTCAGCCCGCACCGCCGGGCCTCCCTGCGGTGCCGGCGTCAGCCGTCCGGTGCCGGGTCCGCCGCCGGCGAGCGAGCCTCGACCGGTACCCGAACCGGAGCGAGATGCGGCCTCTTGGGCAGACGCCCGTCGCCGGAGGAGCGTCCGGTCAGTCTCCGTCCCACCCACGGCAGCAGGTAGCGGAACACCCAGCCCATGTCTCTTCGGATCTCGGTCGTCCGGGGCAGTGCCTCCGGCGGCGGCAGGTCCCGCGCCCAGCCGGGAACCTTTCCGGCGGGGAACGAGTCGAGCGCCAGCCGCGTCCGCCCGTGGGCCGCCCCCTCGACCAAGGCAAGGGCCGCGAGGGCGAGACGCTCGTGGCCGGCCGGGTTGAGGTGAAGCCTGTCGTGGGACCAGAGCCGGGGGTCCGTGGTCGACGGGATCGTTTCGAGGTCGATCAGCAGCGCATCGTGGCGTTCCGCAATCTCGCGCAGTCCCTCGTTGTAGGCTCGAAAACGGTCAGAGACCCGGTGCCCGAAAGGCCCGGAGCCCGGGGCGACCGGGTAAGTGTTGGTCAGCACCGTGGCCCCGGCGGCGCGGAACCTGGATTGCATGTCGTCCATCAACTCGAGAGTCAGATCGAGGTCCAGGCCCGGCCTGATCAGGTCATTGGCCCCGGCCATGACGCTCGCGAGGTCGGGCTCCAGGGCCAGCGCCGGTCCGAGTTGCTCGTCGTGGATCTGCCGGATGCGCCTGCCTCGGATCGCGAGGTTCGCATAGAGCAGACCGGGAGACGCGGCGGTCAGGCCCTCGGCGAAGCGATCGGCCCAGCCGCGGTCGGTGCCATCCGGATGCGGATGGTCACCGACCCCTTCGGTCTGGCTGTCGCCGATCGCCACGAACCGGCGGTATCCGCCGGTCAGTTCGCCGCCCCCGGGGGATCGACCGGCATCGTCGTGCCGCAGCGCTCCATCTCGAAAAGCAGTGCCGCATGCATCCTGTCCCGCAGTTCCTGGTCGCCCCGACTGAGAACCAGCCCCGTGGACCGGTCGACCAGATTCGCCACCTGGTCCGGGTCCCGCCTCATGTCGTAGAGCTCGAACTGCGGCGTCTCCTTCCCGGAAGGATCGACATATACGGCGTACATGGCCTCGGGCGAGCGGACGGCGCGTATCCGGTTGGGCTGTGGGTTCACGTCGACATAGGCTGAACCGGACTGGTGGTCGTCGAACGTGAAGTGCGTGAACTCCTGGACCGACCGGGCCGGCGCGGGATGCGACACGACCGGGTCGAAGTCCACCGGACTGGCCGCCAGGCGACTCTCGTCGGGCTTCGCGGCTGCGGCGAGAACAGGAGTCAGGTCGCGTCCCTTTATGCCGTCGTCGGCAGTTTCGGCCCCGGCCAGCGCCGCCATCGTCGGCAGGACGTCGCACAGCGATGCCGGGGCATCGACGGTGGACGGCTCCTCGAACAGCAGCGGGTTCGAGACCACGAGCGGCACGTTGATCGTCTCTTCATAGGCGTTGAACATCTTCTGGCGCTGCCCCCCGTGTGACATGCCCATCTCGCCATGGTCCGACGTACGGACTATCACTGTGCGCGAGCGCAGGGAATCGTCGTCGTCGGGATCGCCCAGCGCGGCGAGCATGCGGCCGACCTTCTCGTCCACCAGCCGGTGGAGGTGGGCATAGAACCGGCAGTACTCGAGTTTGGCTTCGTCGTCGCCTACCGGTCCGATGAAGCTGGCCTGGCCGATCCTGGCCAGAATGTGCGAAGTCGGCTTGTTGGAGAGGTTCTCGTGAACCGAAGGCGGCAGCTCGATCTGGTCGAGATCGGTCCAGTCTTCAGCGCTGTAGCCACCCTGTTCGAACGTGGACGGATAGGCCAGCACGTCATGGGGGTTCACCAGCGATGCGATCAGTGCCCACGGTTCGGGTGGCGGGTCGGCGAGGAACCGCTCGACCTGCCTCGTGAAGTCCTCGTCGTAGCCGAGCCCGTGCTTGCCGGCATACGTGCCACCGCCGAAATGCGACGGCTCGAGGTTCTCGCCGGCGTCAGGCGGCTCCCAGTCCTCCAGCCCGTAATCGGAAGCGAGGCGATCCCGGTCCAGGTCACTCCATTCGTCCCCTGTGACCGGCTGGGTCAGGTGCCACTTGCCTTTGAGCACGGTCCTGTATCCGGCACGCTCGAGAACCGTCGCCAGGTTCGGGGTTTCCGGATCGAGTTCGTTCTCCTCCTTGCCGCCGTCGGCCTTTCGAGTCGCGCCCCTTGCGAAGTTCCTCGCCGCCTCGGCCGGGGACAGTTCCTCGCGCATGACCGCACCGACCACCGCCTTCATCGTTGCCGGCGCGTGGCGCGGTCGGATCCGGGCACCACCCTGGGTCAGGGTGAGCGTCACTCCGTGCTCGGCCGGCCATCTCCCGGTGAGCAGCGAGGCGCGACTCGGCGAGCACATGCAGCTGGCGGCCGTCGCCTGCGTGAATGTGACACCGGTGCGCGCGATCTCGACGTCGGCCGGGGTGAGCTCCTCGAGCCATCCGGGGTCATCGGGCCAGTGCATGGGTCGCCGCTGCTGATCGGTGATTATCAGCATCAGGTTCGGCGGGCGCCGGCCCCCTCCGTCTCCGTCTCCGGCGCTCATCGCCACCTGAACGGGCAGCCCCGCGACTCGAAACCGGCAGTGTCCATGTACGTGCCTCTCGGGTAGTAGCGGCCCATGATCTCTTCAGCGTTGAAAGGCGACGTCACGTCCCAGATCGACCGCCTGAAACCGCGATCCGGAAGCACGTTCCTGTTCAGCAGCGTTCCGGCATCGTCGCGGCCGGCACCGTCACCCGCCGGATCTGCGGGCAGCCAGGCGACTCCGCACTCGCGCCTCGCGTTGGACGGACGGTCCTGTTTCAGCGAGACGAGCACCACGTAGCCGCGCTTCCGGTTCCTCATCGGAACCTGCTGGTCGAACAGACAGCGATAGGTCCGTGTCGTCACCAGCGACTGGATGGTGCAGATGTCCCATTCGACCAGCTGCCCGGCGACCGCCCGCTTGCGACCCCCGTAGGTCCTCGGTGTGGTCGGCATGCGGCCATGGATCGCCAGCACCTCGCCGAAGCGGAAGCTGTACGCACCCGTCATGTAGCGCGCATCGTTGTTGTTGTACTGGGTCCCCTGCTCGACGGGGTTCGCCTGCCAGGCCTGCTGCTGGGCTTGCTCGGTCCCGTATCTGGCGAGTACGTTCGGCAGGTTGAAGAACCTGGAGAACTCGAAGCGCGGCTCGGCAGGATTCGTGGCCGGATCCTTGCCGGCGCTGTTGACCAGCGACTGGTAGAACGGGAGCGGGATGGTCTGCGGGACGTAGTCGTGGTTCGAGTTCATCGCCTCGCAGAGAGCCTGTCCGGTCAGGACCGTGCCGTCAGCGAGTCTGAGTCGCGGCTTCGGTAATCCCGTCCCCCCCGAAAGGTTCCGACCGCGGTCGGGTACATATACCCTGTAAAGGATGTCCTGGCTCGCCCCCGGGATCGACTCCGCGTAGAGGGTGTTCCTGGCGGGGCGCTGCGGCCTGGCCCGGCCGAGGACCCTGATCGTGTAGCCGCGCTTCCTCGAAGCCCGGTTCTTTCCCGGCCTGCTCGGGTTGATCGATCCGGCATCGGGACGGATCTGACTGTCGCTGAGCGAGCTGGCCGACGCCCCGTCTTCCTCGTAGGAGTTGAACGACGAGTAGCGAGCATGCGGAAAGCGACCGCGCAGCGTGAGCACAGCGCCAGGAGGGGTGACGAACTTGGCCCCCCAGTAGGCGATGTGCGTGCCGGGATAGGCGATGTTCGTCTTCGGGTTGCCTGCCGTGAACGGGCCGGTCCAGAAACAGCCGACGGTCGGCAGTCCGTTCGGGTTGTATCCGGTCGGCGTCGGCAGGTCGGCGGAGGTCCTGGGTGTCGCCGCCAGGGCCGCGAGGGCCAGGCAGGCAACCGCGGCCAGAACGAACGCGGCGCGACGGACGGTCTCCGGAAGGCGAGTCGTGGCTATGTCCAATTCGGTACCCCTCCTGCAGGATCAGATCGAAGCCGTCGCGGCAGCGCCGGTGACGCTACCAGAGCGTCCGAGGCCTGATCCTTCAACCACCGTGAGCGGCCGGGGATTCGACGGGCACGCCCGGACCGGCCACGGTTTCGAGCACGAAAGCCAGGCCCGTGCCGCGAATCAAGGGGCGGTCAACGACCGCCATTCCCAGAAGGACTCCGGGTGAGAGCAGCCTGAATTCGTCCCTGACGTGCCGCCACGGCAGCGGGGCCTCGCTTCCGTAGGTCGAGACGAGCACCGGCTCCCCGTCCAGGACCGAGGGCTCGAGCTTCGCTTCCATGGCCAGGTACTCGACCAGGTCGCTTCCGCTGCGCAGCAGGTTCATGCCACTCAACCGGGGCCCGTCCTGCTCGAAGCGCTTGCCGTACCAGTCGGGCAGGCCGGCCAGCCCGAGCGCGCCCGGAGCCAGCGCCCGCAGCGGCCCCGGCCCGACGAACAGCGCCCGGTGGGTCCCGGCCAGGTCGGCCGGTTCCGGGGCCGGCAGCGCACCCCACAGTCTCCGGATCGCCGCTGGAGAGCGCGGCAGATCCTCGGAACCGCGCCGCGATGTCGCCGGTTCGGATCGCGGAGACTCGCTGCGGTCGGGCCAGCGCGCGGCAAAGCGCTCGCTCATCGCCGTGATGGTGAGGCTCGGGTTGACTCCGAGGTTGACCGGTATCGCAGACGCGTCGGCGACGAAGAGTCCGGGGTGGCCGTGAACCTCGTGTGAGTCGTCGATCACCCCGGATTCGCGATCGGCGCCGATCACCGCACCCCCGAGGATGTGGGCGGTCACCGAGCGTCCTCCGGCGCTCTCGACGAGCAGGTTGAGCGGCGTGCCGCCGGACGAGTTCGCGAAGATCCGGGCCGCCTCGTTGGCCGCCGGCAGGTAGCTGGGCGCCTTCCTGCCCGGCACCGACCTCGACCTCAGGACCCTCCGCCACGGACGAAGCGGCGACCGCCGGAGCTCGAAAGCGACCTCGCTCTCGACGTCCTGCATGACGGTGAGCGCGGTCACGCGTTTCTCGAAGTTCGAAGCGGTGACGGCCGTAGCGAAGCGCAACGGGTGGCGGAGGATCTCGAGCGTCGTCTCGACGGCACGCCTGCCGGGCGAGGAACCGTCGACGAGCGGGCCGACCTGCCAGCGCAGGAGCTTGCCTCCGCCGACGTAGCGGTTCTGGGTTACGTGCGTCCGCTCGTCGGGGTGGAAGTCGGTGGAGATGGCCGGGCCCCTGGTCAGGTCGGCCTCCGGGTCATCGTCGAGCACCACCGACACGGCCTCTGAGTTCGTGCGCACCGTGCGCCCCAGCATCGGAGAGACATCCGGCAGGGTCCCGAACTCGTCGCGGCACCTGAACAGCAGCTCCAGCGTGCCGAGTACGCCTGCAGACACCACGACCCGTTCGGCGCGCAGCGGCGCGTACCTGACCCCGCTCTTCCACGGGTGCGACGACCTGACCTCGTACCCACCGCCGGGTAGCGGCGCGAGCGAGCGGACCTGGCGCTCGGGTTCGATGCGGACCCCCCTGCGCTCGGCGAGGTGCAGGTAGTTCAGGTCGAGGCTGTTCTTCGAGCCATAGGGGCAACCCGCCAGACAGCCTCCACAGAGCCTGCATCCTGTGCGTTCAGGTCCGTCCCCGCCGAAGAACGGGTCCGGCTCGGTCACCCCCTCGTCACCGAAATGGATCGCCAGCGGGACCGGTCCGAATCCTTCGGCGCCACCGATGGCCTCGGCCACGCTCCGAAGGTGGTGGTCCATCTCTCCGGTGAACGGATTCTCGACGCGGCCCAGCATCCTGGCTGCCTCGTCGTAATGCGGCGCCATGGCCTGCGCCCAGTCGGCCTCGCCGTCACCCCAGGCCGGGTCCTCGAAGACCCTGGCCGGCGGCTCCAGCAGGACAGCCCCCCAGACGATCGAGCCCCCACCCACGCCGTTGGCGCCGATGATGCCGACGTCCCTGAAGACCTTCTGCCAGAAATAGCCGTGGAGGCCGAGGTCCGGCTCCCACACGTGTTCGCGAAGATCGGTTCGGGCACGCTCTATGTCGCCGGCCTCCAGCCGCCTTCCCTGTTCGAGCACGACCACGTCGTAGCCCTTCTCAGCCAGCCGGAGGGCGCTCACCGCGCCGCCGAAGCCGCTGCCGACGATCACCACATCGCAGTCGAAGTCGCTACCCACCCGGCGATTCTTCCACAGCGGCGGGACCCGCCATCCCGGACGAGCGCTGTCCGCCGAGAAGCGGCCAGCCGATCAGGCCGGCTGCGATCGCAACCGTCGCGGAGACCAGCAGAACGGCGTTCACGCCGTCGGCGATTCCGGCAGGCGATCCGGCGGCCGCGAGGACGCGTTGGTCGAAGATCGCCCCGAGCCCGGCGATACCGATCGCGATGCCGAGCTGCCGGAAGGTGTTGTTGATGCCCGAGGAAAGCCCGCTGCGCTCGACGGGCAGGACGCTGACCATCGCGGCCGCCAGAGCGGGGCTGATCAGACCGATCGCGACGCCGCCGAGGACCAGTCCCGGCAGCAGGCCGGACCACTCTCCCCCGTCCAGTCCATGCATGAAGATCATCGCCAGGCCCAGCAGCAGCATGCCGCCGACCAGCGGGATGCGGAGCGGCAACCTCGAGGTGAGCCGGCCGGCAACCGGTGCCACGATGAAGATCGCCAAGGTCAGCGGGAGCAGTCGAAGGCCGGTCTCGGTCGGCGAGAGCGAAAGCGCATCCTGGAAGTAGATGGCGAGGAACAGGAGCAACGGGTAGATCGCCACGGACTGGGCAAACGCAACCAGCGCGGTTCCGCCGAAGGCCGGGATCCGAAACAGGGAGATCGGCAGCATCGGCGAAGCCGCCCGCCTCTCGACCGCGACGAACGCAGCGCTCAGCACGGCCGCCACCGCGATCGCCGACAGGATGGCCGGACTGGACCAGCCGTCCTCGTTTCCACGGATCAGGGCGAAGACCCAGAGGAAGACTGCAGAGCAGAAGACCAGCATCCCGGCGATGTCGGGAGGACGCGGGTGGCGATCCTTCGATTCCGGCAGAGCGGTCACGGTCGTCGCGACAAGCAGCGCCCCGAGGGGCAGGTTGAGCAGGAAGATCCACCTCCAGCCGAGCCCGTCGACGATCAGTCCCCCGAGCAGCGGCCCGAAAGCCAGCGAGGCTCCCGTGATCGCCCCCCAGACGCCGAATGCGATGCCGCGATCGCGGCCCTCGAACTCCGCCGCGAGCAACGCCAGCGACGAAGCGAACATCGCCCCTGCTCCGAGTCCCTGTGCGGCCCTCGCGAGGTCGAGGACCAGCGGCGATCCCGCCGCGCCACAGAGTGCCGAGAAGAATGTGAACAGGCCCAGGCCGCCGACGAACACGGCACGCCTCCCGATGCGGTCGGCGACCGTCCCGGCCGCGAGGAGGGTCGCCGCCATCACGACCGTGTAGGCGTCGATCACCCACTGCATGTCGGAGAATCCCGCTCCCAGGTCTTCGCTGATCGCCGGGAGCGCCACATAGACGATCGTCACGTCGAGCAGGAGCATCGCGGTCGCGGCCGAGACGACGCAGAGGGTGATCCAGCGGTTCAGCGACAACCGGTCAGCCGGTCCCGTCGAGGACCGCGGCGAGGAGGGCGATGACCACCGCTCCGTGGAAGGTCCAGGCCGCGGTGCGGACGCCGCTCGCCGAGAGCAGGCGCCGCAACAGGTCCGGGCTGAGCCCGGACCGGCCGATCTCACCGTGGGCCGATGCGGCTACCGCTGTGAGCGCCCAGGTCGACAGGGCCAGCGCGGCACCGGTGAGCACGAGCGCCGTCTCGCCGCCGGGAGGATCGAGCAGGAGCAGGAAAGACGTCACCAGTTCGACCGTCATCGGAGGCAGCACCACCCACGTCGTACGGGAAGAGTGGAGCCGGTGGTACGCGGGAAACCGTTTCGCCTCCACCTCGGGGAAGAGCGGGTAGTGAACGACCTGGACGAACCAGGAGAGGCCGACCATGAACAGCGTCGCCGCGGCATTCGCCAGCAGCAGGCCGGTCACTTGACGTTGAGCTGTTTCGACTTCGGGTCGTAGCGGACTTCGCGCCGGTTCTGCTCGAGGGCATCGATCGAGGTTTCGACGAGCTGATCCGGGTCCTCTCCCTCGGGCAGCGGCGGCGGCGAACCGGCGAGTGCGTGGTCGGCGAAACCAGTCTCCATGTGGCCGGGACTGATCTCGAGAACGGCCGCGAGTTCCTTCCGGCGCTCGCGCCGCAACGCCGTCAGGTACGAAGCGAGCGCCGCCTTCGAGGCCGAATACGCGGCCATTCCCGCGGTCGGGAATTCGGCGACGACGGCAGTTATGGCCACGACCGCACCGTCTGGTGAAAGGTCTTCGAGCGCCGCTGAAATCATTGCCGCGGGCCCGGTGGCATTGACCGTGAACAGCCTCGACTCGATCTCCGGATCGAGCTCGCCCGAGCGGCCGAATGCAACCGCGCCGCTGGCGATCACGACACCGTCGAGACCGCCTAGCTCGGAGCGCGCCGCTTCGACCGCCTCCCTCGCCGAACCGGGCTCCGTGAAGTCGAGCAGGATCGCCGGAGCGCCCAGTTCGCCGCCAATGCGGCCGAGCAGCTCGCGATCCCGGCCGGCCAGCGCAAGCTTCGCCCCGCGCCCGCTCAGAGCCCGGGCGAAACGCTCCCCCAGGGCGCCGGTCGCACCCGCTACGAGTATGCGACTGCCGTTCAGATCCATCGGTGCTCCGAAAGGTTCATCGGTGAAGCGTAATCGAGCGCGTCAAGACGACGCTTCGGCCCGTCCCCGGCGATTGCCACCATGAGGTCGTGAGTGAAACGCCGATCCTCCACGCCGACCTCGACGCGTTCTTCGCATCGGTCGAGCAACGCGACGACCCGGGGCTGCGCGACCGGCCGATGATCGTCGGCCGCGGCGTGGTGCTCGCCTGCAGCTACGAAGCGAAGGCCAGGGGTGTCAGGACCGCGATGAACGGCGCGCAGGCTCTCCGGATCTGTCCCGAGGCGGTCGTGGTGCCGCCGAGGATGGAGGCCTACACGCAGGCCAGTCGCGAGGTCTACGAAATCTTCGCCGAAACATCTCCGCTGGTCGAGGGGCTATCGATCGACGAGGCGTTCCTGGACGTCCGGGGGCTCGAGCACGTGTCGGGAAACCCGGAGCAGATCGCCGCCCGGCTGCGCCGGGACGTTCTCGAGAAAGTCGGGTTGAAGATCTCGGTCGGCGTGGCCCGGACCAAGTTCCTGGCCAAGGTGGCGAGCGGCGAGTCCAAGCCCGACGGACTGCTCATCATCCGCCCGGATCAGGAAGAGAGCTTTCTCCACCCGCTGCCCGTAGAACGCCTCTGGGGAGTCGGCAGGGTCACCGCCGCCAAGTTGCGCTCGATGGGCGTCACGACCGTCGGAGACATCGCCCGCTGCCCCGAGAGCAGCCTCGTGGCCGCGCTCGGCGAGAGCTCAGGCCGTCGCCTGGCGGACCTGGCCAACAACCGGGATCCCCGTCAGGTCGCACCCAGGGCGCCGAGGCGCTCGATCGGTGCCCAGAGTGCTTTTCCGCGCTCTTCCCGCACGCCCGCAGAAGTCGACGCGCTGGCCGCCGGACTGGTCGACCGGACGAGCCGGCGGCTGCGCAACTCGGACCAGGTCTGCGCGGCCGTCTCGATCTCGATCCGCTTCGACGACATGAAGCGGGCCACCAGGTCCCGTCGCCTGAGCGCCGCCACTGCTTCGACCGGGACCCTGCTCACGGCGGTTAGGCTTCTGCTCGATGCAGCCAGGCCCCTGATCGAGCAGCGCGGAATCACCCTTCTCGGGGTGACCCTGGAAGACCTTTCCCCCGATGACGCGCTCCAGCTCGAGCTGCCGCTGAGCAGCGACCCGGAGGAGGCATCGGCCCTCGACGCCGCGGTCGATGAACTGCGTCGGCGGTTCGGCTCGAAGGCGATCACCCGTGCCTCGCTGGTGGACAGCGACAGCGTCGAGGCCCCGCTCCTTCCCGATTGAGGTCCGATGGTCGCCGCCGGACCGACCCTGCTGCAGCTGGCGCTCAGTTCCCGGTCGTGTATCCGACCACGGTCCCTTCCTCGATCTTCGGCACCGGCGGGGTCTGGCTGACGTTCTCCAGCACCCACCTCGCGGCGACCTTGGTCGACTTGTCGGTTCCTTCCTTGTCCTCGCAGACGGTCACCGCCGTACCGCCGTCGGGGCTCCTGAAAGCCGTATAGCTGACAAAGCCGGGGACCTCGCTGACCAGCCCCTCGAATTCCTCGAACCTCTGTTCGATCAGATCGAATATCTCCGAGGCCTCCGGGCCGGAATAGGTACGGACCACCACGTACATCGCTAACCTCCTGCGCCGTTTTTTCCCTGACCCGAGCCTATTCGCAATCGGCCCCTCCGTCACACAGACATCGGGAGGTCGCGGTGCAGGTCGGCGACGGTGATACCTGCCTGCCATCCGGGGGCGGTGCCCCCGGCCGGCGGTCCGGCCTGCACCACGGGTATCCCTGCAACGACCAGGAGCCAGGAGATGACGGAGTTCGAGGTCCACATCTCCCCGGCGCCCATCTCGTCCCTTCCCCATACCGCCATCGGGACCCTCGGGACCCGTTCGAGAACCGCCCGGGCCGCCGCCGGGTCCTCGCTGATCCGCCGGGGGCTGTCCACGGCCCACTCCGCATCGGGGATCGAGCCTTCTCGCCAGCAACGCAGCTCGTAGCGAAAAACGCGGATCCGCCCGGCCAG
>Ga0316576_10000422_pt1 | contig 19524 bp, 14 predicted proteins | sample S0NA_FD_203075 | JGI IMG/M metagenome (GOLD analysis project Ga0316576, IMG submission 203075) | Rhizosphere microbial communities from salt marsh grasses in Alabama, United States - S0-2_050615r3r5 | ecosystem: Host-associated > Plants > Roots > Rhizosphere | place: USA: Alabama | collected... | reverse complement strand
GCAGGTCATCGACCACTCCCCGCACCGTGGGCCGGAGGTCGATCTCCGACATCTCTCCCACGCGCTGGAGGGAGAAGGGATAGGCCCCCGCCTCGCCCTCGTCCGCCACCAGGTTCCACTCCAGGGCGACCTGCCCCTCGTAGGTCGCACGGCGCCGGCCGAGGCCGAGAGCCCCGACCGCGTCGAAGTAGCGCCCGGCCCCGTGGGCCAGCGGCGCCTGCACCCCCTTGGCGATCATCTGACGGACCACGGACCGCTCGCGCGCCGGGACCTCGCGGAACAGCGAGAGCTCCTCGAGGGGAGGGGCCCCGTCGAACGCGTCGTCGAGGGCGGCCAGGGCCAGCCGCCAGACCTGCCGGATCGCCTCGTCGCCACCGGCCAGACGCAACGGCCGCAGCGTCGCCAGGCGCTCGAAGCCCTCGAAGGTGGCGAGCAGCAGCTCGCCGCCCCACGCCGTCCCGTCGGTCCCGAGACCGGTTCCGTCCCAGGCCAGGCCCAGGACCGGCCCTTCGAGACCGTGCTCGGCCATCGCGCTGGCCACGTGGGCATGGTGGTGCTGCACCCCGACCTTGACCGGCTCGGGGCGCTGCTCGGCGTGCATCGTGGAGAAGTAGTCCGGGTGCAGGTCGTGGGCCACGACCTCGGGGCGGATCCCCAGGAAGCGCTGGAACCGCTCGATCTGCTCCTCGTAGTGCCGGCACGCCTCGAGGTTGTCCAGGTCCCCCACGTGCGGCCCCAGCCACGCCTGGTCGCCGGCGGCGAAGCAGAACGTGTTCTTGAGGTGAGCGCCACACGCCAGCACCGGCCGGCGCACGGGGCGGACGAGGGGCACGGCCCGGGGCACGTAGCCGCGGGCCCGCCGCAGCACCGTGGGCCGGGTGGCGATCACCCGGGCCACCGAGTCGTCGCAGCGGTTCTCGATCTCCCGGTCGTGGGAGAGGAACAGGTCGGCGATCCCGGCCAGGCGCTCGCGCGCCTCCGCGTCTCCGGCCGCCATGGGCTCCTCGGACAGATTCCCCGAGGTCATGACCAGGGGCCGATCCGTCTCCGCCAGGAGCAGGTGGTGGAGCGGGGTGTAAGCGAGGAGCAGGCCGACGAGGGGGTTCCCGGGCGCCACCGCGTCGGCGAGTCCCTCCCCCTCCCGACGACGCACGAGGACGATGGGACGCTCGACCGCCTCCAGCAGACGACGCTCCTCCGTCTCCAGCACCGCCCATCGCTCCGCCTCGGCCAGGTCGCGCACCATCACCGCGAAGGGCTTCTCGTCCCGCCGCTTGCGCTCGCGGAGGAGGCGGACGGCGCCGGGACTGGTGGCGTCGCAGGCAAGGTGGAAGCCTCCGAGGCCCTTCACCGCGACGATGGCACCGGCACGCAGGCGCGCCGCGGCCGCCTCGACCGCCCCCCCGGCGGCCGAGTCGGGGGCGAGCGTCCAGCCCTCCCCGTCGACCAGCCGCAGCCGGGGGCCGCAGTCCGGACAGGCGTTGGGCTGGGCGTGGAAGCGTCGGTCCCCGGCGTCCCCGGACTCATTGAAGCAGCGGGAGCACAGGGCGAACCCGGCCATGGTCGTGTGCGCCCGGTCGTACGGGACGTCGCGGGCGATCGTGTACCGAGGGCCGCACGCCGTGCAGTTGGTGAAGGGGTAGCGGTGTCTCCGGTCGGCGGGGTCGAGCACCTCGGCCAGGCAGGCTCCACACGTGGCGAGGTCCGGAGGGATCGACACCCGTCGACGCTCCCCCCTCTCGCTGGTCGTGATCTCGAAACCCGCCACCGTCTCCGCCGGGATCGTGGCCACACGCACCTCGTCGAGAACCGCGGGGGGAGGGGACTCGGCTCGGAGCCGCGCCACGAACCGGTCCAGGACCTCGGTCGGGCCGAAGGCCTCGATGGTCACCCCCGCGGCATCGTTGCGCACGCGCCCGGCGACGCCCCCGTCGCGGGCGAGCCGGTAGACCCACGGCCGGAAGCCCACTCCCTGTACCGTGCCCCGGACCTCGATGCGGCGACCCTCGTCTGGCATGGGGATGGAGGAGCCCGAGGGCTACGGGGCCGACTCGTCCTCGCCCGCGGAGACCAGGGCGGCCCGTTGGGCGGTGGCCTCGCGGCGCTTCCGACAGCTCGGTCGGAGGTGGCTGTTCCGGCACCGCACCTCGAGGTGCTCGAACACCTGCTGCGCCTCGTCACAGCCCCACGTGAGGGTCATGGTGACGTGTTGCTTGATGTCCTCGCGGAGACCCCTGGACTCCGGGTCACGGCGCAGGTGCTTGAAGGCGATCCGGTTGAGCTCGCGCAGGGCGTCGCAGACCTCCCGGGCCTCGAAGCCCTGCTCGAAGCGCCGCTCCGCGAGGTCTCGGCAGTACGAGACCAGGATGCCCCGCTCGCGCGTCCGCACCGCGTTCATGAGGTGTCGGAGGATCAGGGTGTGGTTCCACCGATGGTCGTCGTCGCTGACGTCCTGGTAGCTCGGGAACCGCTCCTGCCCCTCGGGGCCCATCAGGACCCCGGTGAACTCGGCCGCGATCTCCGACGCGTGCTTCTTCAGGAGCCGGTGGATCAGGAGGTTGGTCTCGACGTGCCCCTCCTTCATCGCCTCCCGGTTGGCGCGCATCCACTCGATGGCGTCGGTGCGGCGGTTCTCCAGGAGAAACGGCAGCCGCTGGAGGACGTGGAGGCGCGGCCGCGGCTCCCAGCCCAGTAGCTCGCGGGTCCGCCTCGCGTCGATGGTCATCGCCTTGTCGATGTAGCGCGCCATCCAGGGGCGCTCGAACGGGCGTCGACCGACCAGCCGGCCCGCCACGTCGAGGGCCCACATGCCGGGCCCGCACAGCGGACGGGGCATGTGGATCGCCTTCCGGGGCCCGTCGAAGTGGATCCTCGTCGCCTCGTCGAACAGCTCCTGGTGGGAGGTGGCGCCGTCCGGGCTCGCCTGCAGGACCACCCCCGGGGGAAGCTCGCCGCCGTGGTGGAGAAGCTCCTGGAAGAAGAGGGTGAGGTCGTCGACGTGGAGGTACGGGATCGCCGAGTGCCCCCGCCCGCCGAGGACCCGGGCGTTCCAGGCCTTCGACAGCCACGTCTCGAGGAACATGAACAGCGGCGGGTACTCGCACCAGTCCGAGAAGAGCGCGGCGAAGCGGAGGATGGTCGACGGGAAGTGCTCCTCGTACTCGACGAGCATCCGCTCACCGATGGCCTTGGTGCGGGCGTACAGGTGGTCTCCATCGGGGGGAGTCTCCTCGGTGAGAGCGCTCCCTTCGGCCGGGAAGGCGCACGCGGCGGTCGAGCTGGAGAAGACGAAGCGCTTCAGCCCGAGCCCCTTCGACAGCTCGAGCACGTGGCGCAGCCCGTCCACGTTGGTCCGCCAGTACTCCGGATGGTCCTCGCCGGTGAAGTCGTAGTGAGCGGCGAGATGGATGAGCTGGTCGGCGCCGCCGGCGCGCTCGATCTCCGCGAAGATCGGGGCGATGGCCGCACGGTCGCCGATGTCGGCCTGGTGCCAGGTGATGTTCGGGTGCACCGGGGCCCCGGACCGCGCCTGCGAGCGACGGGCGAGGCCGACGATGCGGTGGTCCTCCTTGAGCTCCTCGAGGAGGTGGCGACCCACGAAGCCGGAGGCCCCGGTCACCACGAGACGCGGGAGGCTCATGGCTCCCCCACCACGACCTCGTCGCCGGCGAGCTCGAACCGGACCGGCGCCAGCCGGCGATTCGGAGGCCCGGCCACGGGCTGCCCCTCGGCGTCGAAGGCGCCTCCGTGGCACGCGCAGACGTAGCGAGCGTCCTCCTCGCTCCAGCGCACCCGGCACCCGAAGTGGGTGCACAGCAGGCTCCGGGTCACGATGCCGGCATCAGTGCGCACCAGCTCCACCGGGGTGTCGTCGTAGTCCACGATCACCCGCTTCCCGGAGGAGAGCTCCCGGAGCGGAACGCGAACCCGGCGGTCGGGCGGCGGCGCCGGGGCACAGGCATTTACCAGAGGGGCGCCGAGCCCGGCCCCGAGGACGGCCAGCGTGCGCCGCCGGACACGGGACGAGGGCCCCCCCCCGGATCGGGCTCCGCTCATGGCGCGCTCCTCCACCCGCAGGGACCGGCGAGATCCCTCCCCTCGACCCTCCGGACAAGGACGACGGCGAGGCCCATGAGGCCGTCCGCCACCCCGGAGAGGGGAACGACCCAGGGGACCGAGTCGACGGCGGACGTGAGCAGGAGGAACACGACGGCCACCGACTTCGTGACGACGAGCAGCAGCACGCCCCGGTAGCGGAAGTACTCGACCAGGTACGCCGTGGCCGCCACGAAATGAAAGGCCCCGGCCTGGCGGGCGAAGAAGAGGGGCTGAACCGGGCCGAAGCCGCCGAAACGGGCCCCCCATTCGGGAGCGAGGACCAGGAACAGGCCGACCGCGATGCTGTGCACGGCGATGAGGACCACGAGCGCCCGCTCGGCGCGGGCGACACCTGGCCCCGGCGGGTCCGACGCCACCATGCTCTCTCGGCTGGCCATCAGCTCTCCGGACGCTCCTCGGCCCCGGGCTCCTCCCACCAGGTCTGCGGCGTCAAGGGCGTGTCCCGCCGCGTGGCGGGCCGACCCAGGCGCTCGAGCTCACGGAGCACCTCGACGACAGCGGGCCCCACCGCGCCCCGGACGGCCGGGCTCAAGCCTACACCCATCTCCGTGCGCTCCGGCACCGCCCCCACGAGCAGGACCTCTGCGGGCGCCTGTCCCGCGAACTCGGCGGTGAGCAGCGCCTCCTTGAGCCCGGGGTCGTGAGGGGTCAGGCGGGCCTGGGGGGGGTGCTTCAGGATCTCGTCACGACGGTAGAGCCGGATGGTCCCCGGAGGCGCGTCCGCACGCACGGTGTCGACGAGGATCAGGGCCCCGACGTTCGTCACCCAGGGCACCAGGTCGAGCCCCGGGGTCCCCAGGTCGCTCACCGCCACCCCCTCGGCAAAGACGTGCTCCGCCAGCAGCACCTGGATCACCCAGGGACCGAAGGCGTCGTCTCCCATCAGGACGTTGCCCAGGCCAACGACCCCGATCGGGGGGGCGTTCATTGCGGACAGGGGCCGTGCTCGGCGAGATAGGCGGCGAGCACCTCTCTATAGCGCCTTCACCCGCGCGACCTCTCTTCCCTCGAGGTCCAGGGTGTGGATGGCGCAGGCCAGGCAGGGGTCGAAGGAGTGGATGGTCCGCAGCACCTCGAGGGGGCGCTCCGGGTCGGCGATGGGGTTTCCGACGAGCGAGGCCTCGTAGGGGCCCTTCTGGTCCTTCGAATCGCGGGGGCTGGCGTTCCACGTGGTGGGAACCACCGCCTGGTAGTTCTTGATCTTCCCGCCCTGGATGACCGCCCAGTGCGAGAGGGTGCCCCGCGGAGCCTCGTGGAAGCCGTAGCCCCGCACCTCCCCGCTGGGGAACGACGGGGGGTTGAAGATGTCGGTGTCGCCGCTGGCGATGTTCTCGACCAGGAGCTGCCAGTGCTTCTGCCCCAGCTCGGAGATGACCGCGGTACGCACCGCCCGCGCCGCGTGCCGCCCGAGGGTGGAGTGGAGCATGGCCGGCGTCACCTTCACCCCGGCCACCGCCGAGACCTTCCCCAGGGCCGCGTCCGCCCACCGCTTGGTGGGCTCGTGCCCCGCGACGTATCCCACCAGCACCTGGGCCAGCGGACCCACCTGCATGGGCTGGCCCTGGAAGCGGGGGGCCTTCACCCAGGAGTACTTGCCCTTCTCGTCGTACTCGGTGTGGTTCGGGACGGTCTCTTCCTCGTAGGGATGCCTCTGCCAGTCGCCGTCGTACCACGAGTGGGCGATCGACTCCTCGACGCCGTCCCGGAAGTAGTCGTCGTTGAAGCTGGTGATCGCCTTGTGCGTCGAGAAGTCACCGTTCATGATCGTCCCGCCGGGCAGGTCGCACTCGGTCCCGGTGGTGTCCACCGGGAGATCCGGGACCGCGAGGTAGTTGGTGACTCCGGCGCCGTGGCCCAGCCACTCCGGGTACATCGCCCCGATGGCGCACACGTCCGGGACGTAGACCTGCTGTACGAAGCCGACGACCTCGTCGAGGAGGCTCTTCACCCGGTACAGCTTCTCCATGTTGAGGGTGGCCTGGTTGTCGAGGTTGATGGCGTTGGCCACCCCGCCCACCGCGAGGTTCTGGATGTTCGGCGTCTTCGACCCCAGGGTCGTCACCACCTCGTTGGCCTTGCGCTGGTAGTCGAGGGCCTGCAGGTAGTGGTGCACGCCCAGCAGGTTCACCTCCGGGGGCAGCTTCATCGCCGGGTGGCCCCAGTAGCCGTTGGCGAAGATTCCCAGCTGACCGGCGTCCACGAAGGACTTCAGCTTGTCCCGGGTGGCCTGGAGCGCCACCGTGCCGTTCATCGGCCACGGCGACAGGCTCTCGGCGAGGGCCGAGGCCTTGGCTGGGTCGGCCTTCAGCGCGGACACCACGTCCACCCAGTCGAGGGCCGAGAGGTGGTAGAAGTGCACGATGTGATCGTGGAGGGCGTGGGCGATCACGATGAGGTTCCGGATGTACTGCGCGTTCTTCGGGATCTCGAGCTGCAGGGCGTTCTCCACCGCCCGCACCGAGGTGATGGCGTGCACGGTGGTGCAGACCCCGCAGATGCGCTGGGTGAAGATCCAGGCCTCTCGCGGGTCGCGGCCGACGAGGATGTTCTCGATTCCCCGCCACATCTGCCCCGATGCCCAGGCGTTGCGTACCGAGCCTCCGTCCACCTCCACGTCGATGCGCAGGTGACCTTCGATCCGCGTGATCGGGTCGATGACGATTCTGGTCATGTCTCTCTTCCTCTCCTCGCCGCCGTCAGGCGCGGGCCGGCTCCTCCCGGGGGCCGGCCAGGATCGGGAACACCGTCACCGCGGCCACGTAGAGGACGACCTCGAGGGCCACGATACCGAAGGTGATGAGCAGCTCCGGGACGGCCGGGAAGTAGCTCCACTCGTCCCCGGGGGCGAAGCCCACCAGGTAGACATTGAACCGGTAGACGACGCCGGCGGTGATCAGCACCATGCCGCCGAGGAACTGCTGCCCCGGATCGCGGCGGCGGGTTTCCGAGGTGAAGATCAACGCCCCGCCGGCCAGCAGCAGCATCTCGACCAGGAACGCGAATCCGCGAAGATCGGCAAAGACGCGCCCGAGCTGCCCGCGCAGGCCGACGTCGATCAGGCGGAAGGCGAAGAAGAACCAGGCGACCCACATGACGACCCTCGCCAGGCGCCCGAGCATCTCCGTCTCCCGGGGACGGCCGAAGGCGCTCGAGGCGAGGTGGCCTTCGAGGACCACGACCCCGTAGCCGATGATGACGCAGTTGACGAGGAACAGGAACGGCAGCCACGGGGTGAACCACAGGGGGTCGAGCTTGGGCCCGGTCAGGAGCATCATCGTGCCGAGCGAGGACTGGTGCATCGTGGGCAGGAGCAGCCCGAGGGCGATGATCCAGACCTGCCAGCGCGTGACGAAACGGAGCCCCTTCTCGGCGAAGCGGCCGAGGCCCGTGTCCGGGCTCTGAGACCACTTCTCGAAGAAGGCTGGCGACAGCTCCACCAGGAGCACCGCGACGTAGGCCGCCACGCACAGCGCGACCTCGAGCTGAGGCGACCCCGTCCAGCGCCAGAAGAAGACGGGCACCTTCCACAGCGACCAGGGCCGGCCCAGGTCGATGGTCACCGCCAGGACCGCGAGCCCGTAGCCGAGGAGGCTGGTCAGGATGGCCGGTCGCACCAGGGGGTGGTACTCGCCCTTGTTCAGGATGTAGACGAGGAGGGCGACGGCGTAGCCCCCGCAGCCCAGGGCGGTGCCGGTCACCACGTCGAAGGCGATCCAGACACCCCAGGGGTAGCCGTCGTTGAGGTTGCTCACCGCGCCGAGACCGGCGGCAAAGCGCCACACGGTCATGATGGCGCCGAGGGCCACGAAGACCAGGAGGATGCGGACGGGACGGGTCCAGAGCGACCCTCCCACCGGGGAGTGGACGGTGTCGTGGCTCACGGCGCCACCCCCTTCCCTGAATCGGCCGCATCGGGGCCGTCCTCCTTCTTCCGGTTGCGCAGCATCACGAGGCCCAGCGCGGTGTAGAGGGCCACGGGGGCGATGAAGCCCTTGTAGATCCCCTCCTGGACCGCGTAGGCCACGTGGGGAATGCCCTGGTCGCCGTAGTCGGGAAGGCCCAGCTTCTCGAAGTCCACGTGGGACAGGTACAGCACCTGGGTGCCGCCGGCCTCGGTCTCGCCGTAGACCTTCGGCACGTAGGCGTCGGGATTCGCGTCGAGACGCCTCTTCGCCTCGGCCAACAGCTCGCTGCGCTTGCCGTAGATGACGGCCTCTCGAGGACAGACCTCGCAGCACGCGGGGCCGTGGCCCCGGGGGTAGCGGCTGAAGCCGCTGTCGGTCTGCGTGAAGGTGGCGTCCTGCACCCGGTGCCGGCACAGCTCGCACTTCACGATCTTCGGGACCGCCTTGTCGAACTCGAACTTCGTCACCTCGAACGGGCAGGCCATCTGGCAATAGCGGCACCCGACGCAGTAGCTGGGGTCGTAGCTGACGATGCCGGTGGTCTCGTCCTTGTGGAGCGAGCCCAGCATGCACGCGCTGGCGCACGCCGGGTCCACGCAGTGCATGCACTGCATCTTCACGTAGGAGGTCTGCTGCTCGTCCTTGTAGAGCTTGATGACGTTCTTGGTCCTGGAGTTCAGGCCCAGAGGGGCCTGGTACAGGCCGTCCGGGCTGCGGTCGGGCTCCAGGTCGTTGGCCCTCAGGCAGGCCGAGACGCAGGCCTTGCAGCCGATGCATCGCGTGGTGTCGTAGAGCATGCCCACCGCTTCGGGAGGAACCACTCCGGAGGCGCGGCTTGCCGCAACCGGCGAGGCCGCGGCCGCGGTGGCCGCCCCCGTCCCGGCGAGCACGCGCAGGGCGCGCCGCCGGCCGGGATTCACGACGTCACCTCCTTGTCGTCGGGGGGGGGCGGCGGATCGCCTTCGTTCTCCGCGCTCAGCTTCTTCGCGAACCTGTACCCGGCGCCCAGCGCCCCGCCCACCACGAGGCCGGTGAGCCCGGTGGCGACGGCGCCCACCTTGCCCTGCGACGCCTCGATGGGCGGGTAGGTGTCGGGCGGAGTCGGACGGTCGATCTCCACGGTGTCGTGGAGCGGCACCCGGAAGGCCACCTTCTGCTCGGTGCACCCGAAGCAGGGATGGCCGAGCCCGATGGGCCAGGCGTCCACCGTCTCCCCGAACTGCAGCGTCGAGCAGCTCGCGTGGGTCGCCGGCCCCTTGCAGCCCGTCTTGTAGAGGCACCAGCCCTGACGGTGTCCCTCGTCCCCGAACTGCTGCACGAAGCGACCGGCGTCGAAGTGCGCCCGCCGCGGGCAGTGCTCGTGGATGGTGCGACCGTAGGCGAACATCGGGCGCCCCTTGTCGTCCAGCGCCGGGAGCGTACCCAGGGCCACGAACTGCAGCGCGGTGCCCAGGAAGATGTACGGGTTGGCGGGACAGCCCGGCAGGGTCACCACCGCCTTGTCCTTGAGGACCGTGGGGGCCCCGGTGGCCCCGGTGGGGTTCGGGTCGGCCGAGGGGATGCCGCCCCAGGACGCGCACGAGCCGATGGCGATGACCGCCGCCGCCTTGTCCGCGACCTCCTCGACCAGCTGGAGCGCGGTCTTGCCGCCAATCATGCAGTAGATCCCGTCGTCCCTGGTGGGGATCGCGCCCTCGACCACGCAGATGTACTTCCCTTCGTTGGCCTTCATGGCCGCGTGGAGCGCGTCCTCGGCCTGGTTCCCCGACGCCGCCATCAGCGTCTCGTGGTAGTCCAGGGAGACGAGGTCCAGGATCAGCTTGGCGATGTCCGGGTGCGAGGTGCGGAGGAGCGACTCCGTGCACCCCGTGCACTCCTGGAAGTGCAGCCAGATCACCGAAGGCTTGACCCCGGCGGCGGCCGCCTCCGCGACCCGGGCCGCGGCGCTCGCGTTGAGGCCGACCGCGGCGGCGGCCATGGTGATCACCTTGACGAAGCTGCGGCGGTCCAGACCGCCCTCAGCCGTGTCGGGACTCGCGAAAGACCGGAGGTCGTCCATTGCTCGTCGCCTCCCCGCTCGTGCTCGATCAGTGCGCCGGCCCGGGCGTCACGCGGTCCGGGCAGTGTGGCCCACCATGCCTGCAACACCCGAGTCCCGTAAATGCACCCGATGATCCATTCATCCTGGGGCAGGACGGGCTCGTTCGGTCGTCCTGGGCGATCTACCGGCTCTGCCGGAACTGTATTGTTTCGCCCGCGACCGTTTCACTCCCGGTCGCCGCCCGCGGACTCGTGAGCTGAGACCGGCGGACCGCCTACTGCTCGACCGCGAGCTCGTCGCGGGGAAAGAGGTCCCGGTTGAGGGTCCCCTCGATCGACCCCGACGCCGGCCGGAGGCGACCGAGGGCCTCGACCACCTCCAGCGAGCGGGCGGCCCCGAGGCGAGACGCCCCTTCCCGGGCCCGCGCCCGCCAGACCTCGGGCTCGAAGGAGATGGGATCGAGGCTTCCGATGAGGACCCCCCGCTCCTCGCCCTCGAGGACGTGGGGGAAGGCGGTCCGGAACGTCCGGTACACTCGCGGCGTGGGCGACCACGTGCACATGACCCCTCCCGGTTCCAGCCGCCGGCCCGCGGCCCGGAAGAACTCGAGTGAGTAGAGGTTCCCGCTGCCCGCGGTCTCCGGAAACGTCGCGTCGGTCTCGATGAGGTCGTAGGTGTCGGTGGCGGCCTCGAGGGCCTTGCGGCCATCCGCGAGGCGGATCCGGAGCCGGGAGTCCTCGAGCAGGCGCCTCAGGTCGGGGATGTCGACGAAGCCGACCAGTCGCCAGAGGGCTCGCGGTTGAGGGCGGGCGATCTCGAACACCGTGGTCGACAGGGTCTCGGACCGGTACGACGCCGCCGACGCGGTGTCCCCCGACCCCAGGCCCACCACCGCCACCCGCCGGGGAGCGGGATGGACCGAGGCCGGGAGCGCTCCCAGAAGGGTGTGGCCGCTGCCGTAGGGCAGCCAGCTGTTGCCCCTCCCGTTGATCGAGAGCCGCCAGTCCCCCTGTTCCGGCGTGAGCGCCACCACTGCTGTGCCGTCCTCGTCGAAGATGGCGACCGGCACCTCCCTCGTCATCCCGTGAAGCCTCATCCAGAGCCGATCCGGGCCGGGGACGCACGCCGCCAGCAGGGCGAGCACCGTCGCCGGCACCACGAAGGAGACGCCGTAGTAGCGCAGGCCCACCAGCGCGAACGCGACCCCGCAGGCGAGCAGCAGCCGGAGGGTGCCGGGGGTCCCGAGAAGGGCCAGGGTGACCAGGCCCACGAGCAGGCTCCCCGCCGTGCAGCCGGCGATGTTCGCGGCCTGGAGCGTCCCCACCCGGCGGCCGCTCGTCGCCGGGTTGTCCTGGACCGCGCGCTGCAGCACCGGGAACGAGAACCCCATCAGCACGGTGGGGAGGAAGAGCAGCGCGAAGGGAAGGACGACGTACAGACGGATCACGTGGGTCGAGTCAGACACGTGGCCGAACTTGAAGAAGTCGTAGGAGGCCCAGTACTCCAGGTACCAGTCGACCAGCGGCCAGTGCGCGGGAAGCGCCACGAGGGCGATCACCGCCGCCGCGGACAGGCCCACGAGAGCGCACTGGGTGACCAGAAAGACCCGCAGGGGGTGCCGGAGGCGCGCCACGAGGGGGGCGCCGGCGAGGCTGCCCAGCGCGGAGCCGAGGAGGTAGACGGAGAGGACCGTCCCGAAGGTGAAGGCAGTCGACTTCACCGCCACGTCCAGCAGCCGAAACCACACGACCTCGAGAGAGAGGGCCACGAAGCCGGACAGGGCGTAGAGGCCGACCCACAGGGCGAAGGGCCGGGCCCCCGGAGGCTCCCTTCCCGTCGCCGCGGGCGCCGCAGCGGGCGCGGCGTCCCCCCGCGACGGCACCGCCGGCAGCGATCCCAGGACCAGGGCGCCGAGCCCGACGAGCCCGTTGGCGGCGGCCGCGACGAGGACGCCACCGAGGATCCCCCCCCGGGGCAGGAGGACCCAGGGCGTGGCGAGGGCCCCGGCCGCCGCACCGAGGACGTTGACGCCGTAGAGCCAGCCGATGCGGCGCCCGGCTCCCTCCACATCGGTCACCACGGCCCGGACCAGGAACGGCAGCGACATCCCCATCAGGACCGTGGGAGGGAGGAGGGCGGCGAAGTGCAGCAGCCCCGCCGACCACGAGGGGCTCGGCAGGTGAACGGCCCAGGGGTAGAGCCAGTCGTAGTAGATCCAGGAGCTCGCGGCCCCGAAGGCGCCGATGAGCAGCTCGAGGAGCGCGAAGGCTCGCAGCGCGGCCGCCGGGCCCACCCGGGCGCTGAGGCAGCCTCCGACGAGGCTTCCGATGCCGAGGCCAGCCATGAACGCGGCGACGATCATCGCCACCGAGTAGAGGCCCACGCCGCTGTGCAGGGCCAGCAGCCGCTGCCAGGTGACCTGGTAGACGAGCGCGGCCACCCCACTCACCAGAAACAGGAGCCCGGCAAAGATCACCCGTGGAGTCTCGCTCGTGGCGCGCCGTTCCCCGGAGGGGACGGCGACGGACTCGGTGCCAGGCATGCCGGCCGAGGCTACGCGGGCCGCCTTCCCCGGTCAAGGCCAGCGACGTTAAGATGCGGCCATGGCTGTCCATCCCGCCGCGATCGTCGCCCCGGGCGCACGCCTGGGCAACGACGTCGAGGTCGGCCCCGGCGCGGTCGTCGAGGAGGGCACCGTGATCGGCGATCGGTGCGAGATCCGCGCCCACGCGACGATCAAGCGCTTCACCACCCTCGGCTCGGACAACACCGTCCACGAGGGGGCGGTCCTGGGCGGCGAGCCCCAGGACGTGGCCTTCGCCGGCGCCGAGAGCCGGCTGGTCATCGGCCGGCGCAACCACATCCGCGAGGGGGTCACGATTCACCGCTCCACGACCCCCGGAGGGGCCACGACGGTGGGATCGGACTGCTTTCTGATGGCCTATGTGCACATCGCCCACGACGACCACCTCGGCGACGCCGTGACCATCGCCAACAACGTGGTGCTGGCCGGCCACGTGGACCTCGACGACCAGTGCTTTCTCTCCGGGGGCGTGGGCGTGCACCAGTTCTGTCGGGTGGGCCGCCTGGCCATGATCGGCGGCGTCTCCAAGGTGGTCCAGGACTGCCTCCCCTTCGTCATCACCGACGGCAACCCCGCCCGGGCCCGCGGGTTGAACGTGGTGGGCCTCCGGCGCGCCGGGATCAAGGCGGCCCAGCTCCGCACTCTCAAGGAGGCCTACCGGCTGTTGCTCCGGGCGGGGCTGCCCCTGGAGACCGCTCTCGGACGCATGCGCGCCCTGGCCGACCCCATGGTGGACGAGATGGTGGCCTTCGTGCGGGGCTCGAAGAGGGGCTTCGCCCACGCCGCTCCACGCTCCGCCGACCCCGACTGAGACGCCCCGCCGGTCCTTGTCAGCGGCGGCTCGGCCCGGCTATTCTGGATTGACGGCGGTGCCACAGGCCGCCGCCCCATTCTCAAGGAGAACTCTCGTGACCAAGCGTGTCCTTCTGTTTCTGGCGACGAACCTCGCCATCCTGCTGATGGTGTCGGTCGTGTTGGCGGTTCTCGGCGCCCTCGGGATCCTCCCCGCCACCGGCGGTCAGGGAGTGCTCCTGGTCTACTGCGCGGTCTGGGGCTTCGGGGCCTCCTTCGCCTCGCTGCTGATGTCCCGCTGGATTGCCAAGCGAGCGACGGGAGTGCGCCTCGTGGACGGCCGGACCGGCAACGCCGACGCGGACTGGCTCCACAACACCGTCGGCAACCTCGCGCGGCAGGCCAACCTCCCGATGCCGGAGGTCGGCATCTACGACGCGCCGGAGGTCAACGCGTTCGCCACCGGCCCGAGCAAGAAGCGGAGCCTGGTCGCGGTCTCCACGGGCCTGCTGCGATCCATGGACCGGAGCGAGGTCGAGGGCGTCCTCGCCCACGAGATCTCCCACATCGCCAACGGCGACATGGTCACCATGACTCTCATCCAGGGCGTGGTGAACGCGTTCGTGATCTACCTCTCGCACGTCGTCGCCGGCATCGTTCGCAACGTCCTGTCCGGGGACCGGGACCGGAGCGGGGGCTTCGGGGGCGGATTCGTCTACTACGGCGTCTACTTCGCCGCTCAGATCCTGTTTGGCCTGGTGGGGTCGATGATCACCGCCTGGTTCTCCCGGGGCCGCGAGTTTCGCGCCGACGCCGGCGCCGCCGGCTTGACCGGCTCGGGCAACATGATCGCCGCCCTCAGGCGTCTCCAGGCCTCCACCGCTCCCGTCGACACGCACCACCGCGAGCTGGCCACCCTCAAGATCGCCGGGGGGCGGAGCCTGATGCAGCTCCTGGCCACCCACCCGCCGCTGGAAGCCCGCATCGCGGCCCTCGAGGGTCGCCCTTCCTGAGCCTCACTCCCGGGTACACAGGGCGGCGACGAGAGCGGTGCGCCGGGGCAGCTCGCTGATCAGAACGTGCTCGCCCCGGGCGTGGGCCCCGCCCCCGACCGCCCCGAGACCGTCCAGAGTCGGGATCCCCGCGGCGGCAGTGAAGTTCCCGTCGGAGCCGCCCCCCACCCGCGCCGCGCCGAGCTCGAAGCCGAGCTCGGCGCTCAGCCGCCGCGCCCGCTCGTAGAGACGCTCCGCCGCCGGTGTGGGCTGGAGCGGCGGGCGGTCGAATCCCCCCTCCACCTGCACCGTGACCCCGGGGTCGACGCACCGGTAGCCCCGGATGGCCTCCGTGGCCCGCTCCGCCTCGTCCCGGGTCCAGGCCCGGGCATCGACGGTGACCTCGGACCGCTCCGGCACGACGTTGTCCGCACTCCCGGCCCGGGCCAGGGTCGGGACGAGAGTCGTGCCCGTCCCCGGCTCGCACCGACCCTCGACGAAGACGACGAATCGGGCCATCTCCGCCAGGGCCGAGGCACCCTTCTCCGGTTCGAGCCCCGCGTGGGCGGCGCGGCCGTGAAAGCGGACGGTGAAGACGCCAGCGCCCTTTCGCGCGACCTTCGCGGCACCGTCCTGGGACGGCTCGAGCACGAGGACCTGGCGGTGGCCTCGGGCCACGCTGAGCAGGAGCCCGCGGGAGTGATCGGAGCCCGTCTCCTCGTCGGGAACGAGCAGGAGCGACACCGGCGAGGGCCGCGTCTCCCGCGCCATGGCCGCGAGCACCGCCATTCCCATGGCCACGCCGGCCTTCATGTCGAAGACCCCGGGACCGGTGGCCCGTCCTCCGTCCAGGCTCCAGGGCATGGACGCCAGCGTGCCTCGGGGCCACACGGTGTCGAGGTGGCCGAGGAGCAGCGTGCCCCCCTCCCGGGGAGCCACCGCGGCCAGGAGCGCGTCTCCGGCCGGCGAGCAGTGCCGCAGCTCGGCGGCGACGCCCCGCTCCTGGAGCCGGTCGCACACCCACTGGGCCAGCCCCGAGACGAGCAGCGCCTCGCCGCTGGGGCTCTCGAGACGGACCAGGTTCTCGAGGTCGGCACAGAGGCGGGGCAGATCCGACTCGAAGACCGACAGCCAGCGCCGCGCCATGGGCCGTCATCATAGCGCCCCGACCCGAGGCCCGACCGAAGTGAGCAACTCGGGGTCGGCCATGGTAGCCTCGGCCTGTCCACGACTGGCGACGGGCAGGGGGATGATGCACAAGCGGCGACTGTTCCTCGTGGCGACGAGTCTCGCGCTGGTCTCCCTGGTGTCCGGTCGGCCGGTCCGGGCCCAGCGCACCGCCAAGCCCGAGCTCCTCGGCCGGCACTGGGTCGCCATCACCGGAAAGCCCCTCGCCGCCACCGCCGGCGCCCTGACCTTCGCCCGCGGCGGGAACGCGGTCGACGCCGCCTGCGCCATGTTGGCCGCGACCTGCACGATGTGGGACACGCTCGGCTGGGGCGGAGAGACCCAGGCCCTGGTCTACGACCCGCGCACGAGCAGGGTGATCGGGATCAACGCCCTCGGCGTGGCCCCGTCCGGGGCGACCCCGGAGCTGTTCCAGGGAAAGGGCCTCCGGTACCCGCCCGCGTATGGACCGCTGGCGGCAGTCACGCCGGGGACACCGGGCGGCCTGATCACCATGCTCGCCGAGTACGGCCGGCTGAGCCTGAAGGAGGTGCTGGAGCCGGCGATCCAGATGGCCGACGGCTACCCGATCGAGGCCCAGCGGGCGCGATCGATCGAGGCCGAGAAGCACCGCCTCGCGCAGTGGCCCTACTCGAAGAGCGTCTTCCTGGTCCACCCGGGCGAGGCGCGTGAGGCGCCGGCCACGGGCGAGGTCTTCGTGCAGGCGGATCTCGCCGCGACCCTGCGCAAGCTCGTCGAGGCCGAGCAGGAGACGCTCCAGTCCGGAAAGGGCCGGCGGGAGGCCCTCCAGGCTGCCTACGACCGCTTCTACCGGGGCGACATCGCGGAGGAGCTCGTCCGCGGCACCCGCGAGCAGGGGGGACTCCTCACCCGGGAGGACCTGGCCCGCTGGACCGTGAAGCTCGAAGAGCCCGTCCACACCCGGTACAAGGACCTCGACGTCTACAAGCTCACGGTCTGGACTCAGGGCCCGGCGCTCCTGCAGGCCCTGAACATCCTGGAGAACCTCGACCTGCAGGCGATGGGCTACAACTCCGCCCGCTACATCCACACCCTCTACCAGGTCATGAACCTCGCCTTCGCCGACCGCGACTTCTACTACGGCGACCCGGCCTTCCCCCCCGAGGAGCCGGTGGAGGGCCTCCTCTCCAGGGACTACGCGCGCCAGCGCTTCGACCAGATCCGCTGGGACCGCAACGACCCCGACGTCCAGCCCGGTGACCCCTATCCCTTCCAGGGGGGAGAGAACCCGTTCCGCTCCTTCCTGGAGCGGTGGCACACCGTGCCCGGTCCCGAGACGGGCCTGCCCGCCCACGACCGCGCCGCCGAGGTCATGCCCTACGCGGAGGCCTTTCGGGCCGGGACCACCTCGGTGGTGGCCGCCGACGCCGAGGGCTGGGTGGTGTCCATGACGCCCAGCGGGGCGTGGGTGCCGGCGGTGGTGGCGGGGCCCACCGGCGTGGGGCTCAGCCAGCGCATGCAGAGCTTCGTCCTCGACGAGGCCGAGAACCCCTACAACGTGTTGGTCCCCGGGAAGAGGCCGCGGGTGACCCTGACCCCGAGCCTCGCCCTGAAGGACGGGCGGCCCCACCTGGCCTTCGCGGTCCAGGGCGGCGACACCCAGGACCAGAACCTGCTCCAGTTCTTCCTGAACGTGGTGGAGTTCGGCATGAACGTCCAGGAGGCGGCGGAGGCCGCGAACATCACGAGCCACCAGATGCGGTCCTCGTTCGGGAGCCACGAGTCGCGCCCGGGGCACCTGACGCTCACGCGCTCGACCCCACCCTGGGTGCGCCGCGAGCTGCGCGCCCGGGGCTACGATCTCGAGCTCGAGACGATCAACTCCGGGCCGATCAACGCCATCCTCTTCGACCGTGAGCACGGCACCCTGCGGGGCGGGTCAGCCATTCACGGCGAGGACTACGGGATCGCCTGGTAGGCAGACGAGTGCCCCACTTGCGGCTCAGCTCGATCGAGGGACCGGGAGAGGTCGTTCCCCTGCACGCCGCCCGGGTGCTCGTCGGGCGCTCCCGCGACTGCGACCTCGTCCTTCCCGACGTGCTCCTCTCCCGCCGCCACGCGGAGATCGTGAAGACGCCCGACGGCTGGAAGGTCAGGGACCTCGGGAGCATGAACGGAACGCGGCTGAACGACGAGCGCTTCGAGGGGGAGCGTGCCCTCGCCGACGGCGACGTCGTCACCGTGGCCGGCTGGAGACTCACCTTCGTCGACGCCGAGGCACCGACGGAGGCCGAGCTCACGCCCAGCCACGAGGTCCGGGTCCACGACATCACGTCGCTGGCCACGAGGTCCGGCATCGATCTCGGCGACCTCACCCGGCAGAGCCACCTTCTCGGGGTTCTCACCCGCGCCGCCGGTGCGCTGGTGACGGCGAGCACGGCGGAGGAGCTCTTCGACACGCTCCTCAGGGACCTGCTCGCCGCCCTCCCCGCCCGCCGCGGCGCGGTGGCACTGCTGGAGGGCACCCCCCCGACCCCGGTGATCGCGGCCACGCGGCCCGCGCCGGGCGAGCGGCCGATGAGGATCGACCCGGCGGTGGCCCAGCGGGTCCTCGGGGGACGCACCGCGCTCCTGGCCCCCCGTGTTCCCGCCGACGACGGAACCGTGTGCTCGGTGCTCTGCGCCCCCCTCTGGTTCACCGGTCCGGAGGCGGGCAGCGACCGCGTGGTCGGCCTCGCGGCCATCGAGGCCTCCGCAGAGCCGAGCCCCTTCGAGAGCGAGCACCTCGGCATCCTGAGCGCCATCGTCAACCTCGCGGCGAGCCGTCTGGAGAGCGTGCATCTGCGCGCCGAGACCGCCGACAAGCATCGGCTGGAGGAGGACCTTCGCGGAGCCGCCCGCATCCAGGCCAGCCTGCTCCCGGAGGAGGAGCCGGTCCTCGACGGCTGGGAGGTCGGGGGCTCGAGCCGACTCTGCAGCGCGGTGGGAGCCGACTACTACGACTTCGCCCACGAGGGGGACGGGCTCCTCGTCGCCCTCGGCGACGTGGCCGGCAAGGGGCTGGCCGCGGCGCTGCTCATGGCGGCGCTCCGGGCGGCGGTCCGAGCGGTGTGGGCGGAGCCGGGCTCGCTGCCCGGGTTCGCCGTCCGGATCAACGAGAACCTGTGCCAGACCCTGCCCTCCAACCGCTACGCGACGCTCTTTCTCGCGAGGCTCGATCCGGCCTCGGGCGACCTCCGCTACGTGAACGCCGGCCACGCCCCTCCCATCGTGGTTCGGGTCGACGGGACCTCCGAGCGCCTGGAGACCGGAGGGTCGATCCTGGGGACCTTCCCCTCCGCCACCTGGGAAGAGGGACGAACCCAGCTTGCCCCCGGCGACGTCCTCGTCGTCGCCTCCGACGGCGTGCTCGAGGCCATGGGGCCGGCGCTGACTCCGGAAGCGATCACGACCGAGGTCCAGCGGGCCGGGGACGTCCCCGAGCTGCTGGCGGCCCTGCAGTCGGCGGCGGACGCCGCGCTCGGCAAGCCCGGCGACGACGACCACACCTTCGTCGTCCTGAGGCGCACGCCCCTCTGAGCCCCGACGAGCGCACTCTGCCAGGGACACGGTCGCCACGGCAGGATCGTGTCTTTGGCCAGGGTATCCGGCTCGGTCCTCAGAAACTCGCGGAAACGGTGAGAACGACGTGTCGACCGGGGCCCGGCACCGACAGCTCGTCGGGGCTGTCGAGGTACTCCTCGTTCAGGAGGTTGCCGGCGAGGAGACGGGCCTCGAGCCCCCCGCTCACCCGCCAGACGCCTCCCACATCGAGGACGGCGTGGCCGGGAACCACCTGCTCCACCGGACCGGGGTCGTCGCGGCGAGCCCGGAGAAGGGCGCGCGCCCACCCCGCCCCCCCCCCCCCGAATCCGCCGCGGCCGGGGGGGGGGGGGGCCGCCG
>Ga0316576_10000421_pt1 | contig 19528 bp, 13 predicted proteins | sample S0NA_FD_203075 | JGI IMG/M metagenome (GOLD analysis project Ga0316576, IMG submission 203075) | Rhizosphere microbial communities from salt marsh grasses in Alabama, United States - S0-2_050615r3r5 | ecosystem: Host-associated > Plants > Roots > Rhizosphere | place: USA: Alabama | collected... | reverse complement strand
CAATGGCGCGACGCTGCATCCGATGTCGGCCTACCTGATCCTGCGGGGTATGAAAACACTCGAATTGCGGATTCAGAGACAAAATGAAAGCGCGCTGCGGATAGCCCGATATCTGGAATCGCATCCGGCGATCGAGCGCGTTTTTTATCCGGGTCTTCCTTCCCATGAAGGCCACCAAATTGCCAGACAGCAAATGCGCGGTTTCGGCGGCATGATGAGTTTCATGCTGAAAGAGAATACGCTTGACGCTGTAAGCCGTTTGATACCCCGACTGCGTTTTGCCCATGCCGCGGCCAATCTGGGTGCGGTGGAGACCATCGTGGGGCCACCTGCGACCACCAGCCATGTGGAATGTACACAGGAAGAGCGCGCCAGGTTAGGCATACCGGAGGGGTTGATACGTTACTCGACCGGTATTGAGAATGCCGAAGATTTGATTGCGGATTTGGAGCGTGCGCTGGATATTTTTGTTTAGAAGCTATCTCAAAAAAGTCTTTTGGTCCGATCCGCCGGAGGCCGACAAGTCTCGGCGTTGGCCGCTCGTTTTATGTCCTCGAAATACCAATGTATTCATGCGGACACTCACCTCTGGAGAATCAATCAGATGGGAAGTCCCGCTCTGCGGGATAAATCTCGTGTCCGCCTTGATATGAAACCAAAATCCTAATTTTGAGATAGCTTCTAACTATACTCGACCCGTCTCAGGCAGAGAACGGATTACGGCTTCGCCCTGTGGGCTGACCGCGCGAACACTTTTCCAGGTAAGAACGGGACACAGAAGATCGCTCCGAGAAACCACACCGTGACGAGTTGGTAGGTCAGATCAAGACCAAACCGGTCGTTTAATGCGCCCACAAGAACGGTCATCCCGGACCCGATCACAAAATTGATCATCATATAGATCCCGTTGACATATGCGGGGCGCTCAGAGCCGCTCTCCTGGACAATCGCGAGCATGACGGGGCCGTTTGACAGCAGAAAAAAGCCCAGGAGAAACAGGATTGGGAAGGTCAAGAAACCAGGGTTCCGCAGGAAAATCCACATGAGCGCGGGAGCAGCGAGGATCGCCGCCAGCAGAACAAACTTTCGTCCCCATCGGTCCGAGAGGGTCCCGGATGTCAGGACTCCGATGACGCCGCCCGCTTCCAATACGGACAGAGAAACCCCAGCGACCACAAGACTGGCGCCTTTTTCCGTCAAATACGCCGGAAGAAAGATGACCATGGCGCCCTTCAGTCCCCCAAGAAAAATGCTGATGCCTGTCAAGCCCAGCAGGGTCGCCCGCATGTCGACAAGGGTTTGTCCCAACCCGGAGGACGGGGCGGCATGCACAGTGTGTTGGACAGGCATATGTTTAAACTTCGCCGCGAGGAACAGCGAGGCCAGCACTCCCGGGAGAATCAGCCAATAGGTGCGCTCCAATCCCCAGCGCGAGACCACGCCAATGACCACCAATGGGCCGACTGTTCGGGCAAGTTCGCCCGCAAACATATAAAAACTCATTCCTTTTCCAACTTGCCGGCCGGCAATGTGCTTGATCATCACAGGTGTCGGGACGTGATAACAGGCGGCGCTGATGCCCATGATCACCAGGAGCACCACGAGCACCGGATAGGAGGGCGCGAGCCCCAGCAGGCTCATGGATATGGCGGTCACGGTCGGGGCACCGATCACAAAATAGCGAACACTGATTCTATCCGCGATAACCCCCAGAAATGGATTCAGGAGAGAAGGAAACCGCTGCGCCACCGTCAAAAAGCCCGCCAGCGTATAGGAAAATCCTAACTTGTCGATTAACAGCGGCAAGAGCGGGGCCAAAAACGACCCGTAGATGTCATGAATGAGATGAGAGCATGCAATCAGAATGACATTTCCCGTTTGAAATTTCGGCGTATCAGACGTAATTTTCATAGCGGAACGGTCTGCCAAATATGTCAAATGGCGTCAAGGCTTTTTCTGTGGAGGTTCAAACGGGTCCGACCAAGCCAGCTAATGGATTTCACAGGCGATTGTTCTTAAAACCATCCTGATAAGGCTCCTGTAACGGCATTATTGACCTCGAAATCGGCGTTATGCGAAATCCGTAACTATGGCGTGCGCTTACCGGCATCATATCCCCGGACAGGTATGGCATTTGCAGCATCGGAGGTTAACAGACCATGGATAAACGGCGTCTATTGTGAAGAAGGGGACGTTGTTGACCAGGTGCACAAAGAGGTTATGTTTTTACTCCTATTCCTCTAACGGCCCTGATGCTGTGGCTCGGGCATCGGCTAGGGGTGTGTACGCCTTACCGACTGTTCCGGAACCAGCTCGCCCGCGTACTGTGTCAGGCCACGTTTTACAATGTTCATTTCTGCTGCGGCGTCACTTCGGATTCCAGCGCGCTTATGGCGGCTCTGGCGCCTCAGAGTCGATGCGTGTTTACGGGATGACCATTTGTTTATTCTCCCCGAGGAGCCATCATGGCAGACCTTAAACTTTTAAAACATGGTTCTATCGCAGAGATACAACTTGCCCGCCCCGAAGTATTGAATGCCATGGGGCGCGCATGGCCGGTGGAGATGCAGGCCGCCATTACCGAGGTTTCCCATGACCCCAAGATCCGCGCCGTATTGATGACCGGGGCCGGCCGGTCGTTTTGCTCCGGTGTCGATCTGACGCAGCTCGCCGCCGGAGAGATCGCACCGGACTGGTTCCACGACAACGAACCCGTCTACCGGGCCATCGAGACCCTGGACAAGCCCGTCATCGCCGGTATCCAGGGCCATTGCCTGGGAGGCGGGCTGCAGATCGCCATCGCCTGCGATGTCCGCATTGCTGCTGATGACGCGATACTGGGGCTGCCGGCCGCCAAGGAAGCGTTTCTTCCCGGAATGAGCACCTGGCGCCTGGCTCGTCTCATAGGCATGGGCCACGCGCGACACCTTATCCTGTCGGGTCAGAATATCGGGCCGCAGGAGGCCTACCGCATCGGCCTGGTCAATCGCGTCGTTCCGCGCGACGCACTCGAAAAGGAGCTCGAGGCCATGGCGACCCGCTATCTCGAGGTCCCGGCGGTCACCTTCAAGTGGGGAAAGCGACTTACCAACCAGGCTTTCGACCTGCCGTTTGATCAGTTTCTTGTCGCGTTTGATAACGCCATGGAAATCGTGCTGGCATCCGATGAGCACCAAGCCGCCCTGGAAGCCTGGCGTGAACGCAAGTCTCGGAAGCCTGATGGGAAGGGCGGTTAGCTATCGGAAATAAGAAATATGGGGGCGCCCTCAGCTTATCATCTTCAAGTGCTGTCAACCAAACTGAACCGCATAGGGATTCGATAACCGAATGGCTGACAGACCCGTACGGCGCCAACTACTCTCTTCTCTAAACGTATGGGACATCTAACCTTGAAAACATTGATGCAGCCTGAGAACGAAGCCGAAGCCAATGTCATCAAATCCGTTTTAGAGGAACATGGCATTTATGCCGAAATAAAATCGTTTCATGACACGGCCTATGACGGCCTTTTCCAGTCTCAATATGGTTGGGGCCTGATACTTGTTTCCGAGAGAGACCTTCAAGAAGCACAACGAATCATCGCGGACTGGCGTAATGCCGCTCCTGAAGAACTCCCATGGGAAACCAAAACAACTGATGAAGAGTAGAAGCTTTCTCAAAATGAGGATTTTCGTTTGAGAGCGCTTCTAATATCTTGTGAGGAGCCAGATATGGGAGAAAACATGCTTGCGCATGGACTGGCAAGCCAATTGCTGGCCGCCCTGAGCATGCTTAAGGACTGTATTGATCGATGTCCGGAGAAGGAATGGCATGAACGCCATGACGATCACCCTTTTGCGAAGGTCGTCTTTCATGCGTTAATCGACTGTGATTACCACCTTTGTGATGATGATGCGGAATTCAAGGAACAGATTTTCCACAGAGAAAACAGGGAAAATTTCGGCGATTACGAAGAGCTCGAGGATCGGATTCCACCGCATTTGCAGGAACGGGATTTCATCAATCGATACTATGCGCATTGCAAAGAGAAAGCGGCATCGGCCATTGAAACAAAAACCGATGCCGACTTGATCATCCCGGATGCCGATGTCCGCAAAAACATGACCAAACTGGAGCGCTATGTAAATCTCATCCGGCATTTGCAACACCATACGGCCCAACTGGGACTCAGGCTGCAATTTGCCACCGGGAAAGAAATGGATTGGATTGCCAGAGGGTATGAGAAATGAGTCGTGAAATAGACGCTAAAAACCACCGCATCAAGACACCAATAACGGCTTGTTGACCTCAAAATCGAAGTTATGGTGGAGATGACCTTCCCGAATTCCTTTTCAACGCGTCAATCACTATCGATGGGAAAGCCCATGCGACTTGATAGATGGGTGGTTCATATCGTGACGGTGCTGTCGCTGCTCCTGGGAATGAGCGGCTGTGCAGTTGCCGCCAACCCGGGGAGCGCGCCATCCGGGGGACGGCAAACCCTGATGCATGACGGCATCGAGCGCAGCTACGTCGTTCGTTTGCCGGGCGGCCTGGCGCAGCATGACGGCCTGGTGCCGCTGGTGCTGGTGCTGCATGGCGGGGGCGGCAATGCCGGCTACGCCGAACGCATGACGGGATTTACCGAAACAGCTGAAAAAGAGGGGTTTATCGTCGTCTATCCCGAGGGAACGGGCCGGTTCAGGAAAAAACATCTGACCTGGAATGCGGGTCACTGCTGCGGCATCGCCATGGAGCGTCGGGCGGATGACGTAGGGTTTATCGGCGCGCTCATCGACAAGCTTCTTGTGGACTACCCGGTGGATCCCAAGCGGATCTACGCCACCGGCATGTCCAACGGCGGTATGATGACCCACCGGCTGGGTATCGAACTCTCAAACCGGCTGGCCGCGATCGTGCCGGTGGTGGCGACGCTTTTCGGTGATGAACGCAAGCCGCCTCACCCGGTATCCGCCCTCATGATCAACGGTATGCTGGACAAGTCCGTCCCCTACGAAGGCGGTCCGCCCGGCGGGCGCTTTTCATCGGCGTGGGACGGCACGCCGACCAGACCCGCGCAGGCGCAGGCGGAATTCTGGGCGGCAGCGGACGGTTGCACCGGTGATCCCGATCGGATCGATGGGGGCGGGTATATCTTGTCCCGGTACCAGTGCCCTGCCGGCCGGGCGGTGGAGATGTATCTTTTGAAGGACAGCGGGCATGCCTGGCCGGGCGGGCAGCGGGGCAGCCGCCTGGGTGACGAACCCGGCACGGCCCTGAATGCGACCGACCTCATCTGGACGTTTTTTATGGCCTATCCGAAATAGCAACCCGATTGCTATATCAATTTCTCCGGGCGGCCGGCTTGGCATCCACCATCTGCCGCAGCGCCCGGGCGGTGTATGTGTCGACCCCCTTGCCAAGCCACTCCTCCGGGGAGCCCTTGGCCACGATGCGGCCGCCCTGGTCGCCGCCCTCCGGCCCCAGGTCGATGAGATAATCGGCGGCCCGGATGAAATCCAGGTTGTGCTCGATCACGGCCACGGTGTGGCCCTGGTCCACCAGAGTCTGGAGCACGTCCAGCAGGCGGGTCACGTCGGCCAGGTGCAGGCCGGTGGTGGGTTCGTCCAGGATGAAAAAGGTCTTGCCCCGGCCGGGTTTGGCCAGCTGGCGGGCCAGCTTGATGCGCTGGGCCTCGCCCCCGGAGAGCGTCGGGCTGGGCTGGCCCAGTTTGAGGTAGCCCAGACCGATGTCGCAGACGAACTGCACCGGCAGGCGGATGGCGGGAATGGCACTAAAGAACTGCAGGGCCTCGGCAAAGGTCATGTCCAGTACTTCGCCGATGGACTTGCCCCGGTAGGTGACGGCCAGGGTCTCGGGATTGAAGCGGGACCCCCGGCAGACATCGCAGGGCACGTAGACGTCGGGCAGGAAACTCATGGCCACCTTGGGGTGGCCCTGCCCCTGACAGGCCTCGCAGCGGCCGCCGGTGAGGTTGAAGGAAAAGCGTCCCGGCGCATACCCCCGGGAGCGCGCTTCCGGGGTCCGGGAAAACATCTGCCGGATGTCGGCCAGGAAGCCCACGTAGGAGGCCGGCACCGAACGCGGGGTGCGGCCGATGGGGCTGTGATCCACTTCCAGCACGCGATCCACGGCTTTCCAACCGCTGATGCTGCGGCAGGCGCCGGCCGGGTCGTCGCGATCGTGCAGCTTGTTGGCCAGGTTTTTGTAGAGCACTTCCTTGAGCAGCGACGACTTGCCGGACCCGGAAACCCCGGTGACCCCGATCAGGCAGCCCAGGGGAAAGTCGGCCCGTATCCGTTTGAGATTGTTGGCCGCGGCCCCGGTAACGCTGATGCGGGGGTTTTTGCGGTAGGGCCGCTGCCGCGAAGCGGCGGTCACATGGGGCACACCGATAAAGGCGCCCGTGACGGACTCGGCCGTAGCGCGCAGCGCCTCCAGTCCGCCCTGGGCCACGATGCGCCCTCCCTGGGCGCCGGCCCCGGGTCCCAGGTCGATAACGGTGTCGGCCGCCTGGATGGTCTCCTCGTCATGCTCCACCACCACGATGGTGTTGCCCCGATCGCGCAGCTCGCGCAGGGCATCCACCAGGATGCCGTTGTCCTTGGGATGCAGGCCGATGGTGGGCTCGTCCAGGACGTAGACGACGCCCGTGAGGTTGGATCCCAGCTGGGCGGCCAGGCGCACCCGCTGGGCCTCTCCCCCGGAGAGGGTCTCGCCGCTGCGCCCCAGGGACAGGTACCCCAGCCCCAGATGATTGAGCAGGCGCAGGCGGGTGGCGATTTCGCGCATCACCGGGTCGGCCACGGCCGTCTGGTGGGCGGGAAAGCGCCATTTGGCCAGAATCTGTTCCAGGCGCTGGGCCGGCAGCTGTACCAGGTCGCCGATGGACTGCTTCTGCAGCCGTACGGCCAGCGCTTCGGGCCGCAGGCGGGTGCCGTCGCAGGCGCGGCATATTTGGCCGGGGCGCGCGTCCTCTTCACTTCCTTCCACCCCCAGCCCCTCGCAGCGGGGGCAAGCCCCCTGCTTGCTGTTGAAGGAGAACAGGCGCGGATCGAGCTTGGCCACCCCGATGCCGCAGGTGGGGCAGATGCCATGCCGGCTGAAGATTTCCTCTCGTTTGCCCTTGAGGACGATCAGGCTGCCGTCGCCCTCCTTGAGGGCGCGGGTCACCAGCCCCTGGCGGTCCCCGGTGGAGAGGCTGCCGATCACCAGCTCGATGGTGTGCTCGTGGTAGCGGCTCAAGGCCATGCCCGGCTCGATGTCCACGAGTTTCCCGTCCACCCGCGCACGTTTGTAGCCCCTCTTCAGCGCCAGCTTGAACACGTCCTTGTGGAAGCCCTTGCGGCCGGCGATCTTGGGGGCCAGGATCCAGCCGGCGCCCTTGGCATAGCGGGCGTTCAACTGGTTGAGGATGTCCTTGGGCGACTGGGCGGTCAGGGGCCGCTGGCAGCCGGTGCAGTGGGGGGTCCCCAGCTTGCTGAAGATCAGGCGCAGGAAGTGGTAGATTTCGGTCAGGGTCGCCACGGTGGAACGTCGGCTGGCGTGGCTCACACGCTGCTCGATGGCCACGGTGGGGGCCAGGCCGGTGACGAGGTCCACATCGGGCCGCTCCAGGATTTTCATGTACTGGCGCACGTAGGGGGCCAGGCTTTCCAGGTAGCGGCGCTGGCCTTCGGCAAAGAGAATGTCGAAGGCCAGGGTGGATTTGCCGGATCCGGATACGCCGGTCAGCACCACCAGCTCCTTGTGGGGGATATCGACGTTGACGTTCTGAAGATTGTGTTCCCGGGCGCCGCGAATGCGGATGGCGTCCGAAGGTGTGCCGGATTCATAAGCGGTGGGGGATTCCCGAACTTCCCGGGAGGCCTCCCGGCCCGCAAGCGAATGTGAGCGTGACAAAACCTCTTCGAGGTAGCGGCCGGTGTGGGACGCTTCGGTCCGCACGATGGCTTCCGGTGCTCCTGCGGCCACCACGCACCCGCCCTTTCCGCCGCCTTCCGGTCCGAGATCGATAATCCAGTCCGCCGTTTTGATCACATCCAGATTGTGCTCGATCACGAGGACGCTGTGGCCGCGGTCCACCAGGGTCCGAAGCGCTTTCAGCAGAATGCGGATGTCCTCGAAATGCAGGCCTGTGGTGGGTTCATCGAAAATGAGCAGGCGGCCTTTGTCCGCATCCCGCCGGTCCGCGGGGGTCAGAAAGCGGGAAAGTTTGAGGCGCTGGGCCTCGCCCCCTGAAAGGGTGTTCAGGGGCTGTCCCAGGCGCAGATACCCCAGACCCACCTCCGTCAGGGGCGCCAGGTCGGCGACAATTTTACGGCGTTGGGCGAAAAAGGCCAGGGCCTGATCCACCGTCATCTGCAGGATGTCGTCCACGTTGCGGTCCCGGTAGCGTACAGCCAGGACGTCGTCGATGAAGCGGCGTCCGTTGCACTGGGGGCAGGCCACATAGACGTCCGACAGGAACTGCATTTCGATTTTTTCGAAACCGTCGCCTTTGCAGGCCGGGCAGCGGCCGCCGTCCACATTGAACGAAAAATGGCCGGGACCGAAGCCCCGCTCCCGGGCGTCGTCCGTGTCGGCCAGGAGGCGCCGGATGGGGTCCATGGCCTTGGTATAGGTGAGGGCGTTGGCCCGGGGGGTGCGGCCGATGGGGCGCTGGTCCACCAGCACGACGTCCGCGATGTGCCCGGCACCTGTCAGGCCCTTGTGGCGGCCGGGCTTGCCCTGGGGATCGCCGAGGTCTTTTTTCAGGGCGCGATAGAGAATGTCTTCGGCCAGGGTGGATTTGCCGGATCCGGATACGCCGGTGAGACAGACCAGAAGCCCCAGGGGAATCGTGACGTCGATCCGCTGGAGATTGTGTTCGGCCGCCCCACGGACGACCAACTCCTTGCGGGGATCGGGGGGCCGCCGGGCGACGGGCACCGGAATGGTCCTCTGACCCCGCAGATAGGCCCCGGTCAGGGATCCGTTGATGCCCGCCGTAGGACCGAAATACTGCAGTTCGCCGCCCTTTTCGCCGGCCTGGGGGCCGAGATCCAGGATATAGTCCCCGGCCCGGATGATGTCGGGGTCGTGCTCCACCACCACCAGGGTGTTGCCCAGCCGGCGCAGCCCTTTGAGGATGCGAATCAGGCGATGGTTGTCCCGGGGGTGAAGACCGATGCTGGGCTCGTCGAGCACATAGAGGGTGTTGACCAGGGAGGAGCCCAGGGCCGAGGCCAGGGCCACCCGCTGGACTTCGCCTCCTGACAGGGTGCGCGACTGCCGATCGAGGGTGAGATAGCCCAGCCCCACATCCTGCAGATAACGGATCCGGTTGCGCACCTCGTGCCAGACCAGGCGGTCGGCCTCGTTGCGGATTTTGTCCTGCAGGCCATCGAAGTAGGCGGCGGCCGCGTCGATGTTCAGGGCGTAAATCGACGCAATGTCCCGACCCTCCAGACGGTACAGCAGGGTGGCGGGTTGGAAGCGCGTGCCGCGGCAATCCGGGCAGACGTCATAGCTGCGGTAGCGGGAGAGAAAGACCCGCACCGGCATCTTGTAGGTCTTGGTCTCCAGCCATTGAAAAAAGCCCCGGATGCCGTACCACTCGCCCCGGCCGTCGATGATGGCCTTCTGCTGGTTTTTTTTGAGCCGGCCGAAGGGGACATCGGTGGGGATGCCCGCCCGGCGGCAGAAATCCAGCAGGTCGTCGAACTCCATGCGGTGGTTGCCGCCCTCGTCGTAGCCGCCCCAGGGTTTGATGGCACCCTCTTCCAGGGAGCGCTGCGTATCGGGGATGATGAGGTCCAGATCGATGTCGATCACGCGGCCGAAGCCACGGCAGGTATCGCAGGCCCCGATGGGGCTGTTGAAGGAAAACAGGTTGGGCAGGGGCGGCGTGTAGGACCGGTCGCAGCGGGCGCAGTGCAGGGCGGTGCTGAAATCATGACGGTCGGCTTGCGTGTGCACGGCCAGGCGGCCGTTGCCGAAACGGGCCGCCATTTCCAGCGAATCCAGGATCCGCTGACGCTTTGCGGGATGCAGAACGACCCGGTCGGCCACGACGTCCGGATGCCGATGTTCGCCCTCGGGATTCCAGTCCGCGAGATCGACGGGCTGCCCGTCGATGTAAAGGCGATCGAAGCCGAGGCGCCCCAGTGTTTGCCTGACCCTCTCGGAAACCGGGAGACGGCTTTCCTCTTCCGGGTCGATGAACCGCTCCGCATCGAAGGGAAATGTCAGCACCAGCCGGCTGCCGTCGGGCAGGCCCTGCAGGCGCTCCCAGATGACCTGGGGCGTCTCGGGAATGACGGGTTGCCCGCAGGACGAGCAGTGCAGGATCCCCAGGCGGGCAAACAGGAGCTTGACGTAGTCGGTGACCTCGGTCATGGTGCCCACGGTGGATCGGGAGGTGCGCACGGGATCTTTGCGATCGATGGCGATGGCCGGCGGGATGCCCGTGATGGACGCCACGCGGGGGCGATCCATGCGGTCCATGAACTGCCGGGCATAGGGGGAAAAAGTTTCTACATAGCGGCGCTGGCCTTCGGCATAGAGCGTGTCCAGGGCCAGGGAGGACTTACCGGAGCCGCTGACGCCGGTGACGACGGTGAATCGGTGCAGGGGGATATCAAGATCGAGATTCTTGAGATTGTGCTGACAAGCCCCCTTGATTTTGATAGCCGGATCATTCATTTTTAATAGCGCCGTATGCTTTGTTTGGGGTAGATCATTGCGGGCGAGTTTGATCCCAAATATTTCATGAAATTTTTTTTGCCCAATAGATTTTATATAAACCTATCAATACTATATTGGCTATTCGTGGTATGATTTTCAGGTTACATTCTGCAACCTGCGCCGTTCTTCAAGAACGCAAAAAAAAGTTTCACCCTTAGGGGCGCGCCCGAGATGCCCATTGGCCGCGTTATCAGGGACTTGCGGTAGCAGCTGGACAGCTTCGGCCCTGATGTCCTGCCAATGAACATCTCGAACGCGTGAAGTATTCGGAATAGACACCTGCCGGACTCCGGCCTGGGAGCGCACCGCGGCCGAGCCAGGGACAATGATAACCATCGCCGGGCAAAAAAAAAGCCTCGGCAGGCCATATCAGGCCGGACGAACGCCCGTGGAAGTTTGTTAGGCGACTGCCGGCCGATCATGACAGCAAGGAAGCCATTGCCGTGAGGTCATCCACTGCCAGCGCACACCTTATCCACCGACCAAACGGGAACGCATGCCTGTCCTGTGGAACGCGGGAAAACATGCACCGGCGCAAATATTGCTCGGTGGAATGCCGCCAGCGCCTGCGCTACAAACTGCAGGTGCGTACAGGTCTGCTCAGGGCGCTGCAGACGCGCTATGCAACGTTTTATTTCGATGAGCGGGTCATCGTCCTGGACATTTTGCCCTATGGTACCCAGATGATTTACAGTTTTCTCTTTGCCCGCCGCCCGGGGGTCAAACCGGCCGATGACTTCAGCCATATGGCCAATGTGCTGGGCAACGACTGGTGGGCCGAGCGCCGCCGCACGCACAAAAAGTATCGTGCCTCCCAGCACCTCCTGCGCAATGCGAAGCAGGGCGTGGCCAATATCGAAACGGTCAAACCGATGGAAAAGCGCCGGGCCGCGATCAAGGATCAATTGCTGATCCAACTAAGGATCGAACGCAGCGACCTGGAGTCCCCCCACTTGGACCGCATCGTCAAAAGAGCCTACCGCAAGCAGGCCCTGCTCCACCACCCGGACCGCGGCGGCACGCCCGGCGCCTTCCGGCGTCTTCAGACCGCCTACGAGGCCCTGTTGGGCTGGGCCGAGAACCCGTCCTTCACCCGTCGGCGGGGCTTTCCGGACAAATGGTTTTACGACGGGGAAACCAACCGCTGGGTGCAACCCGCACCCGTTTCCAGGAAACGCGGCAAACGCTGAAGCCATGCACGTTCCCGCAAAGCATAGGGAAGATGGTTGGGGGAGCCGGCCCGAAGAAGCGCGGGTCCCCTGGTCCACCCCTTCCCGGTGGTCAGCGGTTCAGAAGGCTTTCCAAATCAGCATGCAAGGCCGATCCCTGGTTCAGGCCCGGGCTCACGCGGCCGCCATCGCCCACCACCTGGATTGTCTCGCGGGCCTGTTCGATCAGGTGGCCCCGGCAACCTGTGCGATCTGCCCGGACCCCTGCTGCCGCCACGCCAAGATATGGTTGAATTTTCAGGATCTACTCTTTATCCATCTGCATGGGGAGCCCGTGCCACTGAACCAGCTGCGGCAAAACTGGCACGATCCCTGCCGTTGTCTGGGAGCCGGCGGATGCCTGTTGCCGCGTCGCTCACGTCCCTGGATATGTGCCTGGTATATTTGTCCCTTCCAGCGGTGGTCGATCGAACGGGACATCCCCGGAGGCTGGGCCCAGGCTGACGGTTTGCGGTCCCGGGTGAAATCCCGGCGGGATGCCATGGAGGCGGCCTACCTGGATGCGCTGGGGGTCGGGTCGATTACCTGACAGCGTTCCATCGGATCGGCCGGCCTCTCCAAGACAGGATTTTAAAACCAGGGGTGCCGGCGAGGTGGGAAAGGGGCGCGTAGACGCCTTGCGTGAGAACAGGGGGCCACGGGTCGGGGGGTCGTCCGCGGCGCGGCGAGCCTACATGGAGATGGAGCCGTCGCGAAAGTCCGTGCGGCCGATGAGGACGTTGATCAACACCGGACGGCCGCCGGCGGCCACACGGCGGGCCTCCTCAAGGGCGGGCAGGATTTCCTCCGGTCGCTCCACGCGCAGCCCTTTGGCGCCGAATCCCTCCACGACTTGCTCATAGGCCGTTGGCGCCAGAACGGTGGCCACATCATCCTTCAAGTACTTGACCTGATCCCGGGCGATCTGAGACCAGCCGGCATCATTGCCGACGACGGCGATCACCGGCAATCGGTGGCGCACCAGGGAGTCGAATTCGGCCAGGGAGTACCCGGCCGACCCATCCCCGTAAATCAGCCAGACTTCGGCCTCGGGGCGGCACAGCTTGGCACCGGCCGCAAACCCGGCCCCGACCCCCAGCGTGCCGAATACGCCCGGATCGAGCCAGGATAGCGGTCCGCGGGGACGCAGGGTGTAGGCGGCCGTGGCCACAAAGTCACCCCCGTCGGCCACCAGCAACGCCCGGTCGTCCAAAAAGGCGTCCAGGGTTTTCAGGAAATGGAGCGGATTGATGCCGCTGACGGTTGCGGCGGCTTGGGTTTGAATCGCCGCCTCGCGCTCGTTTTCATTGGCGCGCAGTGTTTTCAGCCAGGGTTTCCAGCGTTCATTGGGGAACGGTCCGGCGTCCGCGAGGGCCTCCAGGAAGCGACCGGGATCGGCAGCAACCGCCAGTTGGGGAACGCGGTTGAGCTTGAGATCGCGGCGGCTGCGGTTGATCCCGATGATGGTTGCCCGGCGGTTGATGGCGCGCCCGTAGTCCAATCGAAAGTCGCAGGGCATGCCGGCGATGAAGACCGTGTCCGCGCCGCGAAGGGCGTCGCGACGCCGGTGGCGCATGACCAGTGGATGGGCGGGGCCCATGAGGCCTCGGGCCATGCCGGTAAGATAGAGGGGCAGGCCGATGTTTTCCAAAGCGGTCACCAGATGATTGATGTGCGCCGGACGCAGCAGGGCCTGGCTGCCGACGAGGGCGACGGGTTGGCGGCTTTGTCGCAGCATTTGGGCGGCCTGGGAGACGGAAGCCCTGTCAACGGTATCTTCCACCGGGGATAAGGGGCCGGTTTCCATTGTTTCGAAACTGCAGGCGAACATACGGTCCACATGGCGACTCAGGTAGGCCTGGAGCAGGCGCTCCCGCAGACTGCGCGGCGCGGATGCCTGTTTCCGGCCGCCGTACCATTGGCGCACCAGGTTTTCCGGGTAGAGCAGATCGATGGGACATTCTACAAAGACCGGCCCCGGTACGCCTTCCGCGGCAACCGCGAAGGCCGTCTCCAGGGCCGGCAGCAAATCGCAGTTGCGTTTGATGCTGATGGTTTGTTTGACGACCGTTCGCAGCAGGTTGGTCTGATCGATATCCTGCAATGCCCCGCGGCCTTTGAGAACGGTGGGGGCGGCCCCCCCGATGAGGATGACCGGAGAATGGGCCATGGCGGCGTTCTTGAGCGCGGTGACGGTGTTGGTTACCCCTGGACCGGCCGTCACGGCCGCCACTCCCGGGCGGCCTGTCAGCCGTGCAAACGCATCGGCGGCAAACACGGCATTGACTTCATGGCGCATGTCGACGACCCGGATGCCGCTCGCCCGGGCCGCCACCAGGATCGGCGAGATATGCCCGCCGCAGAGGGTGAACAGGCATGCTACCTGGCGCTCGGCCAGAAAACGGGCGACAACATCACCACCGTGGAGGTCCATGGCGCTCCCTCTAGCTCCGGCTCCGGCAGCCCTGCACGGCCGGGCTTCAACCAAGAAGGTGAACAATTTGCGAAGCGGGTACCAGTTGGACCTGCTTCTTCAGTTCGGGCAGCATTTCCTGGAATATGCGGACGGTCAAGCTGTGTGGATGTGCGATGGCAACGGCCTGCCCGTGCTTTTGGGCTTCTTTGACAAGGAGATGGAACTGCTTGCGAATAAATCCGGCCTCCTGGAAATGATCCAGGAAGATGTCGCGTTCGGCAAAGCGCACCTGAAGCATGCGGGCGGACGGGCGGCAGATGGTTTCGGCAGTGGAACGGCTGTCGATAAAATAGAGATTGCGCTTTTTTAAAACCGAAAAGACCTGGTACATGCGGGTGCTCTCGGTGGTCAGCTGAGAGCCCATGTGATTGTTGACCCCCTTCACGTCGGGCAGGCGGTCCAAATTGCGTTCCAGCTGGGCGATAAGCTCGTCCGCCGTCATGGACGACAGGAGGGCGCCGGGACCGGGATTGACGTCCGGATATTCCCTGGGCTCCATCGGCTGATGGAGCATCAGTTCCATTCCGCGGGTCTTGATTTCCTTAACGAGGGTATCGCCAAAAGGGCTGTCGGGCAGCACGGAAAAGGTCAAGGGGACATCAAAGGCCATGAACTTGCGGGCCAGGCCCCGATCATAGCCGATATCATCGATGATGATCGCCACACGGGGCTGCCCGGTTTTGGGGATATCGGGGGGCACCGGGGTCCGGGTACGGTCGGCCGGTTCCCTGTCCGGGTAGATTTCATAGACCGGGGGGCGGTTTGCTTTGGAAGGGGCTTTCGGGGCGGGGGTGGTTTTGGCGGGCGCCTTTTTAGCGGTTCGGGGTTCCTTGGGCAGAGGAACGACCGCTGTCGATGGGGGCGCCGGCGGCAAATAGCGGTGCAGCAGCCATCCGGACCCCGCGACGATGCCGGCCAGGATAAAGAGCGCCAGGGTAATCTTGAGCCCCGTGCCTTGGACAGGCTTCTTGGATCGGGTCGTCCGCCGGCGTTTTTTAGGTTTTGCGGAGGTTTTCTTTTTTTTTGGGGCGCTCATGCAGGCTAGTCTCGATGGGGTTGGGTCGCATGCCGACCGAACGCGTGCCCAAGACCGCCGAACCCGCCGCCGGGCCGTCATTGCCCTGCGGCGGGTTCGGCCGATCATTTACAGAGGGAAGCGGGTTTACGACCCCAGGTGTTTGAAAAGGTCATAGGAAACAAGAATGTCCAGAGCCCGCATGACTTGATTGTCCCGTTTGAGATTGTCGATCTCCAGCGGGCTGACACGCGATTCAGGCGCTTTCATGCGGGGCGCCTCCTCCTCTTTCTTCTTCTCTTCGGGTTCTTCCGCCGAGGGGGCCGTGCCTTCAAGGTGGTTTTTGAGGTCGCTTTCCTTGACGAAACCGTCATCGCCGTTGGTGTCGTCCGGTTCCTCCAGCGTTTTGAAGGGAACGATGATGTCCGGTTCGATGCCTTTGGCCTGGATCGATCGGCCGCTCGGTGTGTAATAGCGTGCAATGGTCAGTTTCAAGCCGTAGCCGTCGCGCAGCGATTCGACCGTTTGCACCGATCCCTTGCCGAAAGATGTCGTACCGAGGATAAGGGCGCGCTTGTGATCCTGAAGCGCCCCGGCAACGATTTCAGATGCACTGGCACTGCCGCCGTTGATCAGCAGAACGATGGGATATTCGCGTTTAACAGAGGAAGGTTTCGCCGGGAAGTCCCTGACGTTGCCCTCACCGCGCCCTTTGATGGACAATATGATGCCGTTGTCGATGAAGATATCGGAGATGCGCAGGGATTCTTCTAAAAGCCCGCCGCCATTGTTGCGCAGGTCGAGCACCAGACCTTTCATGGGCGCATTTTCGCTCTCCAGTTTTTCAAGGCTGTCCAGAAAATCTTCGGTTGTATTGCCTGTGAAGTTCGTGATCCAGATGTAACCGTACCCGGGTTTGAGGGTTTGGGCCTTGATGCTTTTGACCGGGATGACGTCCCGGACCAGATCGAACTCGATGGGCTCCGGTTCCCCTTTGCGCAACACCGTGACTTTCACCGGCGTGCCCTTGGGGCCGCGCATCATGTTGACCGCCTGGCGCAGGTCTTCAACCGGGGTGTCGTCCACCTTGACGATGCGGTCCTGGGCTTGAATCCCGGCTTTGAACGCCGGCGTGCCCTCGATGGGCGAAATGACCGTCACAAAGCCATTGCGCAGGGTAATGTGAATACCGATGCCGGTAAAGTTGCCCTTCGTGTCGATGCGAAGGTCTTCATAAGCCTCCGGCGGCAGCAGGCTGGAATGCGGGTCGAGACTGTGCACCATGCCCTGAATGGCCTTTTCGATCAGCTCATTCGTATCTACTTCGTCCACATATTTTTCGGTAACGATCTCGAGGACATCGGTGAATAGTTTCAAACCCTTGTAGGTTTCATCATTACTGGCGGATAGATCTTTAAGGAAGCCGGCACCCACCGTCCAGAAGACGACAGCGGTAGCCAAAACCACCCAAAGTTTGAAGCTTCTTTTTTGTTTACCTGTCATTTCGATCTCCTTCGTTCGTATCCATCCGCCATGATTGCCTGAAAACAGTCGATGTGTGTCTCGTGAGGATCCATGTCACGGGCCTTTCAGCCATAGCTGAGGATCTTCAGGCTTGCCGTGGTGGCGAACTTCAAAATACAGCCCTGGGCCGGATAAACTCCCGGAATCCCCCACAGTGGCTATGACTTCGCCGCTTTCGACCGCATCCCCTTTTTGTTTGAAAAGTTCTTCGACATTGGCGTAGAGCGTGCAGTAGCTGTTCCCGTGGTCGATAATCAGCATATTGCCGTAACCTTTAAACCAATCGGCAAAAAGGACTTTGCCGGCGAACACGGCCTGTACGGGCTCGCCCCTTTCCGATTTGATGTCGATCCCGCTGCGAAAGTTCATCACGTTGTAACGCGTGTTTTTAAACGGGCCGAAAAAATTAGTAATTTTACCCTTTACCGGTGAATCTAGCAAGCCTTTTAGTACGCCGAGAGAGCCCGGTGGCGGCGCCTCCTGGGATGCGGCAAGCTCCTGCGTCAGGGCGGCGACAACCGCATCAAGCTCCTTGGCAGCGCTCCGGAGGCCCGAAATGGCGGCCTCTTCGAGGCGCTTTTGGTGGCGCACGTCATCCAAAAGAGCTGCCCGCACCTTCCTTTCCCGGTCCAGCTTCCGGATCTGGTTTTCATAGTTCCTTTCCAGGTCAAGCTCCTTTTGGCGGCTTTCTTCGAGGTCGATCTGTAAAAACGACCAGCGTTCGTAATCCTGGAGGAGGGTCTCCCGTTGAAGGTCGTCCAGGGAGAGTATCTTTTCAAGCGCCGCTTTGCGCTGCACCATTCCGTTGATGGAGTCGGCCGAAGCCAGGATGTTGATATTTCCCAACCAATTGAGTTTGTACAGGGCCACCAGGCGCCCGGCGACATGGATCTCCTGCTCCCGGATACGCTTTTCAACATTCCGGCGTTCGATTTCGGCGGCCGTGATGCGTTTTTCCAGGGTTTTGATGTTTTGCCGCAACCCGGTGGCTCCCTTGCGGGTCGCCTGGATGTTGCGGTTCAAGGCGTCCAGGCGGTTCAGGAGCTCGGCTTCGTTGTTTTCGATCTCCGAAAACGATTGCCGATGGGAAGCCAGTTCTTCCTCAAGTGATTCACGTTCCTCCAGCGCCTGATCCAAAGACGGCGACGTGTCCAGGTAACGCTCACGGTTGCGGACGTAGCCGATCGTGTTCTTGTAGCGGACCTTGAGCCATTGCGGCCCGCTTTCCAGAATCTTCAAACGGCTGCCCCGGCCCAACTGAAGAAGCGGCTTGCCTTCGGTGCTCGGCTGGGAGCGCAGGTTGAGTTGCTCCACCTGCACCACCACTTCCCGGGGACCCGTTTCCAGGGCCATCCCTACCGTACTCCATCCGGCAATCAGAAGGCAGACGCCGGCAATCAGAGTTTGACGTATTGTTTGACCGATAGGTGGCATCCCAACCATCCGACGAGCATGCTGCAACCGACGATGCCCAGCAATGTTGCGACCGACAGGAATTGCGGCTGAAAGAAGGCGTCCGTCATGCCGGTCGCGATCCGGGATTGAATCAACATATACATGATATAAAGGCCAACAAGGGCTATGACACTGCCCAAGGCGGCCTGGAGCAGGCTCTGGAAATAGAAAGGGGCCAGAATGAAGCGTTCCGTCGCGCCCACCAGGCGCATGATTTCCACCTCCTCCTTGCGGGAGAAAAGGACCAGCCGTACCGTATTGCCCACAATAAAGACAGCGGCCATGAAGAACAGGGCCCCCATGGTATAGGCCGTCATTTGAAACAGGTTGAAAACGTTTATGATACGCTTGATCCATCGCTGGCCGTATTCCACCTCGCTGACGCCCTCCAGTGCTTCCAAAGATGCGGCCAGCTGCTCCACCTTTTTCCAGGATTGAGAGGCCGCGATCATCTGCACTTCAAAAGCGTCCGGCAAAGGATTGGCCTCCAGATTGTCGAGAATCGAGGCTTGACGCTTCATCTGACCGCGAAGGCGTTCCATGGCCTGATCCTTGGAAATGAAATCGGCCTGCTTGACGCCGTAAAGATTTTCGATCTGGGCTTTGAGATGGCTCTGGTCGGTGGTGTCAAGCCCGTCCTGGAGATAGGCCATAAGACGAATCCCCTGCCGCCAGCCGTCAAGGATCGCGTTCATGTTGACAAAAAACAACAGGGCTGCGCTCACGATGAGGATCGACAGCGCAAAGGTGCTGATGGTCACCAGGCTCAAGAGCCGGTTGCTGCGGATATCCTTCAATGCGTTTCGCAAGTGGAGTTTCAGGATCGACATGATAGCGGTTCTCCAGCGGTCACACCGTCGGTGCGTTGGCGAGGCGACCCTCCTGCAGATAAATAATGCGACCCGGGATGCTGCGGATCAATACCCTGTCGTGGGTGGCCACGATGACGGTGGCGCCCCGGGTGTGAAAGGCCTTGAGCAGTTTCATAATCAGGACGGCGGACTCGGCATCCAGGCTGCCGGTGGGTTCATCGGCCAGAATGATGGTGGGATCGCCAACCACTGCTCGGGCTACGGCCACCCGTTGCTGCTCGCCTCCCGAAAGACTGGGGGGCAGGGCATC
>Ga0316576_10000420_pt1 | contig 19540 bp, 15 predicted proteins | sample S0NA_FD_203075 | JGI IMG/M metagenome (GOLD analysis project Ga0316576, IMG submission 203075) | Rhizosphere microbial communities from salt marsh grasses in Alabama, United States - S0-2_050615r3r5 | ecosystem: Host-associated > Plants > Roots > Rhizosphere | place: USA: Alabama | collected... | reverse complement strand
TCAGGTAGCCCCCGGAGCTGACCGCGGCCACGTCGCCACCGTAGTCACCCCCGCCCGTGTCGATGATCTTCTGCCAGACAACGGCGCCCGACGCCTGCATCTTGATCAGCACCAGGTCCGTCGCCATCTTGCCCGCCGGCACCCCCTGACCGACCAGCAGCACCTCGTTGCCCCGCACGGCCACGCCCGAGGCGCGCAGCACCGGGAACGGTCCGGCTATCGTCGCGGCCCAGGGCGCGGGCGGCGTCGGCGGCGCGCCGTCCACAGCCGACCAGAGATCGGGCCGTGCCGGCCGGCCCTCGTGCACACTGTCACGGATCCCGACGCCATCCTGTCCCGGCCCCCCGTCCATGTTGAGGTAGTCGAGCACGCACGTCCCATCGCTACAGACCAGCCCGCTGTTGCAGGTGTCGTCGGCGCGGCAGGCGCCGTGGAGACTTCCCCTGGGCGGGGCTCCGCCGTCCGGGCCGCACCTTGAGAGCAGCAGCGCGAGCAGCAGGTACCTGGCAGTGCGGAGCGTCGTTTTCATCGGTCGGCGCTTGACTGTGCAGGTTCCATGCCATGGTGCAACGTCAGCGCTTCTGTCCGGTGGGTGAGAACCAACGATGCCCAACTGGAGCGTGGGTCGCCAAATCTCGGTCGGGTGGGCAAATCCCCGCACGAAGACCTAGCGTTTGGCGGACTGCTTGTTGCCGGCCCGCTTGTAGCCCAGGCGCACCTGCCGAATCGAGAGAGTCCTGCCGGCGCGCGGCTCGAACACGTAGCCCGCCTGGCTAGGGCAAGCGAAGCGCTTTTCGGTGAGCGGCAGCCTTGGGCCCTCGGCCAGCCGCGGGGCCGCCAGCTGCTCCTCGGTGAGGGGCTTTCAGGGGCAGGTGGCCACGGGGGTCCCGCTGGCGTCGGGCTGGCAGGTGCAGCTGCCGTCGAGACCGAAGACCGTGAAGGCGCTGTAGCTCTGCATCAGGGAAACGTCGGTCAGGGCGGCAAGCTTGAGCGAGGTCACGGCGTGTTGTCGGAGATCGTCATGTGTCCGCCGACCGTCTGCACCACCAGGTTGTTGATGCTGGTCAGCGCGTCGTTGGCCGGCCAGCCCGGGGATTTCGAGATTCCGTGAAGTACCTCACGGGCACCCCTCGTCCGTCTGCCCGTTGCAGTTGTTGTCGGCGCCGTCGCACGTCTCGGTGGTGGGATTCGTGCCGCCCGCGCACGTACCCCACATACCCGAACTGCAAGTCTGGGTCCCCTTCTTGCACAGACCGACGTCAGACCCGCACGGCTGCGTCGCACCGGGCGTACACGCGCAAAACTCATCCGTCATCCCGTTGCAGTTGTTGTCCAGGGTGTCGCACGCATCGGTGGGAGCAGGGAGCACCTCGCCGATGCACGAGCTCCATGCCCCGTTGGTGCAAGTCTGTGAGCCACCGACGCACACTCCGACGTTTTCGGTCCCAGTCGGCCCCGTGTAGCAGACCTGGGCGGTTCCCGAGGTGCAGCCAAACTCCGGCATGATGTCTGGTGCCATGTCGCCAACGCCCTCAACCGACGTATCGGTCGCGCCGTCGACCGCGCCGGCGTCCTCTCCGGGGGCGTCGACCGCGCCGACGCCCTCTCCGGGGGCGTCGACTGCGCCGTCGACATCAGCGTCAAGGCTCACGCAGCTTCCGGAGACGCAGGTCCGTCCTGCGGCGCAGCGCGGATCGCAGCGAACGGGATCGAGGGGATTGTCACGGGGCCAGAAACCGCAGGTCAACAGCGTTGCGGCGGCGACCAACACACACAGAAGCTGGCAAGCTCGCACGCCCCAAAAGGTATCGCGCCCAACGGTGGTTGAAAAGCACATTCCCGGAGCGACCGAGCCAGGACCGAGGTGAAGATGAGCGTGGCGCTGGGCGAGCAGATGACGGGGGTCGGCCTCGGCTGGTCGTTCTGGCGCGCCGCCGCGGTGCCGTGGTATGAGGCGTTGATGGCACTCGAGGTCCCCGCGCCGCCGCTTCGCCCCAGCGAGCGCCTGGTCCTCAGCGGGCTGGCGAACCTGCAGCGAGGCGTTGAGACCGTCGGCGGCAAGCTCTTCCTGACCAGCCAGCGGCTACTATTCAATTCGCACAAGCTCAACGTTCAGCGCGGCCCCACGGAGGTGGACCTCAAGGAGGTCGCGGCGGTCACGCCCTGCTGGACGAAGTTTCTCGGCCTGATCCCCATCGCGCCCAACTCGCTGGCGGTGCGGCTTCGCGATGGGACCGAGCTCCGGTTCGTGCTCAACAACCGACAGAGCTGGAAGACACAGCTCGAACGGGTCGCCGCTGAGCGGAGGACCGTCCTCGGCGCCGCGACAGACGATCGCGCCGATCTGACCATCGGAGAGGCGTGGAGCAGACTCGAACGCGCTGTCCGCGCGGCGCTGGGCCCCGAGGGGTGGGGGTTTGGGCCTCCCGCGACGGAGGAGGAGATCGCCCGTTCCGAGCGGGAGCTCGGTTTCACGTTGTCCGCCGAGCTCCGCGGCTCGCTGCTGGTGCACGACGGTGACGCCTTCAACGCCGCCGGAGGGGACAACGTGACCTCGGCGGGTCCATTCAGGCACCTAGAGTTCTTGCCGCTGTCGTCCATGGTGGACGAGTGGACGACCTGGAAGGAGCAGATCAGCCAGGGCGGGCTCGAACCCAGCGCGGACGAGCAAGTGCGTCCCGAGTGGTGGAACGACGGCTGGATCCCGATCACCGTGATAGGAGGCTCCTCGGCTCACCACTGCGTCGATCTGGCGCCGACGGAGCTCGGCACGGTGGGCCAGGTGATTCAGATCGACGCCAAGGATGACCGGCGGATCTTCGTCGCGCCGAGCCTCGGGGTCTTCTTGCTCGAGCTCGCGGCCGAGATCGAGGCGGGCACCTACACCGTCGCCGACGGTGCGCTGGTCCACGAAGACTGGCGCTAGCGATTCAGAGATGACGACGGATCCACGGTCATGGGCGATGACCGTGTGGTCGAAGCATGGCCTCGCCGCGATGAGAGCGGCGACCGTCCGCCCCTGGCGTCAAACGTGCGCCCCGCCGACTACGAGCGCATCCCGGATGGTCTACTTGACCCAGCGTGCGTCGGCGGCGGCATCGGGGTCAGCGTGCTCCCTTCGAGTTTTGAACCGCCACCCGGTCACTGGTATATTGTTTCTGTCTTGGCCACGATCCAGAAAAAGCTCAAAGACTGGATCAAGCGGCCTACTGGCCGCTCCCTGATCTGCTTCCTCGCAGGTCTGCCCCTGGCCGTGCTGTTCATCTGGATCGCCGATCCCCTGCTGGAGCCAATCCGTCAGTCCCGGGTCCTCCGGAAGGTGGTCTTCTGCGCCATCATGGTCTGGATCATGGTCGCCTCCGGGCTGGGCACCGGGATCGCCATCAAGAAGCAGGCCGGGGAGATATCGCGTTCACCCGCGCTCCAGGCCGGCCCGGTCTCGGGATTCCTGATGTTCATCAACGGCATCATGTTTGTCCTGGCCATCATCTCCATGATCCTCTTCCTCCTCGCGGGGTAGGGGGAGACGGCCATTCGTCGTCGACTCGGACGGCCACGGCGATGAGGTGGACGGCGGATGAGATTGAGATGGAGGGGGAAGGATCACCCCCCTCCCACGAGCTTCTCGATCAGCGCCTTGCGCTTCTTGGCCTTCTCGGGCCAGTACGTGTCAAAGAGATACGCCCCTTCCAGCCCGGGGGCCCGGATGCCGCTGCGGCTGCCCTTGCCCCCGGGCTCGATCCCACCGTAAGGGGTGTGCCGGATCGTGGCGTAGTCCACGATCTCCAGGGGACCGAGCTCATCAAATCCACAGCTCCGGTCCTCGTCCCCGGGGATGTGCAGCGTCACCCTCCGCTGTGTCCTGTCGATGAGCAGATAGGCCGGTGGGTGGCGTCTGTACCAGAGCGAGACCAGCGTGAGCACCAGCCCACCGCCGAAGGCAACGCCCGCGGTTATCCATGCTCCCGTCCTGGTGAGCGCGGAGGTGAGCGCATAGACGGCCGGGTAGATGGCGAAGAGCATGGCCGCTACCCCGACGACCATACCGGCCACCGAAAACCGCTCGGCCCTCTGATTCAGCTTGATGCGTGAAGCCATGGGGGAACCTCTCACTCTACGGAGTTGCCTCGGATGATGGCCCTCAACCGAGCCTTCTCCTCGGGTCCGACGGGCAGGAAGTTCCAGCCTCTCTTGCTCAGCGCGTCGTCGCGTTCCCGGGCAGGCCACGGGGCGAGGGCCCGAACGAAGCGCTCCCGGTGCACGGGGGTGGCCAGCGCGTGCAGCATGCCGAGGACGTTTTCCCGGGGGACCAGCCTCGCGGCGTGCTGGCAGAACCAGTCAACATCGATCCGCGCGAGCCCCGACAGTGCGGCCTGCAGCCCCTCCTCCGCCGCCGCCCGCAGGATGCGGACCGCGCGGCGATTGCCGGGGCTGGCCACGTCGCTCAGGCTGCACAGGACCCGGGAATAGAGGTCCTTGAAGTAGTTGGCGCCCTTGCTCCCCAGGGCGTTTACGCCGTGGTAGAGCCCCCGGTGCTCCTCGAGGACATCCAGCAGGCGATCCTCCCCGATCAGCTCCCCCGTGTACGGGAGCGTGGCCACCGCGCCGGAGCGCACCAGGCGGTTCTCGTCGGTCAGCAGGGTGGACACGGCCTCGGCGAGCTCTGCTGCCGCTTCCTCCCCGTCCCGGAAGGCGCGGACGAGACCCTCGTAGTTGCAGCGGTCGTCACGGTGGGTCCACTCCCCTCCGTCGCGCAGCTGTCGGCGCACACGGTCGAGCAGGTTCTTCCGCCGCCGCTCCCGTTTCCGCTCCTCTTGCTGATCCTGGAACAGCCAGTCCGCCGAGGAGGGCTGGGACTGCCAGTCCGCCGAGGAGGGCTGCGGCGCCGGGACCGCGTCGGGATCACCGGCGCCGGACAGCGGCCACGCATCGGGGAAGGAGACGTCGCTGCTGCCCCGCAAAATCTCCACGGTGTGATACACCTCATCACCCCCGGTGGTCTGTTTCCACTCGAAGACGAGGATGTCCTCCTCGGCCAGGATGCTGAAGCGTGTCCCCGTGGCGTGGTGTTCCACCACGGGCTGTCCCCACGCCGTGAGCACGTAACCGTATCCGGGGGGGAGAGGATACAGCCGCGCGAGCTCGGCCAGGCTCGCGATCTCCTCGTCCAGCGTGCTGTCCTGCAGCACTGGCCCGTCTGGAACGTTCCTTCTGCCCTTCCATCCCGGCGGCGCGGAAAAATCGGGCAAGGGGCCCTTCGCGTTGTTGCTCGCCATGACCGCGTCACTCCTCCTCGCGATTCGCCTGCCTGCTCCGTTTGTTCGTCAGTGTGCCTCAGAATATCACGAAAGAGCTCGAGGACTACGTGACCGCCTGGGCATTGCAGCAGCGGAAGCCCAGGTCGGGGTACCGCCCCCCCGGCACGTAGAAGTCGCGATCGGCCGACCGCATGAGATCCGCGGCGTCCACGAACGATCCGCCGCGCTGCACCCGGGTGGATCCGGTGAGAGGCCCCAGGGGTTGGCCTGCTTGCCCTGGACCGGGTGCGTGGTGCTCGCGTTGGCGCAGTACCAGCCGATCTTGTCCGCGTTGGCATCGGTCAGCGAGCACGAGGTGCACCTGCTCGGGTCGTTGGCCCCGCTGTAGTAGGGCGTGGTGGTCGCGCCCCGGGCGACGAACTCCCACTCGGCCTCGGTCGGCAGCCGGTAGCCGGGGCAGTCACAGCTCCGGAAGCGCCGAGACCAGGAAGATGGGACACGGCGCTTCCTGCAGGATCGAATCCACGACGCTGCCGAGCCGGACCTGTTCCTGACGCTCCACGCCTCCGACGCCGTGGCTGACCAGCATGATCAGGTCGAAGCCTTGCTCCCTGCAGACGGAGAGGATGGCCTGGACCGGCGCCGCCTCCACCGCGAGCGTCTTCGCGCTCACACCTTTCGCGCGCAGCACCTGCGCGACACGGTCCAGGTAGCTCTTGACCTTGCTGGGGAAGTCATCGGACTGCGACCCCTCGGGGGCGGACAGGAGCGTCACCTCGCTGCCAAACTTGGAGGCGATCTCGTGGACATGGGGCAAGACCTGCTCTGCGGTGGCCGAGCCATCCAGCGCCACCAGGAGCTTCTTGAAGCGCGTCCTCGTGCTGCGCCAGTCGTCGGTCGGCCGGATCACCAGCAGAGGCGGCGTCGTCTGATGAATGACCTCCATGGTCACGTGAGAGAGCACCCACCGCCTGAGCCTCGATCGCCCCTGGGTCGAGAGGACGACCAGGTCCACCTCGCCGGCCTTGGCCACCGCGCCGATCTCCTCCGCCGCGACGCCAGCTCTGACCTCGAACCGCGCGCGATAGCCGCCCGCGTTGAGATCCTCCGCGACGTCGGTCAGATACTCGGTGGCGGACGCCTGCGAGGGCGGCTGCGCCGTGGCCCCCAGCTCTCCGGGAGGCGCGTCCTCGTCGAGCACGGTCAGCAGGTGGATCCTGCCCTGATAGTTTCTGGCCATCGTCTGCGCCTGCGCCAGGCCAAGCTCGGCGATGGGGCTCTGGTCCAGCGGCACGAGGATATCGTCGTACACGACGCCCGCGTAGAGCTTGTCGCTCAGGTACGGTGGGAGGTAGCTCGAGGAGATCATCTGGCCGATGCGGTTCTCGATGGAGCGCGGTGCGCCGAGCCGCCTGCGAATACGCCAGAAGCCCACGTAGAGGATGGGCAAGATCACGGCGTAGAGCCACGCTCCCTCCGTGAACCGCTCCTCGAAGATGATCGCCGTCGCCCCGCTGGTGAGGAGGGCCGCCACGATGGTCCCGCCGAGCGCGGCCACGCCCCCGAGCGTCACCCGGATGCGGTTCTCTCGGATCAGCCGCTTGACGGACGCCCAGCCGGTCAAGCTGAGCAGGATGAACACGCCCGCGGCGTAGAGCGAGAGGTAGGTCTCCTCGTGGGTCCCCAGGGCGATGAAGCAGACCACGCAGACTCCCGCCATGACCCAGACCGGGTTCCCCGCCACACCGTAGCGGTTCCGCGCTCCCAGCCACGCCGGGATGTAGTGGCGGTAGCGCAGACCCAGGCTCAGGTTCTGGACCCCCTGCGCCGCCGCCGCCGCCGCCGAGGCCAGCACGGCGATCCCGATCAACGTCCCGATGTACGGCAGGGGAGAGGGGAGGAGCAGGTCCATGGTCTGGGTGAATACGGAGACATCGAGGTTCTTGGGGTCCGCCATCTCGAAGATCGCCGGCCCGACGATCAGCATCGTGAGCGACGTGGTCCCCATGACGATCAGCAGGCTCCCGAACGCCTTTCGGGAGCGTTCCTGGGCCGGCCCCTGGTACGCCGCGACGAGGTTCGCGAAGATCTCGATCCCCGTCATCAGCGCGAGGATGCGTGCATACCCACCCAGCGTGACCGTGAGGTTCTCGGACGAGAACGCCGCCCACTGGACAGAGGGAAAGTGGAGGCCGCGATGCCAGATCGTCGCGCCGATCATCAGCCAGAGCAGGAGCAGCACGGCCCCCGTGGCCGGCCCAAAGGTCCGCGCGGCCACCTTGGGACCGAGGTTGACCGCGAAGCCGATCAGCACGGTGCACCCGACGGCGAGCAGCATCCCCGCGGGCAGACCCAGGATCGTCCCCTTGAGCAGCGCGAAGCGATCGGCCATGAACGTGACCAGGGCGGCGATGCTCACGAGGAAGGTCAGGGTGTACTCGACCACGGTAATGCCGGAGTTCAGGATCACGGCCCAGGTGCCGAACTCGTCCTCGTTCAACCCGCTGCCGCCGCTCCCGTCGGTGATCCACCTCATCACCAGGCGATACATCGCGCTGACCACCACCACCGTGAGGACCGCCAGCCAGATCGCGGCGCCCATCACGATGGACCCGACGCCCGCGGCGACGATGAGCTTCAGAAAAGGCCCGAAGACATAGAGCGGTGAGGTCGCCGGATCACCACCACCGGCCAGGGCGCCTTCAAACGCACCAGACAACTTGTGGGATACATGTGCCATGCGAGCGCTCCACCGGGGAGCATACGCGGTCAGGGGGCGAGCATGGAAGGGGGAATGGACTCCGTGGTGAGAGCTGTCACTTGGCCATGTGTCGTCACCCTGGCCGCCAGGGGAGCGGCTTGGACGCCAAGTGTTTAGTACTTGCCGGCCAGCGGCTTGCTCTCGATCTGCTTCAGGAGGGTCTTGGACACCGACGAGCGGGGGACCGCCACCATGCCGGTGTACTGGTCGAAGAACTTGTCGTACATGTGCCAGAAGCCGCCGTCCCCGGCGTCCTTGCCCCAGCTGTTCTCCACCTTCCACTTGAGCACGTCTCCGCGGGCGTGGCCGCGCCGCTTGCCGCCCGTGTCATAGCCCACGATGGCCATGGCGTGGTTCGTCGGGGACACCCCCGAGCGGAGCCGCGTGGTCTTGGAGACGCCCTTCTGGGGGATGAACTCGCCGTAGTTGAAAGCCCGGATGCTGGCGATGCCCCTGGCCTTCTCCGGCAGGTGCTCCGACTCGGCACCGATGACCCGGTAGGGGTTGTCGCCCGAGACGTTGGTCCCGACCCACACCGCCTCGCCGCCGCGGATCGTCCTCTTCACCGCCCGCTTCATGGTGTCCAGAGACACGTTGTAGACCTCGAACTTGTCCGCCCCGATCGACGGCCCGCACTGGAACCGGCGGTTCCAGGCCTTGGTCGTGTCGTTGGACAGGATGACGAAGTCCAGGTCCTCGGGCTTGAGCTTCAGGTACTTCTCGGCGAAGGTCCGGGGGGTGTAGCGCTTGCCCTCGTAGCGGAAGCGGCCGGCGGGCTTGCCCAGCGTGGCGTCGAGCAGCTGGTCCACCTGCTTCTTGTAGCTCCGCACGATGGCCTTGCGCTGGGCCTTGGCGTCCTCGCCGGGCTGCACGCGGCCCAGGTCCCGCTGGGCCGCCGAGAGCAGGGTCTGGAGCTGGTTCAGGTAGACCGCCGAGTGGTGCCCGTCCACGCCGCTGTCCATCTTCTGCTTCGGCATGAAGCCGTGCTTCTTGATGATGTCCGAGGCCCAGGGCTCCCAGCCCCCCTCGCTGACCAGCTTCACCGCCTTGGCCGGCACCAGCTTGCCCCCGATCGCGGCGATATCCAGCAGCTCGTGAGACTGCTGGCGCAGGGAGTGGTAGTTGACGAAGGAGGTGCTCAGCTCCGGTGCATCCACGCCGCGCTTGGTCAGCTTGCTCTGCAGCACCCGGTCCATGGCGTAGATCCAGCAGCGCCCGGTGGAGAACTGGTTGCGGATGCGGTGGCCACCGGGGGCCCCGGGGATCTCGACGGTGTAGGAGGTGTTGTGTGTCTTGAGGAAGCTCCGGCGCAGCGCCATGGCCTTGAGACCGTACTGGAAGATCCCCTTCTGTTTCTGCTTCGGGGACAGGTTGTAGCGTGCTCGATCACCGAGCTTCATGAAGTCGACGGGCTGGCGGGCCAGGCCCGGGCGAGGCGCCGTGACCAGCCCGACAAACAGCAGGGTGAGCAGACCGATGGGTACACGAGCGCGCCGGGGCAACTTCATGGGAGCATCCTTTGGTGGTGGGTCTACCTGCTACCCTCTCAAGAACCGTTCCGTCGCCTCCCGCGGCCCATCCCCGTTGAAATCGTTGATGTCTTGTACAGCGCAGGGACAAATGTCGGCATTGGAAACTCGGAGCACAACCGGACAACATGTCCGAGAATCGGACGGGTCGACCTGACGGTCTTTCCAGCGAGCGTGACGACCCTGTTGGCGCTGGAGCTCGATCTGTCCGACAACCACTTCACGGAGCTCCCCGACGACCTCGGACCGTTTCCGTCGTCTTGTCGCGCGGCACCATCTCAGGCAAGATCGTCGAACGAAGGGACCACCGAAGATGCACAAACGTGTCCTCACAGCCGCTATCGCGGCGTCGCTGCTGGTGGTCTGTCGCGACGATCCACCACCGACGAAGCCGGCACAGAAGCTGGCGCCCAAGAAGGGACCGAAGAAGCCCCCACCCGTCAAGACAGCCAGACAGCGTGTGGCCGAGCTCAGGAAGCTGGCTGCCGCCACCGTCAAGTGTCCGTCCAGCAACGACGACCCCACCGAGGTGTTGAAGAAGAAGGTCGCCAAGGGCGAGCCCTGCGCCATGTCGGCACTCGGTGGTCGGTACCTCGAGGGGGCGCAGGCCCCCCGCCGTGTCGTTGAGGGGGTGAAGCTCCTGCGGGCCGCGTTGGCCCAAGGTGCCGCCATCGACGCCTGGAGCTGCGATGTCTTCGCCGAGGGCATCGGCACGAAGCAAGACCTGCCGCGGGCCTTGCGCTGCTACCTGCGGGCCCACGACCATGGGAGGGCGGCTCTGATGCTGCTCAACGGGCAGGGAACCTCGCGCGATGTCGCCGCCGCCGCCGCGCTGCTGCCGAAGCGGGACAACAACACCGACTGCCTGGAGGATCTGAGGGCGCTGATCTCCAAAGGAGAACCCACCGGGGTTCACCGGGCATGCGACGTCTTTCCCGATTCGAGCTTCTGCGGCTCCCGATGCGAGCACGCCCGGCAGACGCGGCGAGCGTGGGAGGTGGAGCAGCGGCTGGGCAATTACACGGGCCGGCTCGCTCCCGCCGGGCGGAAGCAGCTGGACGCGCTGTTCAGGGCCTCCAGGGACCTGGCCAAGGCGGAGAGCGACTTGATCTACAGCGAGTACATCGACGGATCGGCGCGCACCGTGTTCTCGTCCGGCCGGGAGGCGCTGATCGCGGCCCACTTTGACGACGATCTGGTGGCGTTCTTCGAGGACAAGCTCGAGCCCGCCGACGCCAACTCGCTCGCGCTGGCGAAGCGGGCCCTGGCGCGCGTCGACGCGGCGCCCAAACCGACGGGGCCGGGCGCCTCGGCCCGCCAGCTGCGGGGCGAGTGGACCGTCTCCCGCCGTCGATGGCGCGGCTATGTCGCGGCCTGGGAGCGCCTGGCCGCCCTGGTGAGGCCGGCCGCGCGGCAGGCGCTGGTGCGGCGGCTGACGCTGCAACGGCTCTACCGCTGTCTGTGGAGCCCTTCCACCAGCGAGCAGCCGCGGGTGCTGGACGCGTTCGCCAGGGAGCTGCCCGGCTGGTCGGGCTGCACAAGGTCAGCTGCCGCCGAGATCCGCGCCGAGCTGGGGTCGATACGGGCGTTCGAGAGTCACCTCTTCAAGGAGCGCTAGCATGAGTCGACGGGGAGTGTGGATGATGGCCCTCGCGGTCGTGTTCGGCGTGGCCTGCAACTCCAACGACGGCGGAGTATCCGACGGAGCCGTCGGTGATGTGGTGCGCGGGTTCGAGGTCGGCGTCGACGCGATGGGCCCGGATGGAGCTCCGCCGCCCGACGGCGCCTCCGCCGACGGGCCGGTCCCCGACGGGCCGGTCCCCGACATGTCGCAGCCCCCCGACGGCGGCGCACCGGACGCGATCCCACCGCCGCTCTCGCGGGGCATGAAGTGGGTGCGGCAAAACCCGATGTTCATCAGCGGACTTACCGTGACGATGGGGGCTCCCACCGCCGCGGCGGTCAGCGACTACTTCAGCGTCTTCAAGGCCACCGCGGTGCACCTGTGGCAGAAGGGGCTGCCCACGGCCATGGACGGGTGGCGCCTTCACGGCGGGGCCACCACCCGCTGGGTGTCGTGGCTGAAGGACGACGGGACCTCCATCGACGGCAACAAGGTCATTGGCGGCTACCCGGCCGGTGTTCCGGGGCGCATCGGATACCAGATCGGGGACGAGCCGCCGGACATGGCCCACCTGAAGCAGATCGAGGTCGGGGTCAACGCGGCCCGTGGGGTCGACCCCGACGCGCTGGTCTACGTCAACTTCAGCTACAAGGCCAACGACATCCAGCAGCAGCTGACCTACTACGCTCAGATGGACGCCGATGTGGTGAGCTACGACAGCTACACCCAGGGCAACAAGGCCTACTACCGGCTGGACATGTTCCGTCAGGCGGGCCTCAAGCAGGGCCGGCCTTACTGGCGCTACATCAACGCCTACTTCGACAAGCCCCCTGGAGGAAAGACGATCACCGAGTCCGACATGCGCTGGGACGCCTTCTCCGGGCTGGTCTACGGCTACACGGGGCACACCTGGTTCTTGTATCAGATCTACAACAACAACCAGCTGTCACCTGCCTTCTTCGACGCCGGCGACAGCTTCGCCGCCGCCAAGACCTTCCGCTATGCGCTGGCGGCGCAGATCAACCAGGAGCTGCTCAACCTGGGGCGCTGCATCACCCAGCTCACGAGCACCGACGTGCGTTACACTCCGTCGGTGCCGCTGCTCACCCCCCAGGGCACCAAGCCCTGGCAGGTGGGCGCCGGCGGCGACCCCTACCTCGTCGGACTGGCCCCGGCGCCGGGGCAGCTGCTCCTCGACATCCTGGTGGGCTTCTTTGTCGACGACAAGGGCGAACGCTACGTGATGGTGCAGAACGTGCGCCACGAGAGCGGCAGCTGGCCCATCGACAACGACAACAACGGCACCTTCCGGCTGACCTTCGACTTCGGCAAGGCGCCGTCCGGCCTCGACCAAACCCAGGTGCTCGGCCTGGACAGGGTCACCGGCAAGGTGCAGGCCCTGGCGCTCACGCCGCTATCCGGCGGCAAGGCTCAGCTCGACGTCACGCTGGCCGCCGGCAACCCGGTGCTCTTCAAGTACGCCACGGGAGTCCCCTTCGCCCTCGGGCCGTAGCTTCCTGTCCTCCGGAACCTGTCGACCCTCGCCACGAGGAGCGCGAGAGCATCACGGCCACCATCGGGCGGGCTGCGGGAAGAGGCGAGCAGAGTACCTCACGAGCATACTGACGACCATCGAACGGGAGATCGATGATGAAGCGCTATCTCGAGTACCGCGACGACAAGTCCGAGAAGTTCTGGGAAATCAACGTTAGCGGGTCATCGCATACGGTGCGCTTCGGCAAGGTGGGCGCAAGGGGGCAGAGCAAGACCAAGGAGTTTGACTCGGCAGAGGAGGCGCAGAAAAGCGCCGACAGGCTCATCGCCTCCAAGAAGAGGAAGGGCTATGCCGAGGTGGCCGACTCCAGCGCCGCTCCCGTCGACCGTGCCTTCAAGACCCTGGTCGAAGATGTCATCGCGGCGATGCGCACGACCATCTCGGAGCAAGAGCGCGATCCCGAGATGCTCGAGCTCATGATGCCGAAGGCCCGACCTCCGGCCACGGCCGAAGACATCTCAAGGGTGGAAGAGGCCTGGGGGCGACCACTGCCTCCGAGCTACCGGGACTTTCTCCTGGTGGCCAACGGGATTGAAAACGCCAAGGGCACGCACCTCTTGCTCGGAACCAGCGACCAGCTCGATGGATGGGCGGACGAGCAGATCGATGGCATGAGCGAGTTTTGGAATGAGAGCGATGACGACCCATTTGACCGCGAGGCCATTCTCCCACTCCTGGTTCCCGAGGCCGGTATGGGCATCCGCGACTTCCTTGCCTTTCGAAAGAGCGATGACGAAGAGATGACCATCGTGGACTGGGACAACGGCGATCCGATTGCCGAGTATGCAGACCTGACGAGCGTGCTCGAGCACTTCCTGGAGCTCGAATCGGCGGTGCAGGCAACGCATCGTGCCGAACGAGACGCGCGACTATCGGACGAGGAAGTGGTCGCCTTCCTCACGGGCCAATGTCCGCTGCCCGAGTCGGGAGAGGTCCGCAAGCAAGCGCTTCATCGCTTTCGGGAGATCAAAGACCCAGGGGTTGTCCGGAAGGCGGTGAAACACCTCTCCGAGGCAGGCCTCTCGTCACACGACCTCATGACAGATCTGTTCGGCGGGTCCCATCCCAGGGTTGGGTCCGAGGCTTGGCTCGAGGGCGTGGCACTCCTGTTCGCCGTGAAGGTCCCGCGCGACGATCCCAGTTTTGGCAGCTGGACTCGCGAGCTCAACAACGCCCTCAACCGCGCCTACACCTGTAGAGCACCCGCCCTCGAGGCGTGGGCCGACATCGCCAGGGAGTACGTTCGAGACAATGCCTATCTGGGCCACAACCTGGCTTGCATCTATGTCCGCTCTGGCAGGATCGAGGAGGCGTTTCAGATGTGCCAGGCCGCCGCGGACGTCGGCTACCCACAGCTCAAGAGCATGCGCACCGACTCCGATCTCGGCCCCTTGCTGCAGGACGACCGCTTCCTGGCGCTCTTTCCCAAGGCCGATGTCATCGGCACCGGGCGAACCCAGCTGCCTTGGAACGAAGAACACGCAGCCGCCCTCGACAAGGGGGAGGGTGTCGAGGCCTTCGGCCAGTGGCTGGTGGACGAGGGGCACCCGCTCGGGGAGGTCGTGTTGGCCGACCTGGAGGCCGAGACCGAGCCCAAGAAGAAGAGCAAGGCCAAGAACCGGGCCAGGAAGCTCTGGAAGGGGTATGTGGATTCGGTCCTGGCACCGGCATATCCCCTCATCGCCAACCACTTCACTCACTTTCTCGAGGGCGAGCACTACTTCTCGTTCCACTATGGTCTGTTGGAGCGTTTCGACACCTTTCGACTCTCCACCGCGGAAGAGCGTGAGGAGGCCCTGGCGCTCCTCGCGGATCCACACGCGCGCTTCGTCCGCTACCTTGCCCCGCGAGGAGCGGTCCTGGATGACCTGGAGTTGGTTCGAAACTTGCGCGGCCTTCAACGCATCAACTTTCGCTGGACCGACATCACACAGGTGACGTCCCTCGAGCCCCTTTCAGAACATCGCGAGCTACGAGCTCTCGACATCTCGAACTCTGCTGTCGCCGACCTCGAACCTGTGGCGAAGATGCCGATGATCCAGCTCTACGCCCAGCACACGAAGGTGACGGACCTCTCGTGCCTCGAAGACCACCCAACCCTGTCGAACATCAAGCTCGACGAGACGGATGTGCGCGACATCGAGCCACTGCTCTCCGTTCCCCACCTGTGCCGTATCGGCCTCTGGGACACGCCTCTCACCGAGGAAGGGGTTGCCCCCCTCAAGAAGCACATACAGGATGCCGAGCCTCTCCACCACGAGGCGATCATGGACGGGATCAAGCCCTGGGTGTCCCATCGACAGGTCGGCGCGGAGGACTAGCCAAACCCGCCCGCGCCGCCCTCGTCACTTCTTGAGCTTGACCACCACGGGGATGCGCTCCGGCGCGCTTGAGTACATCGGCCGCGCGAAGCCCGGGCCCACCGGGTCGGTGGTCCCCTTGTGCGTCGGGTTGAAGGGCACGCCCATCAGCTCCTTGAGCTGACGCCGGCCCAGCAGCTGCAGCGGGAAGTCCGTCATCTGCATCCCGTTGTACTGCTCTACGATGCCGCGCAGCCGGACGAGCTGCTCGCGGGTCTGGCCGGCCGCCTTCACCATCAGCTCATCGATCTTGGCCACGCGCTGCTGCCCGCGCGCGGCGCCCACCGCCTCGAGCAGCGAGCCCTGCACCAGCCCCGAGCGATCCAGGGCGTCGAGCCAGCGGAAGTCCGCGAGCCGCGAGCCCACGGGCGCGCGGTGGTGGGTCGTGGTGCAGGTGTTGCCGGTCTTCCTGTCCACGCCGGGCCGCGGCGGCCAGTAGCCAGGCGGGCGGCCGCGGGTGTAGTCGGTGCTCCCCTGGGTCGAGACGCCCATGTCCCAGCCCCTGTTGAGCACGGAGTCGACCAGCGTATCCATGCGGGCCGCCTCCTTGCCGCCGAGCATCACCGGGTAGACCGTGCGGTTGGTGGTCCGCAGGTGCTCGCGGGAGGCGAACATGAAGTCCACGACCCAGCCGCCATGGAGGTACTGCGAGTGCCCCTTGCCGGGCAGGTAGGTGCTGACGCCCGGGCCGAAGACCTGCGAGAAGACCTTCAGCCCGCGCTCGCCCGGCACCTCGAGCTCGTACTTCAGTCCCTTGCCGTGCATTTCGCGCCGCAGCTTGAACCCGACCCGGGCCAGGGCCTCCGCGCGCATGTCCGTCGGGGCCAGGGCCAGGCGCCGCTGCTCCTTGGCCGTGAGCTGGTAGTCGGGATCGCTGGCAACGCGCGAGACGATGCCGTTCACGGCGTCGCGCAGCGCGCTCAGGTAGCGATCGTGTCGACGGGTGGTCACCACCACGCGCCCCGAGGTCTCTGCGCGCACCTCGAGCTGCTTGTGCTCCGTGCTCCAGGCCACGCCCTGGCCCGGCCGCAGGCCCAGCCGCGCCGCGAGGCCCTTGCCTCGGTACTCGACATCGGTCGCGCCATAGCCGCGCCGGATCCCGCGGCGCACGTCCTTGCCCTTCACGTGGCCGACGATGGCGCGCAGCAGGTCCCCGCCCTGTTTCCGCGCGCGCTGGTTCTCTTGGGTGGCGACCATTCGCCGCACGGTGGTGCTGGAGGGCGCCTTGACGGTTTGCCGCATGAGGATCCGCGCGCTGATTTGGTCGTGGGTCCGGCTCCAGCGGCGCTGGACATCCTGACGCAGGATCCGCTCCTCCTGGGCCCGAGCCCCGAGAGACCAGGTCAGCAGGAGGAAGACGATCACCGGGCGCATATATAGGAAGAGTGCAGCTTCCAGGCCACTTGCAAGCTATTGCAATCAAACACTTTGCGCCATGAAACTCCGGCCAGTGGACGGGCCAGGGGCACAACTCCACCTGCCACGTGGTACCAGGAAGGACGGCCCTGCCACCTCGTATTACCCCCCCGAACAGCCAACCAAGGAGCTGACCATGACACCCTATCCCCTCACCCTTCAGGAGGGCATGAAGCGCTACCATGGACACCTCTTCCTCGGCGACCAGCGGTTGTACTTCGTCTGCAGCAAGAAGGGCGGGGCCTGGGCCGCGGCCATCGGGCAGGGGCTCGGCGGCGTTGTCGGCGCGGCGATCGCCACGGCCGCATCTCCCAGGCCCGGAGAGCCGCCGCCCGCGGTGGACGAGCCGACGCTCGAGACCGCCGTGGCGGAGAACGACGGCAGCTTCATCATGGAGCCGGCCCAGATCGAGGAGATCAAGCAGACCCTGTGGATGCGGCTCATCCGCTGGAACGGCAGGAAGTTCGGGCTGCCCAACGGTCTTGGCAAGCCGCTCAAGGTTGCGCTGGGCCAGTGGGCCAAGTCCCATGACGTCAGGACCAAGGGCCTGGGCTGAAATCGCTGATCTTGTTTGTGTGAGGCGCAACAGCTGGGGCCCCAATCACCACCCCGCCCGCAATCCAGACAAGCGCCGAGATCCAGTGACAACAGACAGTTAGCACGGGTGCAGCCACGGCACGCCCCTTGCTTTCTGCCTCCATGCACATCAACGACATGGAGGTCCGCCGTGAGAATGCGCTGTCTTGCCCCCCTCTTCACCCTGCTCCTCGGCTGCGCCGGCACGGGCGGCAGCGTGTCACCCGCTTCCAGCTGCGTGGGCAAGTGCGAGAGCGCCATCGCCGTGGGCAACTGTTACTGCAACGCCGCGTGCGTCCTGGGCGGCAACTGCTGCGTGGACTACGCCACCGTCTGCAGCGCGAGCAACAGTGGGACCGGCAACAGCGGGACCGGCGGGACCAACACCGGGACCGGCGGGACCAACAACACCACAACCAGCGGCACCGCGGGGAGCTGCGTTGGCCAGTGCGGCAACACGGCCGACGTGGGCGGCTGCTACTGCGACGCCCAGTGTGTGTCGCTCGGCAACTGCTGCGCGGACTATGCCTCGGCCTGCGGCGGGAGCAGCAGCGGGACCGGGACCGGCGGGACGGGGAGCTGCGTCGGCCAGTGCGGCTCCACCATGGACATGGGCGGCTGCTACTGCAACTCCGACTGCCTCACGTACGGCGACTGCTGCGCGGACTACACCACGGCCTGCGGTGGGAGCAGCGGCGGGACCGGCGCCGGGAGCTGCGTCGGCCAGTGCGGCTCCACCATGGACATGGGCGGCTGCTACTGCAACTCCGACTGCATATCGTATGGAGACTGCTGCGCCGACTTCACCACGGCCTGCGGCGGGAGCAGCGGCGGGACCGGCGGGACCGGCAGCTGCGTCGGTCAGTGCGGATCGACCTTCGACGTCGGCGGTTGCTACTGTAGCTCCGATTGCGTCTCGTACGGCGACTGCTGCGCTGACTACACCACGGCTTGCGGCGGGAGCAGCGGCGGGACCGGCGGAATGGGGAGCTGCGTCGGTCAGTGCGGCTCCACGAACGATATGGGCGGCTGCTACTGCGACTTCGACTGCATGTCCTACGGGGACTGCTGCGCGGACTACTCCACGGCCTGTGGCTGGATCTAGGGCGCGCTGGTGGCCACGCCCCGTCCAACCCTTGACCGGCGGCCCACGCTAAAGCTGCCACAGGATCGCCGGCCGACCCGTGAGCTGCCAGACGAGCGCCGGCCGACCCGTAAGCTGCCAGAGGAGCGCCGGCCGACCCGCAAGCTCACCCTCGCCCCGCTGTCCGCCGGCTCACCCCGGCTGTTCGGCGAGTGGCTCGTCAGGCGTGGCGTGCTGACCCGCAAGGAGCTGCAGCGCGCCCTGGCCCTTGGTCGCCGGCACGAGTGGCGCATCGGGGACGCCGTGGTGGTGCTGGGCATCGTGCCGCGGGTCCGCATCGAGGCCGAGGCCCGGCGCTTCCTGCTCCACACCGGGCGGCACGAGCCCCGCGCGCCCCAGCTGGAGCTGCGGGCGCTCTGGCTCGAGCGCGAGCGCGCCAAGGCCCGGGAGAGGTAACCGCGCCGTCAGCCCGTTACCAGCGAGAGCAGCCTGGCTCGACCTGCGGCCGTGAGCCCGAGACGGCCGATCTCCGCCTTCAGCGCGGCGAGGGTGCCGTAGCCCCCGACGTAGCCGTTGAGCCGGGCGGCCGCGGTGGAGCGCACGAGGTCGGCGACGACGGGGTAGTGGTGCTCCATCTCGGCGAACAGGGACGGCTGGCTCCGGAGCATGTACTTCTGATGGTAGTCCTCGGCGAGGAAGAACGTGGACGCCGGTCGGATCTCGGTGTGGATCTCCCGGCCGCGGCGCTCGGCCTCCTGCGCCCGAGTCTGCAGGGCCAGCGCCCTCTGCCCCTCGTCGTGGTAGAAGATCACCGGCATGTACTGGTCCGAGGAGCACTTCACCGTGGGGTCGTGGGCCGCCCAGTAGACCGCCAACAGGTCGCGGTAGCTCGTGCGCTGCGGGTCGAAGTCCAGCTGGACCGACTCGGTGTGATCTCCGAGGTTGGTGTAGGTCGGGTCCGCGCTGGTCCCGCCGGTGTAGCCGACGCGCGTCCTGACCGTCCCCTGCAGACACCCGAACCGGGCGTCGGGGCCCCAGAATCACCCGAGCGCGAAGGTCGCCGTCTGCGTCACCGTCGGCGCCGCGAGATCGATGGGGGGCAGGCCGCCGTCCGCGCCGACGAACCTGCTGTCCGGGGGCGGCGGCGGCTGGTCGGGGACGGCGAGGCCCTCGTCCGGCGCGGCGACGCTCCGATCGGGGCGGCGCTCGCCGCTCTCGGTGGCGCAGCGCCCCAGCAGCAGGAGGCCGGCGGCGCCGAGACCCCTGAGCAGGGCGCGTCGCTCGCAGCACGAGGGCTCCTCTGACAACCTGCGCGACATGGAGTGTTCATAGCAGCCCGTGGCCCGGTCGCAATCGAGCGAATGGACAGCCCGTCCG
>Ga0316576_10000419_pt1 | contig 19563 bp, 18 predicted proteins | sample S0NA_FD_203075 | JGI IMG/M metagenome (GOLD analysis project Ga0316576, IMG submission 203075) | Rhizosphere microbial communities from salt marsh grasses in Alabama, United States - S0-2_050615r3r5 | ecosystem: Host-associated > Plants > Roots > Rhizosphere | place: USA: Alabama | collected... | reverse complement strand
CCCAGCGGCGGCGCTTCGGGATCGAACACCAGCGATGCGTTGTCCAGCGCGCGCGCAAGCAGGTAGTCGTTCAGCTCGAAGTCGTCTTTCAGGTAATGCTCCTGCTTGCCCTGCTTGATCTTGTACAGCGGTGGCTGACCGATGTAGATATGGCCGCGCTCGATCAACTCCGGCATCTGGCGATAGAAAAAGGTCAGCAACAAGGTGCGGATGTGTGACCCGTCAACATCCGCGTCCGTCATGATGATGATTCGGTGGTAGCGTAACTTTTCGATATCGAACTCGTCGCGTCCGATGCCGCAGCCCAGCGCGGTGATCAGCGTGCCGACCTCCGCGGAGGACAGCATCTTGTCGAAGCGGGCCTTCTCGACGTTGAGGATTTTGCCCTTCAGCGGCAGGATCGCCTGGTATTTGCGGTTCCGGCCCTGCTTGGCGGAACCGCCGGCCGAATCGCCCTCGACCAGGAACAGCTCCGACAGCGCCGGATCCTTTTCCTGGCAGTCGGCCAGCTTGCCCGGCAGGCCGGCGATGTCGAGCACGCCCTTGCGCCGCGTCATTTCGCGCGCCTTGCGGGCGGCTTCACGCGCCCGGGCGGCCTCGACGACCTTGGACGTGATGGTTTTCGCTTCTACCGGGTTTTCCAGCAGGAAATCCCGCAGTTTTTCGCCGACGATCGACTCGACGACGGGCTTCACCTCCGAGGAAACCAGCTTGTCCTTGGTCTGGGAGGAAAACTTCGGATCCGGCACCTTGACCGACAGCACCGCGATCAGGCCTTCGCGGGCATCGTCGCCGGTGGTGGCGACCTTGTCCTTCTTCGCGATACCGGCTTCCTCGATGTACTGATTGATGGTGCGCGTCAGGGCGGCCCGGAACCCCGCGAGGTGCGCGCCCCCGTCCTTCTGCGGAATGTTGTTGGTGAAGCAGAACACGGTTTCCTGGTAGGCGTCGGTCCATTGCATGGAGACTTCGACCACGATGCCCGAAGACTCGTCGTTGATGTGCATGACGGTCGGATGCAGCGGCGTTTTGTTGCGCGCAAGGTGCTCGACGAAGGACCGGATACCGCCCTTGTACTCGAAAACGTCGGCCTTGCCGGTGCGTTCATCGTACAGCTCGATGCGCACGCCGGAATTGAGAAAACTCAACTCCCTCAACCGCTTGGCCAGGATGTCGTAATGGAACTCGGTCTGCGAAAAGACCTCCCGGCTGGGCAGGAAGGTAACTTCGGTGCCGGTTTCCGCGCTCTGGCCGGTTTCTTCCAGCGGCGCTTCCGGCACGCCCATGTGGTAGGCCTGGCGCCATACACTACCGTCCCGCTTGATGCGCAGCTGCAGTTCTTCGGACAGGGCGTTGACGACGGAGACGCCGACGCCGTGCAAACCGCCCGAAACCTTGTAGGAATTGTCGTCGAACTTGCCACCGGCATGCAGCACGGTCATGATCACCTGCGCCGCGGAAACCCCCTCTTCCTCGTGGGTGTCGACCGGAATGCCGCGCCCGTTGTCGGCCACCGTGACCGAGTTGTTGGCGTGGATCGTGACCCGGATCGCATCGCAGTAACCGGCCAGGGCCTCGTCGATCGAGTTGTCGACAACCTCGAACACCATGTGATGCAGGCCGGTGCCGTCATCGGTATCGCCGATATACATGCCCGGGCGTTTGCGCACCGCATCGAGACCTTTCAGGACCTTGATGTTCGAGGAATCGTAGTGTTTTTCGCTCATGCGTCGTTCCACGGCGACACCGGCCAACAGCCCGGTAACGCCAAATGATTGTTTTCAAACCGTTAGAAGGGCGCGATCCTTCGCAGGGCGGCGCCGAACGGACAGGCCGTCATTATACCAGTTCTTCGACCCGGCCCTGTTTCACGTGGAACATCGTGTGCGCCGCCGGCAAAGCCGGGCGTTGCGTACCGGTCAGCCACAACTGGGCGCCGGTCGCCGCCGCCCGTTCCAGCACGGCGGTGAAATGGTGTTCGTCGAATTCCGAAACGAGATCGTCGAGCAACAGCACCGGTTGCGCGCCGGCGTCGGCGAGGATTTCCGCCTGGGTCAGCAACAGCGCCGCAGCCAGCGCCTTCTGCTCGCCGCGCGACAGGCGGATCCGTGCCGCCTGGCCCTCCGCGAGCAGCGCCAGGTCGGCGCGGTGGGGCCCGCTGCCGGTCAGGCCCCGCTCGAGGTCCCGCCGGCGGTTGTCCTGCAACGCGTCCAGGAAGGTCGGCGCCGACCAGCCGTCGTGGTACCGCAGCTCGATCGGGCCGAACCGTTCGCCGATCTCCGTCATCATCTGGTTGATGCGCACGGCCAGCGCTTCGACATGGCGCCGGCGCCGCGTCGCGAGCCGTTCGCCCTGCTCCGCGAGCACCGCGTCGAGGCTGTCGAGCACGCCGCTGTCGTCACGTCGCAGCGCGGCATTGCGCTGCTTCAGGGCCCGTGAATAACCGCGCCAGTCGTTCAGGAAGCTCGGTTCCACGTGAAACATGCCCCAATCGAGGTACTTTCGGCGCGTTTCCGGCGGCCCACTGACCAACAGGTGACTGTCCGGCTCCATCAGGACCAGCGGCAGGCAGCGGGTAAGTTGGCTCAGCTGGGCGAGATCCCGGCCGTCCAGGCGGCCGCGCCAGTGCCGGCCGGCGCGCTCCAGCCCCAGGCGTCGATGCACCCCCTGCCCGGTCTCGATTTCCGCGAACACGTGAAAGGTCCGGCCGTGCGGCCCGACCAGTTCGGCTGACTGGCTGGTGCGAAAGGACCGCCCGCGCGACAGAACGACCAGCGCCTCGAGAACGCTCGTTTTGCCGGCGCCGTTTTCACCCCACAGGTAATTGAGTCGCGGGTGCGGGCGCAATTCGAGCGCCTCCAGGTTGCGGAAATTGCCGGCCTGCAGTTGCGTGACGATCACGGCGTGGCGCCAGGGGGGTGCCCGTCGCGGCGCATTTCGCGCGCCACGGCGGGAACGGAACCGCGACTCAGAGCTTCAGCGGCATGACGACGTGTCGATCGTCTCCGCCGCCGTCCGCCGAGATCAGGCAGCTGCTGTTGGGATCCTTCAGTTCCATGACCACGGTTCCGGCGTCGATCGCGGTCAGCGCGTCCAGCAGGTAGGTGACGTTGAAGCCGATCGCCATCGTATCGAAGTTCAGCTCCGCCTCCAGTTCCTCGACCGCTTCCTCGTGTTGCGGGTTGTGCGCGATGATCCGCACCGAGCCGTCGGCCGCCTCCAGACGGACGCCGCGGTATTTTTCGTTGGACAGGATCGCCACGCGCTGCAGCGCCTGGATGAAGGCCGCACGGTCGATCCGCACGTGATGGTCGGTGCCGCGTGGAATGACGGCCCGGTATTCGGGAAAGCGGCCGTCGATCAGCTTCGAGGTGAACACGGTATTGCCCTTGACCAGGCGGATGTGGTTCTTGCCCAGCGCCAGTTCGACCGGGTCGTCACTGTCCGACAACATGCGCGCCAGTTCGAGCACACCCTTGCGCGGCACGATCAGTTGCCGCTCCTCGGCAACGCCGACGCTGGCGTTGAGGTCGCAGATCGCGAGCCGGTGACCGTCCGTCGCCACGGTGCTCAGTTCGTTGTCGTGAAAATCGAACAGCAGGCCGTTCAGGTAGTAGCGCACGTCCTGGTTGGCCATCGCAAAGGCGGTTTTATCGATCAGATTTTTTAACTTAACCTCTTGAATATTAACGATTTCAAGGGTTTCTACCTGGTCGGTGGCCGGAAACTCGGTGGCCGGCAGCGTGGCCAGCGTGTAGCGCCCGCGCCCCGAGGAAACGGTCATCTTGTCGCCTTCCAGCACCGCGGTGATGCGCACGTCCTCGGGCAGCATGCGAACGATGTCGACCAGCTTGCGCGCCGGCACCGTGATATCGCCCTCGACCTGGACATCGGCATCGGTGCGGGTGATCAGTTCGACTTCCATGTCCGTGCCCGTGATCGACAACTGCCCGTCCCGGGCGGAGATCAGGAAATTGGCCAGGACCGGCAGGGTTTGTCGACGCTCCACCACGCCGACGACCTGGCTGAGGGGCTGAAGAAGGTTCTCGCGCTGGATGCTGAATTTCATGAACCGTTTCCTATCCGTATTTATTGAAACTGTATTAATTAAGAACCTGTAGTAACAGTAAGCCCGGTTGACAAACGTAATAACCGCCAAACATGATTTCGAATCAAAAGCTTACGTTTAATTTTTTGCCTCGTAAACCGGCCGTATTGCTGTTGATGGCCTGTGGACAACCCGGGGTCCGATTCTTGTCCCGTGGTTATCCACAGGCTGAACAGGGTTTTACCACAACTTGACGCATCACGCGGTCAGTTTGCGCAACAGCTTGGCCCGGTCTTCGCGCAGGCGGCCGTCGGTTTCGCACAATTCCTCGATTTTACGGCAGGCGTGCAGCACCGTGGTATGGTCGCGTCCGCCGAACGCCTCGCCGATTTCCGGCAGGCTGTGTTCCGTCAGTTCCTTGCTCAGCGCCATCGCTACCTGCCGCGGACGTGCGATGGTCCGCGTGCGCCGCCGCGACAGCAGGTCCGTGACCCGCAGCTTGTAGTACTCGGCTACTTCCTTCTGGATGTTTTCGATCGTGATCAGCCGGTCGTGCACCAGCAACAGGTCGCGCAGGACCTCCTGCGCGAAACTTTCGTTGATCGCGCGCCCGCTGAAGCGCGCATTGGCGCACAGCGTATTCAACGCGCCCTCGAGGTCGCGCACGTTCGATCGGATACGCCGCGCGATCAGGTAGGCGACGCCTTCGTCCAGCTCCACGCCACGCTCCTGGGCCTTGTTCAGCAAAATCGCCACGCGGGTTTCGAAATCGGGCGGTTCGATCGATACCGTGAGGCCCCAGCCGAAGCGCGAACGCAGGCGCGCCTCGATGCCGTCGAGTTCCTTCGGGTAGCGATCGCAGGTCAGGATGATCTGCTGCTGGCTGTCGAGCAAGGCATTGAACGTGTGGAAAAATTCCTCCTGAGTCCGGTCCTTGCCGGCAAAAAACTGGATGTCGTCGATCAGCAGCGCCCCGGCGGTGCGGTAATGCTGCTTGAACGATTCGATCGTGTTGCCGCGCAGCGCCTTGATCATTTCGCTGACGAAATGCTCGGAATGCAAGTAGATCACCCGGGCTTCGGGATCGCGCTGGTGAATCAGGTTGCCCGCGGCATGCAGCAGGTGCGTTTTGCCGAGGCCGGTGCCGCCGTAGAACAACAACGGGTTGTAGGCGGCGCCCGGCTTGGTCGCGACCTGTTGCGCGGCGGCCAGCGCCAGTTCGTTGGATTTGCCCTGCACGAAGTTGTCGAACCGGTACCGCCTGTCCAGGCCGGTGCGTACCGGCGTCGTCCGGCGCACGCCGGCCGCCTTCGGCGTCGTGTTCGCCTGGCCCCGGCTCACCTCGACCACGACTGCGTCCCGCGCGGCGCCCAGGTGTTCGTAGATGTCGCGTATCCGCTCGAGGTGATTGAGGGCGATGTAATCGCGCACGTACTCGTTCGGCGCCATCAGCACGGTGCGGCCCTTCGACGTCCTGACCTGCAGCGGGCGAATCCAGGTGTTGAAGTCGTCCGCCGGAAGTTCGCGCTCCAGGTGATCGGTGCAGGTTTTCCAGTCGGTCTTGGACATGCCCGTGGTTCACTCGCCGGGGTTGTGCGGTTTCGGGTCCGGAACCGCGCCGCCGGGACGGCCCGCGGAACCGGGGCGGTTAAGTCTAACGTGCTGTGGATAACTTGGCCACCGCGAAAAGGCGGCGCTGCCAAGCGCTTGTTCACGTTCGGATTTGACGTTACAATTCCCCTCTTTTGTCAGCCCGACGCGGCGCCCATGAAGCCGGCCGGGGCCGTTTACCCGAATTCGAAGGACCAGACATCATGAAGCGTACATTTCAGCCCAGCAATCTGAAGCGCGCTCGCCGGCACGGATTCCGCGCGCGCATGTCGACCCGCGCGGGCCGCGCGGTCATCAAGGCGCGCCGCGCCAAGGGCCGGAAGCGCCTCTCCGCCTGAACGCCTGCGGCACGGACCCAGCGCACCGAAGGTCCACCGTGACAACACCGTCGCACCCGGACCGAGCGGCCAGCGAGGCCGTCGCCGGGCCGTTTCCGCGAACGGCTCGGCTTCTCAAACCTGCTGATTTTAAAACGGTTTTTAAGAACAACCAGGCATCGACCGATGCCCTGTTCCGCGTGCTCTGGCGACGCAATGAGCAGCACGGCCACCGTCTCGGCATGGCGGTTTCGCGCAAGATCGACCGGCGCGCGGTGGGGCGCAACCGCATCAAGCGGGTCGTTCGCGAAAGCTTTCGCCGCTGGTGCGCGGCGCCGGTCGGAGCCGACCGGCACTTCGACGTGGTCGTGATGCCGCGGCCCCGCGCCGCCCAGACCGGCAACGCGGACCTGGCCCGCTCGCTCGCCCGCCTGTGGCGCCAGGTCGGAAGTCACCGGGACGATGGCGGCCGCGCGACGAGGAAACTGAACTGATGGGAAATCTACGAACGATCCTGATCATGGGCCTCGTGCTGCTCGGCTACATGATGTGGGTGCAGTGGCAGCGCGATTACGGTCCCGCGCCGCAATCTTCGCCGACCGTGTCGGAACCGGCCGCGATCTCCGTGCAACCGCCGTCCGACACGGCCGATCTGCCGGGTCTCGCGGAGGCGCCCGCCGCCGACCTGCCCGCGGCGCAACCTGCGCCGGATGCACCGGTGGCGCCCAAGGCCGCTGCGGCCGCCGCCGAAGCGGTGACCATCCGCGTAACGACCGATGTGCTGGACCTGCGCATCGACCCGGTGGGTGCGACCGTCGTGTCGGCCGTACTGCGCAACTATCCGGTTCACCTGGATCAGCCCGACATCAAGGTCGAATTGCTCGAACGCCACCCGGGGCGGCTGTTCGTCGCGCAAAGCGGTCTGCTGTCGCGCGCCGCCGCGCCGAATCACACCACGCCGTTCGAGACGGGCGCCCGGCGTTACGAGCTGGATGCCGGCGCCGATACCCTCGAGGTGCCGTTCCGCTGGGTTTCGGACACGGGGCTCGTCGTCACCAAGACCTTCACCCTGCACCGCGGCCGGTACGACATCGGCGTCCGCCACACGGTCGAAAACAACGGCGACGTCGACTGGAGCGGCAGCTACTACGGCCAATTGCAGCGAAATGTTCCGAACGTCGATGATTCGGCCGGGTTCACGAACCCCGAACGCTACAGCTTCTTCGGGATCGGTTTCTACAACCCGGACGACAAGTTCGAAAAGATCAAGTTCGAGGACGTGGCCGGTGACCCGTTCAACCGGACCACCACCGAGGGCTGGCTGGCAATGATCCAGCACTACTTCTTCGCTGCCTGGATTCCGGACAGCGCGTCGCAGATGACCTACTCGACGCAAACCGTCCCCGGCGACAGCGGCCCGCGCTACATCGCCCGCGCCGTCTCGCCGGCCCGCACCGTGGCGCCCGGCGGGCGGACCGATTTCGACGCGACGCTGTTCGTCGGACCGAAGCTGCAGGAAGTCATTCCGGACGTCGCGCCGGGCCTGGAGTACACGGTCAACTACGGCATTTTCACGGTGTTCTCCAAGCCGCTGTACTGGCTGCTGTCCCACATTCACACGCTGGTCGGCAACTGGGGCTGGGCCATCGTGCTGCTGACGGTGCTGATCAAGGCGGCCTTCTTCAAGCTGACCGAGGCGCAGTACCGCTCGACGGCGCGCATGCGCAAGCTGCAACCGCGCATCGAGCAACTCAAGGAGCGTTACGGCGACGACCGCCAGCGCATGAGCCAGGCGATGATGGAGTTGTACAAGAAGGAGAAGGTCAATCCGCTGGGCGGCTGCCTGCCGATCCTGGTGCAGATCCCGATCTTTATCGCGCTGTACTGGGTTCTGCTGGAGTCGGTCGAACTGCGCCAGGCCCCGTTCATCCTGTGGATCAACAACCTGTCGGTGCGTGATCCGTACTTCATCCTGCCGGCGCTCAACGCGATCTTCATGTTCGCCACCCAGCGGCTGACGCCGATGGTCGGCATGGATCCGCTGCAGCAGAAGATCATGCAGATGATGCCGGTGGTCTTCTCGATCATGTTCGCTTTCTTCCCGGCCGGCCTGGTGCTGTACTGGGCGACCAACGCGGGTCTCTCGCTGGCGCAGCAGTACTACATCACGCGCAAGATCGCCGCGGCGGGCTGACGCCGCGACGCGCCGGCGATGAGCGCGGAAGGTGGCACGATCTGCGCCGTGGCCACGCCGCCGGGCGTCGGCGGCATTGGCATCGTGCGGGTCTCGGGCCCGGCCGCGCGGGCGATCTGCACCGGGCTGACCGGCCGCCTGCCCCCACCCCGCCGGGCCGAACTGGCTGCCTTTCGCGCGGCCGATGGGGAGGTCATCGACAGCGGCATCGTGCTGTTCTTTGAAGCCCCGCATTCCTTTACCGGCGAAGACGTGCTGGAAATTCAGGGCCATGGCGGCAGCCACGTGCTGGGGCGGGTAGTGCAGCGCGTGCGGGAACTCGGTGCGCGCGACGCGCACCCGGGTGAATTCAGCCGTCGGGCCTTTCTCAACGACAAAATCGACCTGGTGCAGGCCGAGGCGATCGCCGACCTGATCGAATCGGGCACCGACGCGGCGGCGCGCGCGGCGCAACGCAGCCTGCAGGGCGCGTTTTCACGCCGCATCCACGAACTGCAGGAGACGCTGACGGACCTGCGCGTGTTCGTCGAGGCGGCGATCGACTTTCCCGACGAAGAAATCGATTTCCTCGCGGAGAGCGACGTGCTGGAGCGTTGCGCGGCGGCGGTCGACCGGCTGAACGGCCTGCTGGCGGGCGCACGCCAGGGCCGCCTGTTGCGTGACGGCATCGTGCTGGCGATCATCGGCCGGCCGAACGCCGGCAAGTCGAGCCTGCTCAACGCGCTCGCGGGGGCCGACCGCGCGATCGTGACCGACATTCCCGGCACCACGCGCGACGTGTTGCGCGAACAGATCGACCTCGACGGCGTTCCGGTCCACATCGCGGACACCGCCGGCATTCGTGAAACCGAGGACCGCATCGAGGCCGAGGGCGTGCGCCGGGCGCGGGAAGCCCTCGCCGCCGCCGACGTGGCCCTGCTGGTCGAGGACGTGACCCGCCCGGCGCCGGAGGACGACGCGCTGCAGCGGGAAGTCCCGGCCGGCGTGCATTGCATCCGCGTGCGCAACAAGATCGACCTGTTGCCGGCTGAAGCCGCGGCCGGCCCGGCGCCGGAAGATGCGGTCGGGGTGGCGATTTCGGCCCGCACCGGCCAGGGCATCGAGCGCCTGCGGACGATGATCCGCGCCGCGGTCGGTGCGCGCGACCAGGCCGAGGGCGCCTTCTCGGCCCGGCAGCGCCACATCGACGCCCTGCTCCGCGCCCGTGCGCACCTGGACGCGGGTCGCGCCGAGATGGCGGCCAGCGGGTCGGGAGAGTTGCTGGCCGAGGAATTGCGCCTGGCGCAGCAGGCGCTGGGGGAGATTACCGGCGAGATGCTGCCGGACGATCTGCTCGGCCGGATTTTTGCGAGCTTTTGTATCGGGAAATAGGGGGTATCGCTCGCCATCTTTCATTGCTGCGCAATGAAGACCGGCTACACCGAACAGCACCCGGGCGTTCGCTTCGGGCTGGCGCCGCCGACGGGCAGCCCGAAGGGGTAACGTGGGCGCTTTCGGCCGGCCGCCGGCTCAGCGAACGGCGTCGGAGGTGCAGTAGACGTCGTGCAGCATTTCGATGATGTTCATCGCGGCCGAGTCGCGCAGGCGGTAGTAGATCGTCTGGCTTTCGCGCCGCGTCTGCACGAGTTCCTGCTCGCGCAGTACGGCCAGGTGTTGCGAGAGCGCGGACTGGCTGAGCTTGATCCGCTTGTTGAGGTCACCGACCGAGATTTCGCCCTCGGACAGCACACACAGGATCATCAGGCGGCTTTCGTTGGCCAGGCCCTTGAGCAGGCTGACCGCGTTGCCCGCGTTGCGCTGCATCGCCTCGTAGTCGAGGCGCGGCGGCAGGGCGATTTCGGTCCGAGCATTCATCATCCTGATTGTATTTGCAATTTATCTAAATTACAAATATCTTAATAAGTCATTTCGAAAGTATATCGAACACGCCGATCATGGAAATCCGCTCCTTTCACGAGCCCGATTCGGGCACCTGGACCTACCTGCTCGCCGACCCGGAATCCGGGTCGGCGGCGGTGATCGACCCGGTCTGGGTCTACGACCCGGTCAGCGGGCGGACCGACCGCCGCTTCATCGACGCCGTGCTGGAGACCGCGGCCGCCGCGGGCTGGCGGATCGAGTGGGTGCTGGAAACGCACGCCCACGCCGACCACCTCTCGGCGGCCGAGGTGGTGCGGGCGGCGACCGGGGCGCGGCTGGCTTGCAGCGCCGGCATCACGGCGGTGCAGCGCAACTTCGCGCGCGTATTCAACGTGAGCGACGTGCCACGCGACGGCCAGCCGTTCGATCGCCTGTTGCGCGAGGGCGACGAGCTGCTCCTCGGCACGCTGCGGATCCGGGTGCTGGAGACCCCCGGCCACACCAGCGACAGCATCACCTATCTCGTCGGCGACGCCGCCTTCATCGGCGACACCCTGTTCGCGCCGGACGCCGGCACCGCCCGCTGCGATTTTCCGGGCGGCGATGCCGGTCGCCTGTACGACTCGGTCAGGAAGCTCCACGCCCTGCCGCCCCAGACCCGCCTGTTCCTCTGTCACGACTACCCCGCCGAGGGCGCGCAGCCGGTTTGCGGCGTCACCGTCGCGCGGTCGCGGGCGGAGAACATCCACGTACGCGACGGCCGGGAAAAAGCCGATTTCGTCGCGCAGCGCGAGGCGCGTGACCGGACGCTGGCCCTGCCGCGCCTGATCCTGCCGGCGCTCCAGGTCAACATACTCGGCGGCCGCGCTCCCGCGGCCGAAGACAACGGTGTAAGCTACCTGAAAATACCGTTGAACCGCACGATTGAAGAATTGATCGCAGGAGATGAAGAATGAGCACGATTGTCGTACTGGGCGGAGGCATCGGCGGAATTTCGGCCGCATTCGAACTCAAGGACGAGCTGGGTGACGCGCATGAGATCGTCCTGGTTTCCGACCAGGATCACTTCGAGTTCACCCCGTCCAACCCCTGGGTCGCCGTCAAGTGGCGCAAACCCGAGTCGATCCGGCTCGACCTGAACAAACTGATGGCCAAGCACGGCATCCGCTTCGTCGGCAAGGCGGTCAAGCGGGTGCAGCCGGAAAGCCACAACCTGTTGCTCGCAGACGATGACGTGCTGACCTACAACTACCTGGTCATCGCCAGCGGGCCGCGCCTGGCGTTCGACGAGGTGCCGGGCCTGGGGCCGCACGGGGGCTTCACCGGTTCGGTGTGCAAGACCGACCATGCCCTGCTCATGCAGGAAAAGTTCGACGAGTTCTGCGCCAACCCCGGCCCGGTCATCGTCGGCGCCGCGCAGGGCGCATCGTGTTACGGGCCGGCCTACGAGTACACCTTCATCATCGAGACCGAGTTGCGGCGCCGCAAGATCCGCGACAAGGTGCCGATGACCTTCGTGACGCCGGAGCCCTACATCGGTCACCTCGGCCTGGACGGCGTGGGCGACACCAAGGGCATGCTCGAATCGGAGATGCGCGAGCGTCACATCAAGTGGCATACCAACGCGCGCATCGACGCGGTGGAAGACGGCCTGATGAAGATCACGCAGGTGAACGAGGACGGCAGCGACAAGGTCAGCCACGAGCTGAAGTTCGCGCACTCGATGATCCTGCCCGCATTTACCGGCATCGAGGCGGTGATGGGCGTGGAAGGCCTGTCCAACCCGCGCGGTTTCATCATCGTCGACGAACACCAGCGCAACCCGACCTACCCCGAGATCTTCGCCGTCGGCGTCTGCGTGGCGATTCCGCCGGTGGGCGGAACACCGTTGCCGGTCGGCGTGCCGAAGACCGGGTACATGATCGAATCGATGGTCACCGCCACGGTGCAGAACCTGGCCGAGATCCTCGCCGGCAAAGAACCGACCCACCACGCTACCTGGAACGCGTTCTGCCTGGCCGACTTCGGCGACCGCGGCGTGGCCTTCATCGCCCTGCCGCAGATTCCGCCGCGCAACACCAACTGGTCCGGCTCGGGCCGCTGGGTGCACTGGGCCAAGATCGGCTTCGAGAAGTACTACCTGCGCAAGATCAAGCAGGGGCGCGTCGAGCCGTTCTGGGAGAAGTACGCGATGCGGTTGATGGGCGTGCAGAAGCTGCGCGGCTGAAGGTCTTCAGTCCTCGCAGTTTTGGGAAACCCGACGGCACGGCTTTCGCCTTCTTCGCAGATTCGGTGCAGGCCGCAGCTTTCGAAGGAATCAATCAAAACAAGAAAGGCAGGCCGGCGAGCGCGTTCAGCGCGAAAGAATTACTCCGCGATCCGCTGCTCGGCGGCGAAGTCGCGGGCATCCTCCAGGCCGCCGAGGTTCACCACGTTGGTGAAACCGGCGTCTTCGAGCGTCGACTTGGCGATACCGGAACGGCGGCCGCTGCGGCAGTAGACGTAGATGACGTCGTCCCGATCGGTGGTGATTTCGGCGATGCGTGCGGCGATTTCGCCGTACGGGATGTTGACGGCGCCGGCGACGTGGCCGGCATCGTATTCACCGGCGGTGCGTACGTCGATCCAGTGCGGTTCATCGGCCCAGGCGGTGATGCTCAGCGTGACGAACAGCAGGGCGGCCAGGGTGCGGGTGAAGAATTTCGGCATGGTTCGGCTCCGGGGGTTGTCCACGATTCGCTCCAGGCCCCGAAGATGGGGCCTGCCGCCGGATGCTGCAAGGGCGCCGCTGCGTCGGCGGCCCGGTACCTACTTGGTTGCGACCAGGTTTTCCAGGGCGTCTTCGATCGCGCCCGGCGACGACATCAGCTTGGTGAAGCCGTGTGCGCCCATCATGCTGAGGTCCGGAAAATGCACCGCCATGCGGAACCGCATGTGCAGGGCCTCGACGTCCCGGCCGCGCACCAGCACCTCGTAGGGAAAGTAAGCGACCTTGCTGTGGCCTTCGAAATCGACGATGGCCATCTGGTGCGCCTGGTCGACATCGACATCGTCTTCGCCGACCGCTTGCATGCCGACGCCGATGACCGTCTGGTCGGTGCCCGGGACATCGATACGGTAGACCTGCGTCAGCGCGTCGCCCGCGCGCGCCAGGCCCTTCTCGACGGCGGCGACCGCCTCCTCGTGGCTCGCGAAACGGCCCAGTTCCGACGGATCGTCGAACTTCTGCATGCCGATCATGTAGTTGTACTTGGCCAGTTTTTTCGCGGTCATGCCCTTCTCGGTGCCGAAGGTCGCGACTTCGCCGAGCGCGGCGACCAGTTCGTCGTAGACGGGCTGCATGTCGCCGGCGAGGCGATAGGCATGCTGCAGGTAGAGCGGGTTGACGAACGCGACCTCGGTTTTGCCGTCGCGCTCGGCGACGCTGACGCGCTGACCGGCCGCGTAGCCGCCGCGCGGCGTCTGTGCCGCAACCTTCAGCAGGTCGTCGTTGGTGACGACGATGACGCGGGCGTCGTCGAGCGGCGCGTATTCGCCGGCGACCGTGAAACCGGCCGCCTCCAGCGCGTTGCGCGTCGCAGCGGTTTGTGCGGCAAGCGGCGCGTCGTTGACGGACGCCAGCACGAACGGCTGAAACGTCGTGTCGGCGAGCGACGGGCCTGCGGCGATCAGCAGCAGGGCGGCGGTGAGCCAGCGGGTCTTCATCGAATGTGTCCTCCGTTGCGGGTCGGCGGGACCGGACCCCGCCGCAGCCGTCATTATCTTCCGGGCCCCGGCAAAACCCCGGCGTCTGATACATTAAACTGATTCAGGTCAATTGGCGATGACTCGGCGCCGCCGGCCGGCGCCGAAGGATGCGGGGTGGACAGGCAACAGCGCAAGCAACACTGGGAGCGGGTCTGGGCGGAACGCGAGGAGACGACGACCAGTTGGTTCCAGGACCGGCCGGAAGTCTCGCTCGGCCTGATCGAGCGCAGCGGCGTGTGGCGCGACGATCCGCTGATCGACGTCGGCGGCGGCGCTTCGCGACTGGTCGACCACCTGCTGCAACTCGGCTTCTCCGACCTGACCGTGCTGGACGTCTCGGCGGCCGGCCTGCAGCGCGCGCGACGCCGGCTCGGCACCCGCGCCAGCGCGGTGCACTGGCTCGAGTGCGACGTCACGGCCTTCCGGCCGGCGCGGACCTATCGCCTGTGGCACGACCGCGCCGTGTTTCACTTTCTGCGCGATCCGGACGACCGCGCGTGCTACCTCGCGGCGCTGGACGCGGCGCTCACGGCGGACGGCCAGGCCGTGATCGCTACCTTCGGTCCCGAGGGTCCACTGAAATGCAGCGGGCTGGACACGGTGCGGTACGGAGCGGCCGAACTGGCCGCCGAACTCGGTTCGGGTTGGCGCCTGGTCGAGGAATGTGCCGAGACGCACTACACGCCGGCCGACCGGGCGCAGCAATTCGGCTATTTCCGGTTTTGCCGTGCGCCGGTACGCGTCGCTGAAACGCGTTAAACTAAGCAGCATAACCATAACCGGCAACGACGACGGACGATGAACGAGCAGGCAACGATCGACGCGCGGCGCATGGCCATGGCGGCGCAGCAAGCCAGCGACCTGATGAAGACGCTGGGCCACAAGGACCGCCTGATGGTCCTGTGCCACCTGACCAACGGCGAAAAATCCGTCGGCGAGCTGGCCCAGCTACTGGACATTCCGCAATCCCCGCTGTCCCAGCACCTGGCGCGAATGCGCAAGGAGAAACTGGTCCGGACCCGGCGCGAGGCGCAGACCATCTTCTACTCGATCGCCAGCGAAGAGGCCGAGCAGTTCGTGCGCCTGATGCATGACCTCTACTGCGGAGCGGGCTAGGGCGCGACGGAACCCCCGGCGGGCAACCCGCATGCGACGTTTTGACGCAAGTCACTCCGCACAAAGACGGGGCGGGTGCATTAAATTTCTTTACTTTAGAATGGCTTAACATTACATTCATGCACGGACTGTCAACGGAGGCACGAGAAGATGAGCAAGAAAATCAATTGGTTAACTGCAACTGCGGTTGCGGTTAGCCTGGGCGTGGCGGGCAACGCATTCGCCACCAACGGGTATTTCACGCACGGCAACGGCACCAAGAACAAGGCCATGGCCGGCGCCGGTATCGCCTTGCCCGAAGACGCGATCGACGTCACCAATAACCCCGCGGTGGCCGTTCTGGTCGGCGACCAGGTCATCGGCGGCATTTCGATCTTCAGCCCGAAACGCAAGTACGAAACGTCCGACAGCATGGCCAACGGCGGTTGTTTCCCGAACATGGGCTGCGCGTTCACGATCGGCCCGAACAAGCTGAGCAGCAAGAGCAACTACTTCTTCATTCCGCACATCGCCTGGAGCAAGCAGCTGGACAATGGCGACGCAATCGCCGTTTCCTTCTACGGCCGTGGCGGCATGAACACGGACTGGCAGGGCGGCAGCGCGTCGTTCAGCCCGATGGGTCCGGGTTCGACCGGCACCTTCCCGGGTACCTACGGCGACGGCCTGATGGATTTCGACGGCATGGACCCGAGCACGTTCGGCAACGGCAACGCCGGCGTGAACCTCAGCCAGGCCTTCCTCGACCTGACCTGGGCGCGGAAATTCGCCAATGACGTTTCCTTCGGCGTGTCCGCGGTGCTGGTCGGCCAGATGTTCGAGGCCAAGGGTGTGCGCACCTTCGCGCAGTACACCAAGACGCTGGCCGACAGCGGCGGCACGCAAATGCCGCAGAACCTGTCCAACAACGGCACCGACTGGTCATTCGGCTACGGCCTGAAACTTGGCATCCATGCGCCGCTGAGCGAGCGGTTCAGCTTCGGCGCGATGTACCAGACCAAGATCTGGATGAGCGAATTCGACGATTACGCGGACCTGTTCGCCGAGCAGGGCGATTTCGACATTCCCGCCGACCTCAAGCTGGGCCTGACCTTCCACGCCAGCGAGGCGCTGGACCTGAGCTTCGATATCGAGCACATCTGGTACAGTGACGTCGCCTCGGTCGGCAACCCGATCGCCAACATCTTCAATTGCCCGACGGCCGGCATGGGCGGCACCGACACCAGTTACTGCCTGGGCGGCAACAAGGGTGCGGGCTTCGGCTGGGACGACATGACCGTCTACAAGCTCGGCCTGAAGTGGAGCAACAACGAGGACTGGACCTGGCGCCTCGGCTACAGCTACGGCGAGCAACCGATTCCGAACAGCGAGATGACCTTCAACATCCTCGCGCCGGCGACGATCGAGCAGCACATCACCGGCGGTTTTACGCTCGAGCGCACCCCGGGCCGCCAGTTCAACATGGCCCTGATGTATGCGCCGAACAGCTCAGTCAGCGGACCGCAGAACTTCGACCCGAGCCAGACGGTCACCTTCGAGATGTTCCAGTGGGAACTCGAAGCGAGTTACAGCTGGCGCTTCTGACGCCCGTTCAGGGACACAGGCAAAAAAAAACGGCCAGCGTCACGCTGGCCGTTTTTCGTTGAACGATCGAAAACCGTTCAGGATTTCTCGATCAGGAAGTCGTAAACGCCGCCTTCCTCGCTGTGCGAAAGCAGCTTGTTGCCGGTCGTGCGCGAGAACGCCTCGAAATCGGCGACCGAGCCCGGGTCGGTGGACAGCACCTGCAGGGTCTGGCCGGCGGCGAGGTCCTTGAGGGCTTTCTTGGCCTTGAGAATGGGAAGCGGGCAATTCAGGCCCTTTGCGTCGAGTACTTTGTCTGCCATGTGACTTTCCTTTGCTTGCGATTGCGATGGGGTAGATTCGAATCCGCCCGATCAGATGAACCCGATCAGATGAACAGGTTGATGTGCGACTGGGTCGCGACTTCGATGTAGGTGGCCGCGCCGCCGATCTCGATGCCGTCGATCAGGTCTTCCCGCTTGTAGTCGAACAGCTCCAGCGTCATCTGGCAGGCGATCATGCGCACGTCGGCCTCGACGGCGAGTTCGCGCAGCTCCTCGATCGAGGCGACGCCGTTCTTCTTGATCAGGTTCTTCATCATCTTCGAGGCCATGGCGTCCACGCCCGGCAGCATGCCGACGATGTTGGGCATGACCATGTGGCCGCCGGCCATCGGCATTTCCATCGCCGCGTTGCCCAGCGGGGTGACCTTCAGGTTCAGGTCCTTTTTCAGCAGGGAGAGGCCGTAGAAGGTGAAGAACATGGTCACGTCCAGGCCCATGGCCGCGGCCGTGGTGCCCAGGATGTAGGGCGGGTAAGCCCAGTCGAGGCTGCCCTTGGTCACGATGATCGACATCGTGTTGGGATTGATGGCTTTGGCGTTTTCTTCGGACATGGAATTCGACCTCGTAAAATCGGGAGACACAGACGTCCCATTCTAGACCGATTTGCTTTATTAGTAAATTCGAATACTATGGCCGGCCATGGCCAGCAACGGTTCCAGCCCGATCGCCGCAAGCCCCCGGCGCCCGCTGTTCGTCGGCAGCGACGTGTACCGCGCCGCGGCATTCGGCGCGCACCACCCGCTGTCGATCATTCGCGTCGCCGGCGTGGTCGATGTCTGTTCGCTCCTGGGCTGGTTCGAGCCGGGCCAGTTTCACGACAGTCCGCGGGCCGACGAGCGGCAATTGACGAAATTCCACCACCCGGACTACGTCGCCGCGTTGCGAGCGGCCGACGCGGCCGGCCGCGTCGATCCGGTGGTGCGCCGCCGTTACCGCATCGGCACGATGGAAAACCCGCTGTTTCCCGGCCTGTACCGCCGCGCGACGACCGCGGTGGGCGGCTCGATCCGGGCCGCGGAGCTGGCGCTGGACGGCCGCGTGGTGTTTCATCCCTCGGGCGGCACCCACCACGGGCGGCCGGACCGGGCCAGCGGCTTCTGCTACTTCAACGACCCGGTGTTCGCGCTGCTGACGCTGCTCGAGCGCGGCCTCGAACGCGTCCTGTACGTCGATCTCGATGCGCATCACGGGGACGGCGTCCAGGACGCCTTCGCCGACGATGCGCGGGTGATGACGGTCTCGATTCACGAGGAAAAGCGCTGGCCGCACTCCGGCCCGGTCGAGGACCGGGCGCTCGGCGCGGCGCGCAACCTTCCGGTTCCGGCCGGTTTCAACGACGACGAGCTGGATTTCCTGATGCGCGAGGCCGTGCTGCCGCTCGCGCGGGCGTACGCCCCCGAAGCGGTGGTCGTGACCTGCGGCGCCGACCCGCTGGCCGGCGACCCGCTGTCGAAGCTGGAGCTCAGCAACGTCGCCCTGTGGCGCGCGGTGGAATCACTGGTGGAACTGACCCAGCGCAGCGTCGTACTGGGCGGCGGCGGCTATAATCCCTGGACGGTCATACGCTGCTGGAGCGGCCTGTGGGGCCGGCTGAACGGCCACCCGATTCCGGCCGAACTGCCGGGCCCGGTGCGGGACCTGCTGGCGGGCCTCGAGTGCGACCTGATCGACGAGGAAGACGTGCCGGAAACCTGGCGCACCCGCCTGGCGGACGAGCCGAACCGCGGACCGGTGCGGCCGCAGGTACGGGCCCTGCCCGCGCTCGTGTTACATTGACCCGAAAACGACAGGTGAAAACGATGTCCTGGCTTGACGCCCTGCAGAAGATCGAGGAACTCGAAGACGCCGAGTTCGACGCCGGCCTGGTGGCCGAGATGGAGCGCGGTGCGGCCGCCTGGCGCGACCGCCTGGTGCGTTTTTCGACGCCGACCTTCAAGGAATACGAGAGCAGCGAGCTCGAGGGTTGCGGCAAGAACACCTTCCCCGCGTTCTCGATCACGGCGGCCGGTTGCGCGCTGATGTGCGACCACTGCGAGGCGCGTATCCTGGAGCCGATGATCCCGGCGGTGAAGCCGGACATCCTCGACGCCAAGGTGCGCCACCTGATCGAGACCGAGGACCTGCAGGGCTTCCTGCTGTCCGGCGGCTCCAACAAACGCAACGAGATCAACTACTCGCGCTTCTACCCGGTGATCGAGCGGCTCAAGCGCGACTTCCCCAACCTGCGCATCGCGATCCACACGGCCCTGACCGACCGCGCGGGCGCGAAGGAGATGGAAGCGGCCGGGGTGGATGTCGCGATGCTGGACATCATCGGCGCCGAGGAAACGATCCGCGAGGTCTACCATCTCGATCGCCCGGTGGCCGATTTCGAAGCGACCGTCGCCGCGCTGTGCGAAACCACGATGCAGATTTCACCCCACATCGTGATCGGCCTGCATTACGGGCGCATCCTCGGCGAGGAAAACGCCCTCGACATCCTCAGCCGCTACGACACCAAGGCGCTGGTGCTGGTCGTGATCATGCCGTTCTACGCCCGGCCGGGCACCTTCGCCACGCCGGACGCGGCCGAGGTCGGCCGCATCTTTCTCGAGGCGCGCCGCCGCCTGCCGGACCGGCAGGTGCTGCTGGGTTGCGCCCGCCCGCCGGGCATGCACAAGCGCGTCACCGACGCCTATGCCGTGATGGCGGGACTCGACGGCATCGCGTTTCCGGCCGACGGCGCGGTGGCGGTGGCCGGCGTGACCGGCCGGCCGTTCCACCAGG
>Ga0316576_10000418_pt1 | contig 19563 bp, 10 predicted proteins | sample S0NA_FD_203075 | JGI IMG/M metagenome (GOLD analysis project Ga0316576, IMG submission 203075) | Rhizosphere microbial communities from salt marsh grasses in Alabama, United States - S0-2_050615r3r5 | ecosystem: Host-associated > Plants > Roots > Rhizosphere | place: USA: Alabama | collected... | reverse complement strand
TGGCCAACTCAGCACAAGCCCGTAAGCGCGTCCGTCAGGCCGAGAAGCGCCGCCAGCAGAACGCCTCCCAGCGTAGCACCCTGCGTACCTTCGTCAAAAAGGTGGTGAAGTCGATCCGCGCGGGCGATAAGGAGGCGGCGGCTCAGGCATATAAGGAGGCCGTTCCCCGGATCGACAGCGCCGCCCACAAGGGCCTGATCCACGCCAACAAGGCCGCCCGTCACAAGAGCCGTCTGAACGCGCACATCAAGGCCATGAGCTGACCCCTCGGGGCGCCAGGGGCCGCTGCATTCCCTGCGGCGGCACCCCCCAGAAAAGAGTCGGCCGCGTGCCGGCTCTTTTTTTTTGGCAGTGTGCCCGGAATTCGGTGATCGGCCTCCAGACCGCTCCAGCAGGGGGTGCCGACCGCGGGCGCACACCCCGGGAGATGACCGACGGTTTCGGTCTAGAATGGGACAGCGACCCGACAACGCGATCATGGACCAAGCCCCCGACATCTTCTCCTATCGTCGACACTGGGCCCACAAGCTCGGCGTGGCCCCCGAGCTGCCCATGTCCCGGGCCGAGATGGACCTGCTGGGCTGGGACGCGTGTGACGTCATCATCGTCACGGGGGATGCCTACGTGGACCATCCCTCCTTCGGTATGGCCGTCGTGGGGCGCCTGCTGGAGGCCCAGGGGTTTCGGGTGGGCATCATCAGCCAGCCGGACTGGACCTCGGCGGAGGACCTTCGCCGCTTGGGGAGACCCACCCTGTTCTTCGGCATCACCGCTGGGAACATGGACAGCATGGTCAACCGCTACACATCGGACCGGCGGCTGCGCTCGGAGGATGCCTATTCCCCGGACGGGGCAGCCGGTCGGCGCCCGGACCGCAGCGTGACGGTCTACGCCCAACGGGCACGGGAGGCCTACAAGGAGGTGCCCGTCGTCATCGGTGGGATCGAGGCGAGTCTCCGACGCATCGCCCACTACGATTACTGGTCGGAGAAGGTGCGGCGCTCGGTCCTGGTGGACGCCAAGGCGGATCTGCTGATCTTTGGGAACGCGGAGCGGGCCCTGGTCGAGGTGGCGCACCGCCTGGCGAAGGGCGAGCGGGTCGAGGAGATCCGCGATGTGCGCGGGACGGGGTTTCTGGTGCGGGAGGTTCCGGAAGGATGGGTCGAGATCGACTCGGGCCATCTGGACGGGCCCGGGCCGGTCGCGCCCCATCCCGATCCCTATGCCGTGGAGCCCGCGGGCTGTGCATTCGGAGGCAAGCCAGATGGGTCCTCGCCGGTCCCCGTCAGCCCGCACCGTCGCCCCCGCCGCCTCGATCGGCGACGCTCGGTGGTGCGGCTTCCATCCTTCGAGGAGGTGCGAGGCGACCCCGTCCTCTATGCCCACGCCTCCCGCGTCTTCCACCAGGAGACCAACCCGGGCAACGCGCGGGCCCTGATCCAGGGCCACGGGGACCGGGCCATCTGGCTCAATCCGCCCCCCATCCCGCTCACCACCCCCGAGTTGGACCGGGTCTACGAGCTGCCCTACGCCCGGCGCCCCCACTCGGGCTACGGGGGGGCCCGCATCCCGGCCTGGGAGATGATCCGCTTCTCCGTAAACATCATGCGCGGCTGCTTCGGGGGCTGCACCTTCTGCTCCATCACCGAGCACGAGGGGCGCATCATCCAGAGCCGCTCGGAGGGCTCCATCCTCCGCGAGGTGGAGGAGATCCGCGACCGCACCCCCGGCTTCACGGGCACCATCTCCGACCTGGGGGGGCCCACCGCCAACATGTGGCGTCTCGGCTGCAAGGACCCCGGGATCGAGTCGGCCTGCCGCAAGCTCTCCTGCGTCTACCCGTCGATCTGCCCCAATCTCCACACCGACCATGGGCCCCTGGTCCGGCTCTACCGCAAGGCCAGGGCGGTTCCTGGGATCAAGCGGGTGCTGATCGCCTCCGGCCTGCGCTACGACCTGGCCGTGGGCTCCCCGGAGTACGTCCGGGAGCTGGTCACCCATCACGTGGGGGGTTATCTCAAGATCGCCCCGGAGCACACGGAGCCCGGGCCCCTCTCCAAGATGATGAAGCCCGGGATCGGCACCTATGACCGCTTCAAGGCGCTCTTCGACAGGTACTCGCGGGAGGCGGGCAAGGAGCAGTACCTGATCCCCTATTTCATCTCCGCCCACCCCGGGACGACCGACGAGGACATGCTCAATCTGGCCCTGTGGCTCAAGAGGAACGGCTTTCGGCCCGACCAGGTCCAGGCCTTCCTGCCGACCCCCATGGCCATCGCCTCGGCCATGTACCACACGGGCCTCAACCCCTTGAAGCGGGTGGACCGCCGGCAAGCGGAGCGGGTGAGCGTCGTCAAGGGGGGTCGTCAGCGGCGCCTCCACAAGGCCTTCCTGCGCTATCACGACCCGGAGAACTGGCCTCTGCTGCGGGAGACCCTGAAGGCCATGGGGCGCTCCGACCTCATCGGCAACGGCAAGCGCCACCTGGTCCCGGCGTTTCAGCCCGCCGGGACCGGCAAGCGTCCGGAGGGTCGACGCCGACCGGGCCAAGGGCAGGTCCCGGGCGGGACCACCGCCATGCGGCCAGTCCTCCGGGGGAGGCGTCGGGGCTGAGACCGGGAGTGACGCGGGGATGGCGGTCGCGCCCTCGTCATCCGCGATCGACGTCGCGGTAGGAGCGGCAAGGCGTTGGGGCGCGGAGTGGCGTAGCTACTAGACCAGGTCCGGGGCGAAGCGCGCGGCCATCGTCAGTGCTCGGTCTCAGGTAGTTACACGCTTCATCCACTTGAGCAGGCCGGGCTCCGATTCCCAGACGTCCCGCATCGCCTCTCGATAGAGCCAGGCCTGGTCCTCTCCCCCGGGGGTCATGCCGAATGGGCTCAACATCGGCTGCTTGATCCGCTTTCGCGTCAGGTAATGAGGAACGCGGGGCAGCCGGCGCGCGGCGGTACGCAGCGCTGCCCGTGCCCCCTCCTGCTGCCCCAGCCGATACAGGGCCAGCACCTCGCCGTACGCCAGATCGGCCAGAACGTCGTCCGGGAATCGGCGCGCCAGGGCCAGGGCCTTCTCGTCCTCCCCCGCCCGCAGATAATGGTTCATGAGCTCCGCGCGGACGCCGTGATTGTCGCTGGGATTGAGGCGAAGGAGGGCCTCCAGGGTCTCCTGCGCCCCCTCGGGCTCACCTTCCTCCATCTGGCGCAGATAACGGCGGTACAGGAGCCGCAGCCCCGGGCGGTTTTGCTCCCTGGACCAGGGGATCTGATGGGGTGTTTCCGCGGGCAGGGCCTGGCGCAGGATCTCCCAGGCTCGCTCCAGCAGAGGGCTCAACAAGGCATGGGCGATCCAGGGGAGGACGCTTTCCGGATGCTCGTAGAGGGCGGTGGCCAGGTCGTCCAGGACGTCCAGGCTGTCGGCCAACTCCGGGTGCCCCAACAAATGGTCGCTCCAAACACCCTCCGACCAGACGGATCCTCCGGGCTCGGAGGCAAGGCGGGTCGAAGGCGGCTTGTGGGCGGGAAACAAGGCTCGCCACAGGGTCTCGATGCGGCGCACGGCGCTCGGGGCCCGAAGCTCCACGGGCAGGCCCCCGGCAAGATTGAGGCGCTTCGATACAGGGCCCTCGGGGGCATCGAAGAGGGGCAGCTGGCCCTCGGGCAGGCGTGCCGATGTCGGTCGCACCGGTACCGCGCGGTAGAGTGGCAGGGGCCGGGCGCAGGCGCTCTTGATCCAGTCGTGCAGATCCAAGAGGACCGGGTCGAGGGCGTCCGAGTGGCTGTCCACCAGGGCCTCTTGAGGGTTCTCCATGGCCTGGGCCAGGAAATCGAGAAAACCCTGCTCCGCCAGCCCGGCCCGACGAAGCCGGTGATACCAGAAGCGCGCTCGCTTTCGGGCCACCGTGTCCTTGTGTTGGGCGGCCAGCAGCGTGATCTCCAACAAGGCAGTGCTTGGGTTGTCTGGGTCGCTGCGCAGTGCGGACTCGAAGGCCGATTGGGCACGGTCGAAGTCACCGGCATCGATGTGCATGGTGCTCAGCCGCTGCCAGGCCGCGGCCTTCAGCGGTGGACTGCCCTCCTCGCACAGGCGAGCCAGGAAGGCCCGCTTCTTGCGCCAGTGGTCCAGCCGGTCGTAGGCGTCGCACAGGACATCGAAGGCCGGCTCGAGCTCGGCGCCCAGATCCTCCAGGGGGCCCGCGAAGAGGGGCTCCAGCAGGGTCACCGCCCGGCCTGGCCGATCCTGCTCCTCGAGCCAACGATCCGCTATCCTCGCCAACAGGTAGTGGGGGACCGCGTCGCAGGCCAGCGCCTCTTCTTGGTTTCTCTCGGGCAGATCGTCCAGTAGCAGCTCCCAGATCAGGTCCGTTGAAAGGGCGGGGAGGTCTTGGATACTGCCGCAGCATCGACCGTAGGGAGTCCCCGAGCCGCAGGGACAGGGGGCGTTCATCGGTGGGGTCGGTAGGGGGGTCGTCCGGTAACCATGGGACGGTTGGGGGGTGGCGTTCCACACCGCAGTTCCCAACATGGTCGTCAGACGGCCAATCTCCACCTCGTCGAGGTCGAGCTCGCGCAGACGCAGGAGGCGGGGTATCTGCGTTCGGGCCCAGTCGAAAAACTGATCCGGGCCCTTCGACGCGAGGACCTGGCGCACCGCCTCCAGGATCATCTTTTCGAACCGGTCGGTTTCCGCGGTTTCGTGCTGGAACATGGCGAGCTCCTCCAGTTGGGAGACGCTGATTCCATTCTGGCCAGGCCCTGCTTCACCGGCCCCGCGCTCGGCGCTCGTCGGGCAGGCAGCGCTTGGCCGGACCGCGCTAAAGTGCTCGATTCCCCCGGGGCGCGTCGGGAGCAACCTCATCCCTGACTCTGCACCCCCATTCTACCTTGGTGGAAGCGGTGGCTGTCGAGCAGCCCTCCTCGCATGCGACGCATTCAGCGGAGCCCGAGGCACATCGCCCCGGCGTCCGGCGGTGGGTATAGTGGGGCGATTGCAGGAGTGCCATTGAGCTTCCAAGGGCGCGCAATGTCCGAGCAACGGGTCCAGATCTTCGTCTCTTCGCCGGCTGACGTGGACCACGAGCGCGCGTTGGTGAAGGACATCATCGAGGGCCTGGCCCAGGAGTACCTGCCCTACTTCAAGCTCCAGCCGGTTCTCTGGGAGGAGGAGGCGCTCACGGCCGCCCAAAGCTTTCAGGCGGGGCTGCTGCGCCCGGCCGAATGCGACATCGTCCTGGTGATGCTGTGGACCCGCCTGGGTACCCCTCTGGCGAACGACCCGTACGGGGGCATGACGGGCACCGAGTGGGAGTTCGCCGACGCAGTGGAGGCGTCCGCTAGCGCCGGACGCCCGGAGGTCCTGGTCTACAAGAAGACCACCCCCCGCCTTGTTGACATCACGAACACGGAGGCGACACGGGAGGCCCTGGAGGATCGCGGCCGTCTCGAAACCTTCTTCCGTACCCATTTCTACAATCCGGACGGCAGCTTCCGCCGGGCCTTCCGCCAGTTCGACAGCGACCGTGCCCTTCGCGAGCTGGTGGAGGGGCAGCTTCGCAAGCTGCTGAACAGGCGCATCAGTGCCGAGCGGGGGACCCTGGCGGCCGCAACCGATTGGCGCGAGAGCCCCTTTCGCCCCGAGGGCCCCTTTGATCTGGGGGACGAGCCGGTGTTCGTCGGGCGCGAGACCGAGACGCGGGAGCTGGTCTCCCGGCTCGACGCCCTGAAGGGGAGCGGTCGCGGTCTGCTCCTCATTACCGGCGCGAGCGGTGTCGGAAAGAGCTCCCTGATCCGCGCCGGACTCCTGCCCCGTCTCGCCCGCCCGTTCCTGTTCGCCGGTATCGCGGGCTGCCGCTGGTGCGTCATCGACTGCGCGACCGCCGTAGCGGAGGCCGATCCCCTGGAGATCCTCGCCCGCGCGCTCATGAATCCCAGTGTTCTTGGGGCCCACCTCTCCGGCTTCGGCCTGGATGCCCCGGGTCTGGCTCGCATCCTGGGCGGGGAGCCGGAGGTCGCGGCCGAGCAGGTGAGTGCCGCGCTTGCCCAAGGCAGTGCCGCCGCGGGGGCCGTCGGTGGAGCGGAGGGTCGCATCCAGTTGGCCCTGATCGTCGATGCCCTGGACGGGCTCTTCAGCATGACCGGCCCCGCCGCCGCGGCGACCCACGGCTTCGTTTCCGCCCTGGCGGCCCTGGCCGCCCGGGAGGGCGTCTGGGTCATCGCCTGCTTGGGCAGCGACCACCTGCGGCAGATCCCCCGCATCCCGGCCCTCGCGGCCCTCGTCGACCGCCAGAGCTGGATCGAGCTGGAGCCGCCGCCCGCGGCGCGCATCCGGCAGGTCTTGGAGATCCCCGCGCGCGTCGCCGGGATCGAGTACGAGACCGGGGGCGGCGCCGCGACCCACGGACTGTTGGAGCTGCTGGAGTCCGAGGCGGCGGATCTGCACCACTGGCCCCCCCTCCTGGAAGGCGCCCTCCACCAGTTGTTCGTGCGGGCAGCAGAGACTGGGGCAGGGCCGGAGACCGACGCGGAGGGCGGCGACAATGCACCGGCTCGACAGTCCCCCCGTTTGCTCCGGTTGGCGGACTATCGGGCCCTGGGGGGGATCGCCGGGGCCGCGCTCGAGCGGGCCCAGGCCCTCTGGGCGGGTCTCGGTGAGGAAGAACGGGCAGCCCTGCCCGTCCTGTGCCGGGCCCTCCTCGCGTTTGAAGGGGGAGCGCTCGCGCACCCGACCGCGCGTGCCGGTGACCTGCGGACGCTACGTCGCGACCCGGCCTGCGCCAGCCTGCTCCAGGCCCTGATCGACGCCCGCTTGGTGGTTGCCGAAGGGGTCAGGGATCCGGCCTCCAATCACCCCTGCGGCCAGGCACCGAAGCGGGTCATGGATGCGCTGATCCGCGTTATCCGGGAGACGCGGGATGAGTGGCGCGCGCGCCGTCTCGGGGGTCGGGTCACGGAGGACGTGACCCAGGGGGCGGCGGAGGTCGGCTCGTCGCTCCCATCGGAGGCCGGCGAGTCCAGGCCGGAGGGGGCGGGCGAACACGACCTGGACTGGCGGGACTACCGCCCCGTCGCCACCCTGGTCCATCCGGTCCTGGTGGAGCAGTGGGCACCGATCCGCGACTGGCTGCGGGATCCGGCGAATCGCCGGGACCTACAGCTTCGTACCCAGATCGGCCGCCAGGCGCGGCTCTGGAAGCGCACGGACTGCAACCGGGAGTATCTGCTCGGCGAGGTGGGGTATGCCGGCGCGCGGGGATTTGCGGATGCCCATGGCCCCGAGCTGGAGCCCTTGGAGCTGGAGTACCTGGAGCATTCGAGGTCCAGTCTGCTGTTCCAGCGGCGGCGCAACCGGGCGGTGCGGCTGTTCGGTCTGACCCTCGCGCTCCTGCTGGTGGTGGCGTCGGGCGCGGCCCTGTGGGCCTGGAACGCCTCCCGCGAGGCGACGATCAATCTCCATCGCAGCCTCTTGAACGAGGCCCAGCTGGCCATCTCCCAGGGTAATACCCCCGAGGCCGTGCGCCTGGCCTTCGACGCCGGCGCCTTTCTTCCTCAAGCGGCCACCGATGTCCTGAGTCGGGCCTTCGCCTCGACCCGCCTGATCGCCATGGCCCAGGGGTCGGGTGCCACCCCGTCCGAGCCCCTGTCTCCCGCCTTCAGCGACGACGGGGACCTTCTGGTCACGCTCTCCGCCACGGAGGGGGCCAGGCTCTGGTCCCTGAAAGGAAATCTGTTCGTCCCCCAACGGCATCTGGCCGGCCCCGAGGCCCCAATCCACGCGGTGCGCATCGCGGGCAGCGGTCCCCACGCCCCCATCCTCGGCATCGGCGTCGAGGGGACCTGGCAACTGCCCCTGGCCGAGGGTGCGCCCCCCGACTGGGCCTGTGGGGGGGAGAGGGGGGGTGTCGTCGCCCTGGATGCGAGCCGGCGCTACCTGGCCCTGTCCCACCCGGCCGAGGGGGGGCGCACCGCGGTCTGCGTCAGCGATCTGCAACGGCCGGGGGCATCGCTGTGGGACCGGCCGCTGCATCGGGGCGAGATCCGGGACCTGAGCTTCGCACCGGATGGGATGACCCTGGTGACGGCCTCCCGGGAGGGGGTCGCGCGGGTCGTCGATACCCTCACGGGCCTGGAGCGCCTGGTCCTGCCCAAGGGTCGGCCGCTGAGCCGTCCCATCAACGCGGCCGTCTTCGATGGCCGCGGCGAGCGGATCGCCCTGGCGAGCGCGGACGAGCAGGTACGTGTCTATGGGCCGGATGGGGAGCTCCAGAACGCGCTTGGCACGATCGAGCGCGATGGCCAGGCGATTCGGGTGCACAAGACGGCGGTCCGGGATGTCGCCTTCACCGCCGATGGCCGCTACATCCTCGCGGTCGATGACGCGGGTCAGCTGGTGCGCTGGGGCTTCGAAGGCGAGACCCCCGAAATCCTGGGCCAGCATCGCCTGAGTATCGAGCAGGTGAGCGTCACGGCCCGGCCGGCCCCACGGGAGGGGGAGCCGGTGGTCCTCACCGCCTCCATCGACAAGACCGCGCGCCTCTGGGGGTTGCTCACGGGCAAGGAGCTGGCGGTGTTCAGCCACGACGCGGCGGTCTCGAGTGCCCGCTTCAGCACCGATGGCCGGCGCGTGCTGACCTATTCCGACCTGGACGGCTCGGCCCGTCTCTGGAGCGTGGAGCCCGCCTCGATGCTGGCCCAGCGGCTGCCCCACGAGGATCACGTCTGGCACCTGGATCTGGCGGCCGCCCCCCGGCAGCTCGACTCGGACCCTGGCGCCCTGCTGCTCGCCACGGCCTCCTTCGATGGGCGGGTCAGGGTGTGGCGCTTCGAACGGCACAACCCCGAGATCGCCCCCTTGGTGATCTGGGACCTGGCGGGGCACCGCAATCGGGTGAGGCGGGTGCGCTTCTCGCCCTCTGCCCGCCTCCTGGCAAGCGCCGGCTACGACGGCAGCGCCCGGGTTTGGAGCATGGAGACCGGGGGTGGCTGTGTCCTCGAGATGGGGGCAGAGGCGCAAGGGGAGTCGCAGGGAAAGCAAGCCACGATGCAGGTGCATCAGGTCCTCTTCGCCCCGGACGAGCGCTGGCTCCTTACCACCGGCAGCGGGCCCGATCGACCGGTGCGCCTGTGGGACCCGCTCGCCTGCGCGGAGCTGCCCTTGCCGCCCGCCCTGGACCACGGCCAGGGCAACGTCCAGGCAGCGGCGGTGATCGCGACGGCAGGCGCTACAGGGGAGCGCGCGCAGCGGGTCGCGACCGGGAGCGACGCGGGAACGCTCCGGGTCATGGAGCAGCAGCCGGACGGCGGCTGGCGCCGGATCTGTCAGACCCAGGTATCCTGGCGCCCGATCCTGGACCTGGCCTTCAGCCCGGACGGCCGTACGGTGGCCGCCGCCGGGGAGGACGGGCGGGCGGAGCTGGTGTCCATCGGGGATCAGGGCTGCGATGAGCCCCTGATCCTGGACGGTGGCAACACCACGACCCTCTACAGCGTCGCCTTCGCCCCCGATGGGGAGGCGCTGGTTACCGCCGGCCTGGACGGACAGGCCGAGGTCTGGAGCCGGCGCGGGGATCGGCTGGCGGACCTGGTGGGCCACAAGGACCGCATCTATCAGGTCGCCTTCAGTCCCGACGGTCGCTGGTTGCTCACCGCCTCGCGGGATGGCACGGTCCGGGTTTGGAGGCGCCCGGGCGCACGGGACTCGGAGCCCTCTCCCGGCGGTCTCCAGGTGTCGGTCCAAAGCCCTTATCTCGTGCTCGACGAAGACCTCGGCGGCGTCGCCTACGCCCAGTTCAGTCCCAGCGGCAACAGCATCGCCGCCGCCTACTGGGAGAACGCCGCGGTGCTCTGGCGCCTTTGGGCCGAGGGCCCCGACCTGGATCCAGCCCTCACCTCGGTCTGGGGCCCCGAACGGGCCCGGCTCGCCCTGATCCAGGAGGCGGCGCGCTTCTATCGGGACAACCGCTTGGGCACGCGGGTGCAGGCCCCGCCGAGCGACTGAACGGGCTCCTCGTCGCGACGAGGGGCGCCCCGGAATGCCGGACTCCCTCGGCCGCTTCGCCCGAGCCGACAGCCGCTGGGGGGGAAGACCCTGCTGCGTGGGCGGGAGGCCCTAGGGCGTGGTGCCGCCGGCGCCGAAGAGATCCCTGAGCATCTGCACCGTGACCTGGCGTCCCAGCTCGCCGATCGCGGTGGTCAGCGGGATGTCCTTTGGACAGACGCGCACGCAGTTCTGGGCGTTTCCGCAATCGGAGAGTCCGCCGTCACCCATGACGGCGTGCAGGCGCTCGACCTTCTCGTATCGGCCCGTGGGGTGGGCATTCATGAGGCGCACCTGGGCCAGGGGCGCCGGGCCGATGAAGGCGGATCCCGGGTGGAACTGGGGGCAGGCTGCCATGCAGCAGCCGCAGGCCATGCAGCGGCTGTAGAGGTAGTTGGCCGACCATTCCCGGGGAGAGATCCGCGGGGCCCCCTCGTGGACGTCCCAGGCCCCATCGATGTGCACCCAGGCCCGCACTTGGCGCAGTCCCGCCTCGATGCGGGAGCGGTCCACCAGGAGGTCCCGCACGACCGGGAACTTCGGGAGCGGCTCCAGGACGATGGGCTTTCCCGGGTTGGTCTCCAGGATGGGGTCGACCAACGTCGAGCAGGCGGGTCTGGGGCGCCCGTTGATCAGCATGGCGCAGGCCCCGCAGACCTCCTCCATGCAGTTGTGCTCCCAGGTCACCGGGTCCACGCGCCGCCCGTCGGTGGTCACCGGGTCCCCGCGCAGGGCCATGAGAAGGGACAGGACGTTGTAATCCGGCAGATAGGGCAGGGCGAACTCCTGCCAGTAGGGGGCCGAGTCGGGCCTGTCCTGGCGTCGGATTCGAAGATGGATGGGCGAATTCATGGGCTCACATCGTACGGCCTAGGGCCAAGGGAATCGGCCGCTGGACTGGCTTCCATCCGTGTTGGCTCGTCCAGCTCACACTTGCCTCGCCACTCGCCACTCGCCACTCGCCACTCGCCACTCCCTTACCGATAATCGCGCGGCTCAGTCGGTGGAACCAGGCTGGTGTCCACCTCTTGATAGTGGATCCGGGGGCCGTCCGGGTCGTGCTCCGCGATCGTTGTCTTGAGCCAGCGGTCGTTGTTGGCCTGCCAGCGCGTGCGATAGTCCTCGAACTCCGGGTCGCCGGGGAATTTTCCCTTGGGGACCGCGAGCTGGAACTGGGGCTTGTAATGGGCGCCCCGGCACTCGTCGCGCTCCAGGGCCCCCTTGGTCACCACCCGTGCCAAGGCGATCATGTCCTTGACCTGCCGGGCGAAGGCCAGGGTCTGGTTGGCCCAGGTGCTGGATTCCCCAAGGGTCAGACGCTCGCAACGTCCCTCGAGCTCATCGAGCTCTTCGAGGGCCACCTCGAGCTCCGGGTTGGCGCGCACCACCCCCACCTTGGTCATCATCAGGGCGCCCAGGGCACGGTGGATCTCATAGGGGCTCTCCCCGCCATTGCTGGTCATCAGGCGGGCGTTGATCGCCTCCTGGCGGGCGACCTCGAGCGCGCTCTCCCGGTCTTGGAGTGCCGTCTCTCCGTGCTCCAGGCCATTGAGATAGCCCACCACGGACTCTCCGGCCACCCGGCCCGAGTAGCTCGCCGACAGGAGCGAGTTGGCCCCCAGCCGGTTGGCCCCGTGATAGGCGTAGTCGCACTCGCCGCAGGCATAGAGTCCGGGAATATTGGTGGCGTGGTTGCGGGGGCTTCCGACCTTCATGCCGCCGGTGGCCAGGTCCTTCTCATAGTCCACCCAGAGACCGCCCATGGCGTAGTGGGCGGCCGGGAAGATCTCCATGGGCTCGGCCAGGGGGTCCTGGCCCGCGAACTTGCGGTAGATCTCCAGGATGGCCCCGAGCCGGGTGTTGACGAATAGGCGGTCGAGATGGGTCAGGTCCAGATACACCCGGTCACCACCCCCGATCCCCAAACCCATCTGGCGGGTCACCCGCCAGATGGCCCGGGCGGCCTCGTCCCGCGCAACCGTGTTGCCGTAGGCGGGGAAGAATTCCTCCAGGAAGTAGAAGCGATCCCGCTCGGGGATCTCGCGCGGCGGACGCCGATCCTCAGGGCTGCGAGGGACCCACACCCGCCCACCCTCGCCGCGGGCCGCCTCGCTCATGAGCCGGGTCTTGTCGCGCCCGATCATGGCGGTGGGGTGGAACTGGAAGAACTCGGCGTTGGCGAGCCAGGCCCCCTGCTGGTAGCAGCGGCTGGCCGCGGCGCCGGTGGCGTTGGTGGAGGTGGTGGTCTTTGGGGCGTAGAGCTGACCGAAGCCCCCGGTTGCGATCACGACCGCCCCCGCGGGGAAGGCCCTGACCTCGTGGGCATTGAGGTCCATGGCCACGACGCCGCGGCACGCCCCGTTCGCGTCCTTCAACAGGGAGAGAAACTCCCAGAACTCATGCTTGGTGACCAGCCCCTCCGACTCCAGCCGGCGCACCTGCTGGTCCACCCCGTAGAGCAGCTGCTGTCCGGTGCTGGCACCGGCGAAGACGGTGCGCTTGTTCTTCACCCCGCCGAACAGGCGCAGGTCCAGAAGTCCCTCGGGTGTGCGCGAGAAGGTCACGCCCATGCGCTCGAAGGTGTGGATCAGCCCCGGGGCGTCGGTGCAGAGGCTCTGGATGGGTGGCTGGTTGGCTAGATATTCCCCGCCCTTGACGGTGTCGATGACATGCTGGCGCACGGAGTCATGCTGCCCCTTGAGGTCCAGGACCGCGTTGATCCCACCCTGGGCGCAGACGGAGTGGCTGCGTCTCACCTCGAAGAGGGAGAAGACCGTCACCGGGAAGCCCGCCTCAGCGATGCGCAGGGTCGCCCAGAGTCCCCCGAGGCCGCCCCCGATCACGATCACCCTTGGGCGGCTCATGGGAGGAATCCCATCAGGCCGTGCACACCCAGGGCCAGGAGCAACGCGCCGATCCCGGTGCAGGCATAGCCGAACAGGGTCTGGGCGCGGGTCGAGGTGGTGGGCCCCCAAACGATGGCCATGGACCAGAGTCCGTTGGCCAGGTGGAAGACCGAGAGCAGCAGCCCCAGCAGATAGGCGGCGAGCATCCAGGGCTCGGACAGCAGGGCCTGCATGTGGCCGTAGAGGTCCGTGCGGATCGCGGGCTCCAGCATCCCCTGGAAGCGCGTCAGGCCCAGGTGGAGCAGCAGGAATGCGAGGATCCCGAGACCGGAGAGCCGCTGGAGCGCGTACAGCCAGTGCCGCAGATAGGGATAGCGGCGCAGCTCGGGTCGGCCCTGGCCGATGATGAGGACGCCATAGCCGGCGTGGAAGATCAGGGGCAGGGCGATCAGGAAGACCTCCAGCAGCGGCAGGTAGTTCATCCCTTGCAGGGCGGCGACCACCTCCCGATTGTAGTGCTCGGGGCCGAGCCGGGACTGGGAGTTCTCCCAGAGATGGAAGATCAGGAAGGCACCCACGGGCAGCAGCCCCAGCAGGGAGTGCAGCCGCCGCAGGATGAAGTGGGGATTGTCGATGGAGGCGCTCATCGCAGTCGGGGCCGAGGTTCCGATTGCTCAAGAGAAACTTACCCCGTCCTTTTTGCCGACACACTGACCCGAGACAGGAAAGTTGGAATATATATAAATGATGAAGTACTAAAATATAGTCTGCGAAGGGAGCAATCTTTCCTCAGAACGGCAGGGAGGCCATCGGGTAGTAGATCTGGAGGTGTCCCATGAAACGGCTTCCTGTCTTGGCATCCGCGGCATTCGCGGTGGCCCTGGCCCTGATCCCGGCTCAGTCCCAGGCCTTCTTCGGCTTCTTCGGTGGGGGCTTCGGATTCGGCTTCGGCGGCGGCTCGAGTTGGTGGGGTGGCCCGGGCTGGTGGGGTGGGCCTGGCTACTGGGGGGGGCCTGGCTACTGGGGGGGGCGGGGCTGGTGGGGTCCCAGGTACCTTCACCGGTATTGGCGTTACCATCGGCCCTGGGGCTGGTACGGCCGCCGTTGGCTTCCCTATTGGGCCGGGCCTTATAGCTGGGGTCCGCCACTGGCTCCGCTGCCTGTGATCCCGGCGCCGGCTACCCCGGCTGAGCCGGCTGCGCCCGAGTCGTCATCCGCCAAGTAGGCGAGCATCAGCTGCCGTTTCGCCCCCCTTGCGGGGGGTGAGGCCGCGCTTTCCTGCGCCCGCGGCGGACTCGGGGCCTGCCGCGGGGGCTCACCAGAACGTTCTGTCCCTCTCATCTCGTACTTGGTCCAGTGGGCTTCGGGATTTGGCCCCGAGGGCCCCATGGGGTAGCCTCTGGCCCAAGCACCGGACGACCACCGGATGTCAGCCACGATGAGCCTGCACCAAGCCGCCGAGCCCGACTTTCACGACCCGCGCCTGGCCTCTGCCCGTTCCGCCCTGGAGGAGGACCTGAGGGCCTTCCTGTCGGCCGATTCCGTGCTGGCCCAGGAGGAGGAGGTGCGTCCCTACGAGTGCGACGGGCTCTCCGCCTATCGGCAGCTGCCCCTGCTGGTGGTTCTGCCCCGCACCGTGCCGGAGGTCCAGCGGATCCTGCGGCTTTGTCATGAGCGTCGGGTGCCGGTGGTGGCGCGGGGGGCGGGGACCGGGCTCTCGGGGGGCGCCCTTCCGCTGGCCGACGGGGTCGTGCTCAGCCTGGCGCGCTTCAACCGTATCCTGGACCTCGAACCGCAGCAGCGTATCGCCCGGGTGGAGCCCGGTGTGCGCAACCTCGCCATCACCCAGGCGGCGGCGCCCCATGGGCTCTACTACGCCCCGGACCCCTCGAGCCAGATCGCCTGCACCATCGGCGGCAACGTGGCGGAGAACTCGGGGGGGGTGCACTGCCTCAAGTACGGTCTCACCGTCCACAATGTCCTGGCCGTCAAGCTGGTGACCATGGAGGGAGAGCTGATCGAGATCGGCGGGAATGCCCTCGACTCCGCGGGCTACGACCTCCTGGCCCTCTACATCGGCTCCGAGGGGATGTTGGGGGTGACCGTGGAGGTGACCGTCAAGCTCCTGCCGGTGCCGGAGCGGGCCCAGGCCCTGCTCGCCGCCTACGACGACGTTGAGCGGGCGGGACGGGCGGTTGGTGCCGTCATCGCCGCCGGGATCATCCCCGCTGGTCTGGAGATGATGGACGGGCCCGCAATCCGTGCGGCCGAGGACTTCGTGCACGCCGGCTATCCGACTGACGCGGCGGCCCTGCTCCTCTGCGAGCTGGACGGAACCAACCAGGAGGTCTCGGAGTTGGTGATGCAGGTGCGCGAGCTGCTGCTCGCGAGTGGCGCCACGGAGGTTCGCACCTCCCGGGACGACGCCGAGCGTTTGCGTTTCTGGCAGGGGCGCAAGGCGGCATTCCCGGCCGTCGGGCGGATCTCGCCGGACTATTACTGCATGGACGGGACCATCCCGCGCCGTGCGCTCCCAGAGGTCCTGCGGCGCACCGCGGAGCTCTCGGCGGAGTATGGGCTGCCGGTGGCCAACGTCTTTCACGCGGGGGACGGCAACATGCATCCCCTCATCCTCTTCGATGCGAACAAGCCCGGGGAGCTGGAGCGAACCGAGGCGCTGGGTGGACGTATCCTGGAGCTGTGCGTGGAGGTCGGGGGCACCATCACCGGGGAGCACGGGGTCGGGATCGAGAAGATCAATCAGATGTGCGTCCAGTTCAGCCGGGCGGAGCTTGCCCAGTTCCATGCGGTCAAGGCCGCCTTCGATCCGAAGGGGCTGTTGAACCCCGGCAAGGGTGTGCCGACCCCACGGCGCTGCTCGGAGTATCGGCAGCTGCCGGAACGCGATCATAGGCACGCGCATTGAGGTTGCCTTGGCCCTGTCGCTGATCCGCGCGGCCCGGTGCGGCGCCAAGCCGACTCGGGTCCCCCGCGGTCTGATTCTGCTCGCCCTACTCATCGCGGCGACCCCGTCTAGCGGCGCCGGCCCCGACGGGTCCGGATACGGCCCCCCCATGGCCCAGACCGGGCCAGGCCCGGGCTGGGGACGTGGCATGGGCCCGCCCTGGCGCGGCCGCGGCATGGGGCCGCCCGGAATGGGTCCGGGGATGGGCCGGGGCATGGGCATGCTGCGCCACCGCTACGCGCGGATGGGTGGGATGCCGGAGCGCTATCGGGGGATGCGAAACCCGCTGGCGCCCACCTCGAAGCGGATCGCCGCGGGGAAGTCCCTCTACCTCACTCACTGCGCGTCCTGTCATGGGGACCTGGCCCAGGGGGACGGTCCGGCGGCGGAGTCGCTCCAGCCGCCGCCCGCCAATCTGAGCTGGGTGGTGCAGCACCCAATCGCGAGCGACGGGTATCTGATGTGGGCGATCACCGACGGCGGAATGGCGCTTGGAACGGCCATGCCGGCGTTCGGGGAGGCGCTCAGCGAGACCGAGCGCTGGAAGCTCGTGCTTTATCTCAAGAGCCTGTAGCGCGGCTGCCCCGAGCCTCGGGGGAGTCCGTCTGGGGAGAGTCGATGCCCGAGATCAGGTCCTCTGCTCCGGCCAGGGCCAGGATCTCTTCGAGGGGTTGGGGTCGGGCGACGCCGAATCCCTGGGCATAGTCCACGCCCAGGTCCGCCAGGATGGCAATGGTCTCGGCGTCCTCGGCGCACTCGGCGACGGTCTGTTTCCCGAGCAGGTGGCCGATCTCGTTGATGTTGCTGACCAGGGTTCGGTTGAACGGGTCGTGCTGCAGATCGCGAACGAAGCTGCCGTCGATCTTCAGATAATCGACCGGCAGGTTCTTCAAGTAAGAAAACGAGGAGAGGCCGCTGCCGAAATCGTCGAGGGCGAAGCAGCAGCCCATTGCACGCAGCTCGCGGATCAGGTTGAGGGCTGCGGAAAAGTTGGAGATGGCGGCGGTCTCGGTGATCTCGAAGCAGAAGACGTCGGGGGGGAGTCGGTGCAGGGCGAGCTGCTCTTTGACGTAGGGGAGTAGTGCCTCGTCGCCCAGGCTGGCGCCGGATAGATTCAAGGCGCATCGTCCGATCCGGTAGCTGGAGTCCTGGAGGCACGCGGCGACCACGTGGAAGGCCCGCGTGAGGATCCAACGGTCGATCAGGATCATCAGGTCGTAACGCTCGGCAGCGGGCAGAAAGGCCCGGGGCGGGATCAGGGTGCCGTCTGGCTCGCGCATCCGCACCAGCACCTCGAAACCGAGTCCCCCAGGTTCCCCCGCGCCCTGGAGCGGCCGCACGAGCTGCCCGTGGAGCACGAGACGGTCGTTGTCCACCGCGTCGCTCAGGCGGGTCGCCCAGTCCATCTCGGCGCGATGGCGCTGGGTTTGCGCGTCGTCGATCCGGTAGATGTGGGTACGCCGTCGCCCGGCGTTCTTTGCCGTGTAGCAGGCCAGATCGGCGGCGCGCAGCAGGTCGATGAGCGAGGTCTCCCCCGGTGAGAACTCCATTGCCCCGATGCTCGCGCCGAAACGAAATTGCCGTTCCCCCCAAAGGAGCTTGAATTCCTCGAAGGCGCGATGGATGCCGTCGCAGACCCTCCGGGCGTGTACCAGGTCGCAGCCCTTGAGAATGACCCCGAACTCGTCGCCGCCGAGGCGTGCCAACATATCGGAGTCGCGCACCTGCTGCTGCATGAGACCGCCGACCTGCTTCAGGACCTCGTCGCCGGCGATGTGACCGGCCACGTCGTTGACCACCTTGAACTGGTCGAGATCGATGTAGAGCAGGGTATGGACCTCGGGTCGACTCGGGTTCGGGGAGCTGTGTATGAGCTCTTGGAGACGCTCCTCGAAGGCGGCCCGATTGTAGAGGCCCGTCAGCCCGTCATGGCTCGCCTGCCACGAGAGACGATTGGCCATCTCCCGCGCACCCGTGACGTCGCGAAAGACCAGCACGTGACCGATGGTCTCGCCCTCATGGTCGCGGATCGGTGCGGCCGAATGCTCGATGGCGAACTCGCGGCCGTCCGGGCGAATTAGCAGTCTGGGGTTGGTGAGGCCCGTGACCCTGCCATGCGCCGATTGTTGGGTCAGGAGATCCGAGCTGGGTCGGCGATTCGCCTCGTTGACGACATGGAGGACCTCGTCAACGGGCCGCCCGTTCGCTTGGCCGACCGCACAACCAGCCAGATCCTCGGCGATCGGGTTCAGGAAGGTGACCTGCCCCGAGGTGTCGGTGGTGATCACGCCGTCGGCGATCGACGCCAGGGTCACGAGCAGGCGCTCCTTCTCGTTGAACAGGGCAGCCTGCGCCCGCTTGCGCTCGGTGATGTCCTGGACGACGCCGTACATGCGCACTGGTTGGCCATTCTCGTCTCGCACCACATCCCCGCGGCCGAGCAGCCAGCGGTCTCCTCGGGCGGTGCGCACCTCGACCTCATAGTCCGTCCCCTCGGCGAGCGTCCGTTTCAGGGCCGCCTGAACCAGGTCGCGGTCCTCCGCGTGGAGCAGCTGCAGATACGCTTCGAAGGTCACCGGCGTCCCCGGATCCAGGCCGAACAGCCTGTAAACATCCTCGGTCCAGGTTAGCTCTCCCGTCGCTATGTCCCACTCCCAGGTGCCGACCTGGGCGAAACTCTGGGCGAGCGATAGCCGCCGCTCACCCTCGGCGAGCCGCGCCTGTTGCGCCGCGAGGACGTCGGTCATGTGGTTGAAGGCCTGGGCGAGGCGACCGATCTCGTCGGAACCATCCACGGGACTGCGCTCGCCGATATTGCCTTCACTGATCCGCGTCGCCGTGGTGGCCAGGCGTCTCAGCCGTCTGCCCAAGACCAGCTGCAGTATGGCCCAGGCCCCGATCGCGGCTGCTGCAAGGAGTGGCAGAAAGCGCTGGGTGATCAGCAGGGTGTTGGACAGGGCCACGCGATAGAGTCCATGGAGATCCCACCCGAGCAGGATCAAACCCAGCTCCCTCTGACCGAGCCGAGCCCGGTCGTCGGGGAGATCGACCGGCGCGGCCGCGAGCAGGAGATGGGCCTCGGGTATTTGCAGGATCCTTGCCTCGCGGCGAGTGCGCACATCGGAGAGGGTCGCGGCCAGCTTCGGGTCCAGAGGATCGATGTTGGCCGCGCGAAGCAGGGCATCCACCGGTCGATGGGCGTCGGTCCGCCGAAGAGCGGCGAGGCTCTGGCCCTCGGGAGCGGACAGCAGCGCCAGGCGGACGCGGAGATCCGTTCCCATGGAGGCGAGCTCGTCCTGCACGCGCCTCAGATTGTCCCCATCCAGGTGCTCCTGCAGGTGGCGCTGCAGGCGGGTGACCTCTCCGGTGAGCGACCACGTCGCATCCCGCACGATCGCCTCCTGCTGCGCGCCCCAGAGCACGCTGACGTAGCAGCACATGAAGAGCATCCCGAAAAGGAGGAGCAGGAGCGACAGGGAGACGCTTAAGGGGAGGCGATAGAGCAGGTTGCCCTTCATCGAGTCTCCGGCAGGGGCTGGTATCCGAAGGCGATTGCGGGCCCGGGCTCCACCAGTCGGTCCAGGCTGGGGTCCGCGGGCATCAATCCATGCTCCTTCATGAAGTGGCCGACTTCCCGCGCCCTTCCGACGAGCCCCATTGCTCCGACCGGCGGGTCAAAGGCTCGATATCCGCGGGGGCCCGCCCGGCTAGCTGAAGGGCGCGGTT
>Ga0316576_10000417_pt1 | contig 19582 bp, 12 predicted proteins | sample S0NA_FD_203075 | JGI IMG/M metagenome (GOLD analysis project Ga0316576, IMG submission 203075) | Rhizosphere microbial communities from salt marsh grasses in Alabama, United States - S0-2_050615r3r5 | ecosystem: Host-associated > Plants > Roots > Rhizosphere | place: USA: Alabama | collected... | reverse complement strand
CTAATCAGAGCAGTTATATGGCACTGACAATTTTAATAACGAATTTATCAAGACATAATTTATCAGGCCATATAAGGGAACTGGTCTTCTTCCGTTCTATCTTCCGGTTAGGTCTTTGAGCCAGTTCTGCACCTGGGAGGATGCTTCAGGAAGGAGGAAAAGGGAGGAGTGCTTCTCTCCAACATTAAGTCGCCAGTCCACTTCTTTATTGACTTGAAACCAAATAATCCCCTGCACCTGCCAGTCTCGCAAAACCGGGAGGGCCTCTTTTATCCAGGAGGCTTTTTGACCCCCGGACCCCGCCGACGCGGTTTCGAAAACTACGATGGGCTTGTTGGGGGAGAGGTTCCGCAATTCCTGGTATAGAGGAGCAAAAATCTCCCGAAAGGATTGCCAATGGCTCTGCCAGCCATGCTTCTCCCTGGTTTGCGTAGTGCCCCAATTGTAGCCGTCCATACCCAGAATATCCACGTACCTGTCGCTGGGATAGTAATTTTGGGGCCGGTTCCAGGCCGTGGCGGAGTCCCGGGTCGGGTTGGGGAGGGATTCGGCATTGGGGCAAAAGGCCCATAAAACCTGATGTGCTCCTGCTTGCCTGAAAAGATCTACTACGTAACGGAACATGCGTTGGTATATTTCAGGACTTTTGGGGCCATAACCGCTTTTGTCCGTGCCCCAATGGTACCTGGCCAGATTCATTTCATGCGCGAACCGAATGATGAAAGGACGATTCCAGACGGCGGCTTGTCGGGCGAACGCGGTCAGGTAAGCATCGTAGTGCCCTTTTAGGATCTGTTCGTAAGGTATGGCAACCTCGTTGTTGTCTCTTACGTACATGGGTTCCCAGGTGAGGCAGGGGGCGGCCCCGCTTTGCCAGATGGCCTCCAGGCTTGCCTGGGGGAATTCTCCCGCCTCCCCGGGCTGCGGCCATTGGAGGTAGAACAACACCAACTGAGGGCGAAATTCAAGCTCCTGCTCGACGCTCTTCAATCTCGCCGCAGTGAGGGGGTAATTGGCCAGGGCCACTCCCCAGAAACAAGGGTATTTCGGGGCCTGGTCTGCCGGTGAACAGCCGGCCAAGACAAAAAGCGGCAACAATAAACCCAGCATCAACCCTGTCTTCATGGGGTATCCTTCACTCCTCTGGTTCCTCGGGAAAATTAAAATACAAGACTGTGGAAAATAACAAGAAATGATAGAAGCACCAGATATTATTCACCAAAATTGCAAAAAATGGCTCTCGCTCATAGTACAGCCGCAATACTCCCCAGACCACGGCGCCGAAGCTCAAAATGGCGGTGATTAATTGTGGCCACAAGGATCTTAGGGGCAGGGCCAGGCTTTGGCCTTTGGGGGTGACCACAAAGGTGCCTCTCACCCCCAGAATGGCCAGGGCCGAAGCCTTCATGAAAACCGGAAAGGAGATGGCATTGAGAAGCATACCCTGGAAGATCTCCCTTATCCGATATTGCCTGAGATGCAGGGTGGCGAAAAACAGGGTTATCGTAAGAAGGAAGTAGGGTACAAAGAAAAAGAAATAGACCTCAGGCCGGGCAAAGTATCTGGGAACACTCAAATAAAGATAGAGTATGGGACAGTAAGCCATAATAAAAAACACCCAGCCGACTAAGTACCACGTTCCGGACAGAAAATATTCCCACCATTTGACTGCATTAAGTTTAGTGGGATTCTGGAAAAACTTTGTAAGGATGGTCCTAAAGAGCCCAACGGTGCCCAGGGCCCAGCGAAACTGTTGTTTGAAATAGCCCCCCAGATCTTCCGGACCCATGCCAAAGGCGCAGACCCGGTTCATATAGGCTGAACTCCAGCCCCCCATATGAAATTTCAAGGAAGTGGCGAAATCTTCAGTAACCGAGGCTTCGTCAAAGCCTCCCACCTCCTCCAGGGCCTGCCTCCTGAAGATGACGTTGGTGCCGCAACAGAACATGGCATCATCAATGCTTTTGCCTTCACAGATGTATTCGTAAAAGATCACTTGCTGGAGACCGGCAGCCCGGGCCACCCGGTTCTGCTCAAAGTTGGAATAATATTGGGGCGTTTGCACGAAAGCCAACTTGGGGTTGTCTTCCATGATCGCCACCAGCGGCTCCACAAAATCCGGGAAAGGGTTCATGTCCGCGTCAAAGATGAAGATATATTTCTCTTTCTCCGTCCGTTTTTGCTCGGCAAAGGGATGGAAAAAAAAGCCCGGTTTGGGCCGGCCTTCGACAAAGTCCAGAAAATCATTGATCATGCCGGCTTTGGCCCCCCGCCACTGTCGGCGGAACAGGTTCACCCCGAGGCGCCGGCACAAATCGTCAATTTGCTCCCGATAGCGAGCCATTAACTGGGGATCGTCCTTGGGAAGGTCATAACGGGTATCGTCCAGGAAAAAGAGGTGCTTGTTAGGGTAGGTGAGGTTATAGAAGCAAGTGAGAGTGTCCTCGACCACAGGTAAAGGCTCCCGAAAAGAAGAGACGATGATGGCTACCGGCGGAAAGGATTTCAAAGGAGGAATGGGGGTGGTGATGCCAGCAACCGCGGTGGGATGGGTGAAGACGTGGAGAATATAAGAAAAATATCCCAGGCCATGCACCAGGATGAAACCCTCGGCGCACAGGAGAAGAAACGCGACAATCTTTTCGTACCAGGCATAATCGGTAATAAGAAACAGGACGGACCTAACCATCAGGTAGGCAAACATAAAAAGAATGGCTGCAAATACCAGGGAAGCAATTATGGCGACTTTTAGGGTTAGTTTTCTCAGGCGCAGCATAATCGTATCAAGCGTTAAAAATGGTATTTAATAGAGGCCCAGACGGCATTGGCATCCCATTGATCAGAGCGGTTAAGGAACCCTTTGACGTTGATGGACCAATGTTTCCTGAACTCATAATTCCATTCGCCCTCGAAGCCGTAGCCCGAGTTGCCGGTGGTATCACTGGATAAAATGGCGCGCAGGGCATAATAATGCTTCTCGCTGCCGCAAAAGAAGAATTTGGACAGATCGTGATACCACTCAAGGACCACAGCGCCCCCCAGGAAGTTTCTCGGCGTCCAGTATGGATGAATGATATTGACCACCTGGCCGTTCTGGTCAACAAATTCAGTGAGTTTAGCAGTATCCCGGTATTCCCCCTTGAGTTTGAGCCGGATTACCCGAGGATGATCGGTGAAATCGTAACTGGTGGCCAGAGAGTAAACCTGTTCGTTATTGCCGTCATTGAAGATGAGATACCTGGCCTGGGCCTCCACGGCCCACTTCCGGATCGGAGAGGAGGCCAGAGACAGCCATAAATTATCCGCCTGGGTCCCCTGCTGGATGCTGTAGGTGTTGTAAATTTCATTGGTGCGTTCGTACCCTAACCCCAAATTGGCGTAGTCCCTAAGGTTGAACCAAAACTTGGCGTGGCCGGTTTGGCGATCGGGTGCGGACCCGGTTTCATAAAATTTCCCGGTCCAACTCAAGTCATATTTAAAATAGGGATTAACGATGCCGTTTACCCCCAGGGTGCAGCCGTCGGCATAAAAGGGGCCTGCTCCCTGATGGGGGCTCTCAAACCAGCGGTTGGCACCGACGCGCAGATGATGCTGGCATTTGAAGGGTACATCCGCAGTGATATCAGTAAAGTTGCGGGTAATTTGGGAGACAGCCCGCTCACCCTGTCCCTGTTCCTCCCAAAAGGCATTCTCCACCTGGATAGAAGGATGGCGACGAATTTCCTGGCGCTCCAGGGCCAGACCGGCCAAATTGTGCCAGGGGTCGATGACAAGCAGCTTACGGTAGGTGTCGGCCTCCCGGTTACACAGTCCCAAGGCGCATTCGACCTGGGCGTAATCGAACAGGGCTTCCTGGTTGCCCGGCTGAAACTCCGTCAGTTCCTGATACGTGTCCAGAGCTGGGGTCAAACGTTTTTTCCAGGATAACCATTTGGCCTGACTTTCCAGGTAGGCTTGTTTTTGCTCTTGGTAGGCCGATAAGAGGTCTGCCAGCACCAATTCTACCTGGGTCCTGGTCTGGGGCGACAGGCTGGTTGACATCCTGTCAAACTCCTGTGCAACCGCTTCGTATCCCTGGTAGATGGAATCGGGGCCGGATTTTTGCAGCTGCTCAATGAACGGGAGTAGGCCGGGGTCAGCTGTTTTAACCTGTAATGCTTCCAGGGCCACCAGCAGTTTGTGGTCCACCGGTTGCTCCCATAAAGACGAGTAAATCAGGCGAGCCCGGGGCATCATTTTATCCCAGGCCGCGGTGCGAGCCATTTCTCTCACCGGCACTGGGTCTGCCGGGTTTAGCGTATGGACCTGCTCATAGACCGCAATGGCTTGATCATAGTTTTTAGACCAGCTCTGCACCCGAGCCTGGGTAATCAAGATCTTGGAATTGCCGGGAAAGTCTGCTGCCAGGGCTTGCAACAGCTGGAGGGCCCGGTCGTATTGATGAGCCCCGGCCAGCATTTCCGCCAGTCCCAGCCTAGCCGGGAAACAATGGGGATCTTGGGACAGCGCCTTTTCATACGCGTCGATGGCCGGGCTGTTGAGACCCTCCGCAGCCAGAAATTGCGCCCACTGCACCCATTGCATAGGAGTTTTCGGGCCCCTCTCTCCCAAGTTTTTTTCGACCTCACCGGATTGGGTCTTCAGCAGGTAATAACGAACCTCGAGGTTTTTGGGAGCTAGCTGCGCGGCCTGATTGAACGCGAGAGTCGCTTCGGCCTGACGGTTCTGTTTTAGCAGTGCCTTACCAAGGCCCAGAAGTCCCTGAACCTGGTATCCCGGAAGGTGGGACAGGCGCTGAAAGGTTTCCTGGGCCTCGGAATAGCGCTGCAACCGCAGGAGTGCCTGGCCCTCCAGCGCGAGTCCTTCAGGATGAGCCGCATGGGTTTTGAGAAGCTCCCGGGCCTCCTTCAAAGCCCCGTGCAGGTCATTTTCAGCAAGCCGGAGCTTGATCAGACCCAGGCGCGGTTCCACAGCCTCAGGCTGTTCCACCAGGAGTCGGCGATAGATGCCATTGGCCTGGGCAAACCTCTGGGAGCTGGCCAGGGCCCAGGCCAGTTTCAACCAAACCTTGACTTCTCCCGGGTGCCGCTTGAGGTATTCCCGGTAGAGTGCTTCCAACCGGTAAAAATCACCCCAGAAGTTCATCTGGTCGGCCACATGCAGCATAAGCTTGTCCGGTCGGCGGGTGAGGCGCAAAGCTGTCTCATAGCTTTTTTCAGCGGCCCCGGCATGACCCAGGCTCAACTCCAGGTCCCCGATCTCCACCAAGAGGTCTGCATCTGCGGGAAAGCCCCCCGCCAGGTTACGGGCCAAAGCCAGGGCCTGTTGCGTCCGGCCGAGTTTGGCGTACACCCGGACCAGTTCCAAAGCGATTTCCTTATCAGCCGGCAGCTTTTTCTGAAGAGGCAGCAGCAGAGCCAGGGCTTCTTCGTTCTGTTTGTTCCAACTGAGAGCCAGGGCCAGCTTTTTGCGGATGACCTCGGAAGCGGGGGCTAATTCCAGGGCCCTGCGATAGTTGACTATGGCGGCCGGGAGATTTTTTGTGTAAAGATAGACCTCCCCCAACTCCGTGTACAGCTCCGCCGAAGGCCGGGGCAGGGAGCGAAACAGGTCCTCATAAGCCGCGATAGCCTGAGGATACTGATGACCCCAGGTGTAGGCCCGGGCCAGATCGGCAAGTTGGTCGGGGGCCAACGGGCGCTGTTGTTCCAGCCCTTCAAAAAGACGAATGGCTTCCGGATATTTCTTGGTCCACAAATAAATCCTTGCCAGAGTCACCGCAGCCTCGGGCTGACCCGGGCGCTGTTTCAAGACGGTTTGCAGTTCCTGGATGGCTTCAGGATAATTTTTTTCCCGCACGAGAAGTTGGGCAAGTTCCAGGCGGATTTGCGGGTCGTGCGGACGCGCCTGCAACAGGACGCGATATTCCTTGATGGCCAGGGGCACTCCTTGGTTTGTATAACCCAGCAGCCTGGCCAAAGCCAGGCGGGCTTCAAAATCCGACACCCGCTCTTTGGGGGAGACGAGGGAGTGCAACTCTTGCCCATATGCGGTCAGGGGACACAGAAAGACCAGGGCGCAAAGACCCAGCCATATTCCCCAGAGGAGGCCGTTCCGTCTCGTCATGACATTCAGAAAAAGATGGTCATAATTTCAATGTTATGGCTCCAAAGTTTTCCGCAATTCCTTGATGGCCTCCGCCTTTCTACCGGCCCAGGAGAGCACCAGAGCATACTTGCGACGGACTTGCAGGTCGTTAGGCCGGGCCCGCAGAATAATTTCAAATTGGCCCAGGGATTCCGGGTAACGCTTGGACCAACTGAGGAGTTCAGCCAGTTTCAGGCGAGCCGACAAATCATCCGGGTGTTTAGCCAGATAGTCCCGATACAGGGCCTCGGCTTTGGCGTATTGTTTCTGAGCTCCATAAAGATCAGCCAGCACGGCCCGGCTCTGATCGTCCATTCTTTCCGGAGGAATCATCTCCAAGGTTTTTAAGGCTTTGTCTCTTTGACCGCTCCAGAAAAGGACCCGGCCCAGTTCCGCCCTGGCCTCGACGGAATCGGGTTTCTCCCTGAGAACTTTCTGATATTCTGTTATTGACTCGTCATACTTTTTCATATGACTGAGCAACCTGGCCAATTCCAGGCGAGCCTGCCAATCAGGGATGGTTTCCCCCAACTGCCCCGGCCCCGGCTTGGCAGGGGTAATCTCCGGGCCGCTGCCACTCTTCACCTGGGCCTCCAGTACCGGAGCTGACGCCAACCATGAGAGCAGGGCAAAAAAGATTATCCAGCGACCCCTCCAGTGCTTCATGGCGTTTCTCCCAGCAACCGGCGATATGCCTGAACGGCCGCTTCCTTCTGGCCATCCCAGCTGAGGACTCGAGCCAGATTAAACCGGGCAATCCGGTTTTCGGGGTGGACAGCCAAAATTTGCCGGTAGATTCTGATGGCCTCAGCGTATTTTTTTTCCCAGCTCAGCACTTCTGCCAGCTTCAATTGCACCGGCAGGGGGTTCATGGCCTGCTGTAGAGCCTGACGATAAAGGTTTTCAGCCTTGGCAAAATCTTGTTTCCGCTTGTACAGGTCCGCTAAGCGAACCAGAACCGCAGGCTTGGCTGCGCCTGCCTTCTGATAGTGCTGCAACAAAGCGATGGCTTCGTCCACCCGACCGTACTGGTCGTAGAGACCTGCGAGTTGGTCCACCGCACTGAGATTGTCCGGATAGGTCCGCACAACTTCCTGAAAAACAGGCAGCGCCTTGCGAAATTGGCCGGTGGCCAGATACGACTCTCCTAAATGAATCAAGGCTTGGGGACGCTTCACACCGGCGGCCAGTGCGTCTTCATATGCAGGGATGGCCCGGTTAAACTGCCGGGCAAAAAAGTATCGTTCTCCCTGCCGAAAATAAATCCATTGAGGACAGGAGAGCCAATAAACAACTATCGTGAGTAGGGCCATCAGCCCTAAAAGAGAGCTGTAGGAGAGGTACTGCCGGGTTTTAAGTTCCATGCTGTTGAAAGGTTTTGGCCCTACCCGGCCTGGGGAAGATACTTATCCAGGGTTAAGACGTTAGTATCGCCAACGGTTTCATAGGTTACCTTATCCATGATCGTACGGATGATGCAAAGCCCCCAACCACCTTCGGGAAGATTGGCTCGCGTGGTGAGAGAGAATTCTTTTTTTTCCTGATACATAGATTCCATGGTCTTGCCGGTATCAAGGATTTGGAAGGATATCCGGTCTGGAAAGATTTTTATCGCCACCTTGGCCTCCTGGCCCGATTGCTCTCCATAGGCATGTTTGACCACATTATTAATTGACTCGACTACGGCAAGCTGGACCTGAAAGGAGTCCAGCTCACTGAAGCCCACGTAAGCACACACAGCTTGTACCGCCACACCCACCAGACTGATATTTTCCCAGCGGCTTTCAATACTCAATATTATGCTTTTGGGCTCCGGGGGTGGCGTCATGCAGGTCCCTTGGCTTTGGCGGCCTGGATAGCTTCTGCCTCGCTATTGAACATCTGAAACACCCGATTCATCCGGGTGAGCTGAAAAAGACTCATCACCGTTTCCCGAACGCAGCAGATGATGAGATCACCGTTCCCTCCCAGAGTCTTCAGACACGAGACAATGGCTCCAAGGCCGCTGCTGTCCACAAAATCCACCCGGGAAAGATCCAAGATTATGCGCTGGTGGCCTGCATTAATCCAATCCACCATCTTCCCTTTAAAGTCGGCTGCGGCCGAGGCATCCAGACGCTTTTCCAAAGGCGTGACCACCAACAGTCCATCTACCTGCTTTCCCTCGATTTGCATGTCCATTCCCTCTCTTAGGGCCTCTGGAAGGCAAGGTTTCAGGCCCCAAATATCTCTGGCGTACTCGTCAATGGTGCGGTCACTAGAAAACTTCCCCACCCGGGCAACATTTAGGATGGCTTTCCGGGTCCAGATAGCCGGGGTCTGAAATTCTTTGCCGGCCCGTTCCTGCGCTTCCAGGTAGGGGAGAAAGTCGGCCAAGTGGAAATATTTGTCTCCCTGGTCCAGTAAGTTAGAAAAGAGCCACTGAAAACAGCTGTGTTCTGCCGGACAAAATAGGTTGCTATTAAGGGCATCCACCACCCGCCGAATTTGGGGGTGGTGCTCGTAGTAATCCCAAGGACGATACCCCCCGGAGTGTCGCAATGCCGCAATTTCCGCCGCCTTGAGGCCGAAAATATAGATGTTTTCGGGACCTATCTCGGTCAACATTTCGATGTTGCTGCCATCCAGCGTGCCCATGGTCAAGGCGCCGTTCAGGGCAAACTTCATATTGCTGGTACCGGAAGCCTCTTGTCCCGCAGTGGAAATTTGTTCGCTTAGGTCTGCGGCAGGAATGATCTTTTCGGCTAACGACACCTTGTAATCAGGGATAAAGACCACTTTCAGCAGGTCTTGAGTCCGGAGGTCATTATTGATAATTTGGGCTACATTGTTGATCAGTTTAATCATTTGTTTGGCGACCCAGTAGCCAGGAGCGGCCTTTCCGGCAAAAATATAAGTTCTGGGTACGGGCGGGAGGCAGCCGTCTTCCACCAAGCACAAATATTCATGAATAATGTGCATAACCTTTAATAACTGTCGCTTATATTCATGAATTCTTTTTGTTTGAACGTCGAAGAGTGTATCCGGATTAGTCTCCACCCTGGTAGTTTCATAAATGATCCTTTGTAACCGTTCTTTGTTAACACGCTTAATGGCGCAAAACTCCTCCTGAAACGCAGGATTGTCAGCAAATTTTTCCAAGTCCCGAAGTCGCAAGGCGTCAGTAATCCAATGATCGCCGATAGTACGGCTAATCAAACCGGCCAACGGTGGGTTGGCGGTAAGTAACCAGCGTCTTTGAGTAATGCCGTTGCTCTTGTTGTTGAACTTTTCGGGCCACAAGGCGGCAAAGTCCGGAAAAACATTTTTTTGCAACAATTCCGTGTGGATAGCTGATACTCCATTGACGGAATGGGACCCCACAATGGCAAGGTGTGCCATCCGCACCTGAGGCACCGATCCGGTCTCGATGATGGACATATGGTCCTGGCACTCCAATTTTTGGGGCCAGGTGGACGCTACTTTCTCCAGGAACCGTCGATTGATTTCATAAATGATTTGGACATGCCGAGGGAGCAACCGCTCCAGCAAGCTCACCGGCCATTTCTCCATCGCTTCCGGCAAGATGGAGTGGTTGGTATACGCCAGAGATTGCTGGGTGATGGTCCAGGCTTCCTCCCAGGGCACGCTGTACTCGTCAACCAGGATACGCATGAGTTCAGCCACTGCCAGGGCCGGATGAGTATCATTGAGTTGCACCGCTACCTTATCGCTAAAATCACGGAAGTTCTGATGATTCTGTAAAAAATGACGCAAAATGTCCCTAAGTGCGCAAGCCACCAAAAAATATTCTTGCAGCAGGCGCAACTCTCTACCGGGCTCGACGAGGTCGCTGGGATAAAGGATTTTAGAAATGCTTTCAGAATAGATCTTTTGTTCTACGGCCCGGAAGTAGTCTCCTTCATTAAAAATCTGGATATCGAATTCCGTGGAGGGCCTGGCTTCGAAGAGCCGCAAATAGTTGACCGTTGTGCCGCCATATCCGACGATAGGGATATCATGGGGTACCCCGATAACCATATGCCAATCCATCCACATGGGATTGTAATTGCCTTCGAGATCCAGGCCGTGTTCAATCCGGCCATATATGGGGACGATGCAGGCCTCATCGCGTCTTTCGATACCCAGGAGTCCTGCTTCGGCCAGCCAATTTTCCGGTCTTTCACGCTGATAGCCGTTATCGATTTCCTGACGAAAAAGACCATATTCGTAGTGGATGCCATAACCGAAACCCGGCAAGGCTAAGGTGGCCAGGGAATCCAAGAAGCACGCGGCTAAGCGTCCCAGGCCGCCGTTTCCTAAAGCTGCGTCGTTCTCTTGCTCCAATAGCTGGTCTAATTCAAGCCCCTTTTCTTCCAGGACTTCCCGGCAAACGTCATAAATTCCCAGGTTATGCAAGTTATTAGCCAGGGAGCGGCCGAGGAGAAATTCTATGGATAGAAAGTATAGGCGCTTGCTGTCCCCGTGGCAGTATCTCTCCTCGGTGCTCAAAAGTCTTTTCACCAACCGATCCCGCACAGATAAGGCCAGGGCGTAGAACAGGTCCCGCTCGTCGCTTTCTTCCCACTTTTTGCCCAAAGAATAGGTGAGGTGATGATGGAGAGATTTTTGCAGAGACGACTTGACCTTGTTCATCGGAACAATCCCTGCGAAGGCTTTCTACACCTAATTTTTTATAAACATTAGAAATACAACAAAAATAATTTTTTTCGTACTATAGAATATTAAAGCATAATATGAGAAAATTCTATTCAAATATATTAATGTCCTCACTTGTAACTTGCGATGCTGGCGTTAAGGTTCGAAATCGTTATATGTAGAAAAATATATCCACATGGCGATGCTGATTCCGCCACAGAGTCGCGGTAAAAACTTCCAACATTAGAGTTTCCTCAACGGTCCAGGTAGTGAGGTGCTTCATGACTCTCTATCTATTTTTCATTCTTCAACTGGACCTTGCCCTTGCGGTGGGCAATAAACCAACCCCACCCCGCTATTTAGCTCATAGATCCCCGAGTACTCAAGGAAGCCTCGAACAAAAGATCCAATGTAGATGAACAAAGGAGATTGTCATGCCAGGCCCAGGGTTCAATGAAGCGGATCTCCAGCAAATGCAGGAATTGGGCATCACTGAGCTCCAAGTACATCAGCAAATCGCACATTTTTTAAAGCCCTCTGTTTTTATTAAGTTAAATCGCCCTTGCACCTTGGGGGATGGCATTGTCGCGATTGGGTCGCCGGAAAAGGAAAAATACCTCCAACTCCAGGCCCAGGCCGCAGCGGCGGGGCGGTTTTGCAAGTTTGTGCCTGCTTCCGGCGCGGCAACCCGCATGTTCCAGCTCATCCATCAAATCCAAGACTCTTTCGGGGAAAACCTGGAGGAGATCTCACAGCGGGCTGCAGATGGGGATGCCACGGCCAGGGATTTTTTCCAGTTCATAGAAAGGATTCGCCTTTTTCCTTTTTATACTGACCTTAAAGAAATTATGGCTCGAGATGGGCTCTCCCTGGATGAAATTATTGATCAGGGTCAATTTAAAATACTTTTTCAGTATCTCCTCTCTGACCGGGGGCTCAATTATGCTTCTCTGCCCAAAGGCCTGTTAAAATTCCATTGTTACTTTGACGGCTGTCGGACGTCGTTTGAAGAGCATCTCTGCGAGGGGGCCCACTTCCTTGGTGAGCAAGGGGGCACCTGCCGGATTCACTTTACCGTTTCTCCGGAACATGAGGAAAGATTTCATCAATTGGTTCAGGCAGTAAAGTCTTTTTACGAAGAAAAACTCGGGACGCGTTTTGAAATAGAGTTTTCCTCCCAGAACCGAAGCACTGATACCATTGCGGTGGATGCAGATAACCAACCTTTCCGTGACAAAAATGGCCGTCTGCTATTTCGACCGGGAGGTCACGGAGCCTTGCTGAAAAATCTAAGCGATCTGAAAAGCGACTTGGTATTCATCAAGAACATCGACAATGTGGCCCCAGACCACTTGAAGGAATCCACATTTCTTTGGAATAAGATTCTGGGAGGATATCTCGTTGATTTACAGCAAGGGGTCCATCACTGGCTGCGGGTATTGGGTGATTCGGTTTCTGAGGATTTGTTAAGCACAGTTGGGGAATTTTGTAGCCATCATCTTTTTGTGACTCTTCCAGATTCTTATCAGTTCTGGTCCGACCAGGACAGGCGAGCTTATCTTCTGAAAAAACTACGTCGGCCTATACGCGTTTGCGGGATGGTGCCCAATACGGGGGAACCCGGGGGAGGACCTTTTTGGGTAGAAGAGCCGGATAAGAGCCAGTCCCTGCAAATTGTGGAAAAGGCCCAGGTGGATCTTTCCGACCCCGGGCAAAAAGCCATCTGGCAGGCCGCGACTCACTTCAACCCGGTGAACTTGGTCTGTGCTTTGCGAGATGAAAACGGCAATCCCTTTGATCTCCCCCAATATGTGGATCAGGACGCCTGTTTTATCTCGGAAAAGTCAAAAGATGGCAGGGTACTCAAAGCTCTGGAACTCCCGGGATTGTGGAACGGCTCCATGGCCGATTGGATTACCGTCTTTGTTGAGGTCCCCGGGTCCACCTTCAATCCGGTGAAAACCATAGCCGATTTGTTAAGGCCGGAGCATCAACCCAAGCTATGAAAAGAGCTGAAGTGGCCTATTGAGCTGACCTGATTTTGCGGCAATTTTATTTGTCGGGATGGATTATGGCACTGAAAACAGCAGACCCTAATCAAACTGAGCGATTTTCTGCCAAGACCGTCCGAAAAACTTTCTTGGCTATTTTCTTGCCGTTGGCAGTTTGCCTCATCATCTTTCTCCTGTTCTATTATTTTACCAAGACGAAGGCTTACCAGGCCCTCCTGGCAAAAAGCGAGGCGGCCCATGTGCAACTGCAAAAGTGGGTTATAGTACATGATTTCAAAGAGATCCTCAAAGACCTGCTCTTTGTTGCCGAAAGCCAGCCTATGGAAGGTTATCTGGACCAGGGCGGCGCAACTCAGCGCCAGGCCCTGGCCCAAGAATTTCTCAATTTCTCGAGGAATCAAGAGATCTTCGATCAGGTACGCTTGCTGGATGACTCCGGCATGGAAATGATCCGGGTCAACTTCAATAACGGCCGGCCTGCCATCGTCCCAGAGGCGCAATTACAGTCAAAGGCCAAGAGGTATTATTTTCTGGAGGCCATTCGCCTGGACCGTGGCCAGGTATTTGTCTCCCCCTTTGATCTCAATATCGAAGGTCAGAAAATAGAACGGCCTTTCAAGCCAATGATTCGCTTTGCCACCCCGGTATTCGACAGCCAGGGGCGCAAGCGGGGCATACTCATTTTCAATTACCTGGGGAAAAATCTGATTGAGAGCATGGACCAGGCGGAAGCGAACGCCAACGCCCCGGGCCGGGTCATGTTACTCAATGGTGAAGGCTATTGGCTTAAGAGTCCCAATCCTGACGATGCCTGGGGGTTCATGTTTGAGGACAAGAAACACCTCACCTTCGGAAACGCCTATCCCGAAGCCTGGAAGAAAATTTCCAACTCTGAACAAGGACAATTCAAAGCAGCAGGTGGCCTCTTCACCTTCGCCACCATCTATCCTCTTGGGGAAAGGGCGAAAACCGCTGCCGGTACTGATAAAGCCGAAGGTGAAAGTGTTAAGCCTCTGGGAAGCTGGGAATATAAATGGAAGGTTGTCTCCCAGGTCGCTCCTACAATTTGGCAGGAGCGCTCGGATAACCTGAAAATCTGGCTGTCGGCAATTTTCGGTTCGTTGACTGTCTTGTTTGCTGCTGGAAGTTATGTCCTGGCCAAGGGGCACTTGGAACGTCACCGGAACGAAGAAGCCAAAATGCGGCTGGCTTCCATTGTCGAGTCTTCCGACGATGCCATCATCGGCAAAACTGTAGACGGCATCATTACCAGCTGGAATCAGGGAGCCGAGCGAATATACGGCTATTCCAAAGACGAAATCCTGGGACGTCATATATCGGTGCTGGTTCCATCGGATAAGACAACCGAACTCTTTGAAATTTTTGAGAAGATCAAGCAAGGACAACGCTTCGAGCATCGGTACACCGTGCGTTTAAGAAAAGACGGTCAACCAATCGACGTATCTTTGACCATCTCACCCATTAAGAATGCCCAGGGCCAGGTCGTTGGAATTTCCACCATTGCCCAGGATATTACCAGACAGAAACGAGCGGAAGATGAATTGCGACAGTTATCCCAGGCCGTGCAACAAAGCCCAGCCTCGGTGGTGATTACCGATACCGAGGGAAATATTGAATATGTGAACCCAAAGTTTTGTCAAATTACCGGATATAGCTTCGAAGAGGCAATCGGGCAAAATCCGCGTATCTTGAAATCCGGCGATAAGCCAGCGGAAGAATATAAGGAATTGTGGAACACTATTACGTCAGGCCGAGAATGGCGGGGAGTATTTCATAATAAAAAGAAAAATGGGGATCTTTATTGGGAATCAGCCTCTATTTCCCCCATTAAAGATGGGCATGGAGTTATCACCCACTTCGTGGCGGTCAAAGAAGATATCACCGCCATGAAGGAGGCTCAGGACGAACTGTCCAAACTTTCCCTGGTAGCTAGCAAGACCGACAATGCCGTTATAATTACTGATAAGGATGGCTTCATCGAATGGGTGAACCAAGGATTTACCCGCATGACGGGTTATGATCCGAGCGAAGTTCTGGGGAAAAAGCCGGGAGACTTCTTACAAGGACCTTTGACCGATCCGAAAACCGTTCAAGGGATCAGGGATCTTTTGAAGAAAAAAGAATCCTTCACCGCAGAAATCTTAAACTACTATAAGAATGGTCAGCCGTATTGGGTGTCTCTGGATATCAGCCCGATTTGCGATGATCGGGGTAAGGTGGTCCGATTTATTTCCATCCAGCGAGACATCACCCAAAGGATAGAAACCGAGGAGGCGCTGCGCCAGGCCAAGGAGGCGGCGGATGCGGCCAACCGGGCCAAAACCGAATTTTTGGCCAGTATGAGCCATGAAATCCGCACCCCGATGAATGCCATCATCGGCATGGCCGAACTGTTGGAGGAAACGCCCCTCAACCAGGAGCAGAGGAAGCTTGTGGATATTTTCCGCTCAGCAGGGGAAACCTTGCTGAATATCATTAATGATATTCTGGATCTTTCCAAGGTGGAAGCCGGCCAGATTACCCTGGAGAGTATCAATTTCGATCTGGTGGAATTGGTGGAGAAGGTTTGCGAGGTGATGGCCCTGCGGGCTCATGAAAAGCACATTGAACTGGCTGGCCATATCATGCCGGAAGTGCCTAATCATCTGGTGGGTGACCCGGGGCGTTTGCGGCAGGTGCTTACCAATCTGATCGGCAATGCTATAAAATTCACCGAAAGAGGTGAAGTAGTCCTGGAGGTTGCCTTGGCTGGTCCGGATCAGGAGCCAGCGGCGAAACCCGAGTTCCCTACTCTGCTCTTTACCATTAAAGATACCGGGATCGGCATCCCGCCGGAAAAACTGGATTACGTCTTTGAGAAATTTACCCAGGCCGATGCTTCCACTACCCGCCGTTACGGAGGTACCGGGCTGGGCCTGCCTATCACCAAGCGTCTGGTGGAATTGATGGGGGGGGGGATAACGGTGGAGAGCCGGCCGGGTCAGGGGAGCATATTTTCCTTTACTCTCACCTTGGCCAAGCAGCCTGAGCCCACGGTACCGAAACCCGTCCCGGTCACTGACCTCCGCGGGCTTAGGGTTATAGTCATAGATGATAATGCCACCAACCGCCTAATCCTGAGGGAGACTCTGGCCAGTTGGGGGATGGTTGTGGACGAGGCCTCGGACGGGGAACAGGGGCTGGCCCAGTTGAAGCGGGCCCGGGATGGGAAAAAGCCCTACCGGTTGGTCTTGCTTGATTACCAGATGCCCGGCATGGATGGCTTTGCGGTGGCCCAAGCCATTCAACAGGATCATAGCCTGGTGGACACCACCTTGATGATGCTCACCTCGGATAGCCGTGGCGGCGATCTGGCTAATATCAGAAAATTGGATTTGGGAGGCTACCTGGTGAAGCCCGTGAAGCGGGCAGAACTACGAGAAGCCATTAATCTATCATTAGGACCAGCCTTAGAGCCGACTAAGGTCACTATAACGGCCGAACTCCCAGCCTCCGAGCAATGCCCCTTGAGGATTCTCCTGGTGGACGATTCTCCTGACAACCGCCTCCTCGTGCAGGCTTATCTGAAAAAAGCTCCCTACCTGCTTGATTTGGCTGAAAACGGCGAAGTGGCGGTGGAGAAATTCAAATCTGTCAGGTACGATTTAGTGCTTATGGATTTGCAAATGCCTGTGATGGACGGCTACACCGCCACCAGGGTCATCAGGGAGTGGGAAAGCCGGTCTGCCTTACCGCCCACCCCGATTATCGCCCTGACAGCCTTTGCGCTAAAGGAGGATGTGCAAAAAAGTCTTGACGCCGGCTGCGACGCTCACCTGTCCAAGCCTATTAAAAAGGCCGTCCTGCTGGAGACCATCACCAAATTTTGCCCCTTGCAGTCAAGGGAGGGTTAAGGGTGGAAAAGATTGTCGTACACGTGGACTCGGATTTGGAAGACCTTATTCCGGGATATTTGGAAAACCGCCGTCAGGATGTAGAAGCCATCTTGCGAGCCCTGGAAAACAAAGACTTCGAGGCCATCAGGGTTTTGGGCCACACCATGAAAGGTACGGGCGGCAGTTATGGGTTTGAACTCATAACCGATCTGGGGCGGGCTCTCGAAAAGGCGGCTCGGGACCTTGATGAAGCCTCCGTCAAGCAGTCGGCGGTCTCGTTGCGGGATTACATCCAAGCCGTAGAGGTTGTCTTTCAATAGGATGCGGGACCGAATATTCAGACCCACCGGACCGAGATTACAATGCTTGATAAAATTCTGATTGTTGATGATAGTATCGACAACCGTCAGTTGCTGTCCAAGACCCTGGGACGGGCCGGATATGAGGTTGTTGAGGCGAGTGAAGGCCAGGAGGGCCTTGCTCGGGCGCTGGAAATTCTCCCAGAGCTTATTCTGCTGGACATTATGATGCCGGGGATAGACGGTTATCAGGTTTGCGACCTCCTGAAGAAAGATGCCCTCACCGCAGATATCCCGGTAATTTTTTTATCCGCCAGAACCGAGACCAGAGACAAAATCAAAGGCTTGGAAATCGGTGGGGTGGATTATATCACCAAGCCCTTTGATCGCGGCGAAGTCCTGGCCCGGGTGCAGACACAACTGAAAATACGCCATCTGATGAAAGACCTGCTGGATAAGCAGAAACGTCTGGAGGAAGACCTTCGGGCCGCGGCCTTTATTCAAGAAACCCTTCTCCCGGCCAATCTTCCCACCTGGCCAAGTCTGGAAATTTCTTGGAAGTTTTTGCCGTGTGAGCTTATTGGCGGAGACATCTTTAATGTTGTCCCCCTGGATGAGGCACATGTGGGATTTTATATGGTAGACGTCAGCGGTCATGGGGTTCCCTCGGCCATGGTCACCGTCTCGGTTTCCCAGCTCATGAGCCCTGACAGCGGCTATCTCAGGAAAAAGATTTCCTCGCCGCCTTATTACCAGATTGTGCCTCCTGGGAAAGTCCTACAGGCCCTGGATAAGGAATATCCCTTCGAGCGTTTTAATAAATTTTTTACTATGGTTTATTTGTTGCTGAATATTCCACAAAAAAAGATGACTTATAGCAGCGCAGCCCATCCGCCGCCTCTTCTGCTGCATCGGGACGGGGGCCTGGAATTGCTGGGGAAAGGAGGGACCATCATCGGCTTAAACGGCATAGTGCCTTTCGACCAAGAGGAGAGGGAGCTTCAGCCCAGGGATAAAGTTATTATTTACACTGATGGAGTGGTGGAATATCAGAACCGGGAAGAAGAGCTTTTTGGCCCGGAGCGCCTTTATGATCTGGCCCGAACCCTGAGTAAAGAGCCTATCAGTAAGATCCTGGACGCTATTTATGAGGGTTTGATGGATTTTGGTCGTCAGGCCAAGATCCAGGATGACGTGAGTCTTTTGGGGATTGAGGTCAAATAGTAATAATGCTGCGGCCAAACTTCAGCGGAGAATCGGTATGGATTTTCAAGAAAAACGGCGGGAGCCGCGTATTCGCCTCGATACGGTGCGCCTGCCTTTTCTGGGATCCCGGAAAGAAGACCAGGTGTGCTTCGAGTACCTGCCTCTGGATGTCAGCCCGCACGGCTTCAGTATTGCCATCCCCCAATGGCTGGTCAACCGGGAGCGGTTGCAAGAGGGGGACTTGATTAATCTGAACGTCCCCTTTGAACTGAACGGCAAAACTTTTCATCAAGGGAAGGTGGTCTGGACTCGTTGGGGTGAGGCTCTGGAGGGGCAAATAATCGGGATGTCTCTGGAGAAGGAGATGCCGCCAAGTTATCCCCTCTATTTTTCTCTCGAAACTTCTAGCCTGGTGGCCGCAAAAAACGTACCCCTCGAAGAACTGTTGTTGAGGGTCTTGAAGGATTCAGTGCTTCTGAAAAAAGGCATTTCGATTTATTTTAACCATCTTATTCCTTATTTTTCCCGTATTACAGGTTATCCTTCAAAAGATTACCCAACTCTGAAACACACGTTCTTAAACGATATAAAAAATAAAATAAAACAGCATCATGAAAAACTCGATGAGTTGTATAACTTATTCAAGAATAGTGCTAATCATGAAACAATTGCCCAGCACGTGAACTTGGAAGATCTACGCGACTTGGTTGAATCTGAAATATATATTGATGTGATGAAAATTACTTTTGAATCTGATGCCGCGTTACAGTATTTACGGGCAATCAAGGATTTAGAGTATAAACTATATTATAGTTATAATAATATTGTTATGGTTTATATAGAATCTTTAACTCAATGATACATATACCTGTTTATTCTTGTTTTTCATAAGTCAGAGTCCCCCAAAACCTTCTTTTTACCTTGGCTCTTTTGAATAGTCGAGTCGAGTAGCGTGGGGGAGTTGCACCCCCACGCCCTACCAAATCCGGACGTAAACCTCTCGGTTCATTCGGCTCCTGTCGAACAGCCCGTGGAAGCGAAGCTATTTGCCAGTGTGCGAAGAGTCTGGGCGGCTGGCGCTTAATGCGCCGAAGCCCTGGAGACGCTCGCTTCAGGCGGCCCCACAACTTCTTGAAAATCCGCATTGCCCAATCGCCGACCAACTGCTTGGAAACAAGAAAGGCCAGGGCCGACTGGGCCAGAAGAACCATGAGCAAGGTAGAGACAGGGCGGCGAAAGCAAGACCGATAATCAATGACAATAGAAAAAATTGCAGGCAGGATCAACCACGGCCCTGCCTTTTTTATTGCCCTTCAAATGCGATCTAACTTGCCAGCCCCGACAGTTATCACCTCGCCTTGGAAAATTGCAGAGATGGACCACA
>Ga0316576_10000416_pt1 | contig 19594 bp, 32 predicted proteins | sample S0NA_FD_203075 | JGI IMG/M metagenome (GOLD analysis project Ga0316576, IMG submission 203075) | Rhizosphere microbial communities from salt marsh grasses in Alabama, United States - S0-2_050615r3r5 | ecosystem: Host-associated > Plants > Roots > Rhizosphere | place: USA: Alabama | collected... | reverse complement strand
GCACGTGCCCACCGACACCGCCCTCGACCTCGCCCGGGTCCGCAACATCGGGATCATGGCGCACATCGACGCGGGCAAGACCACCACGACCGAGCGGATCCTCTTCTACACCGGCATCAACTACAAGATCGGTGAGGTCCACGAGGGCGCCGCCACGATGGACTGGATGGAGCAGGAGCAGGAGCGCGGGATCACCATCACCTCCGCGGCCACCACGTGCTTCTGGAAGGACCACCAGATCAACATCATCGACACCCCGGGGCACGTCGACTTCACCGTCGAGGTCGAGCGCTCCCTGCGGGTCCTCGACGGTGCGGTCGCAGTGTTCGACGGGGTCGCCGGCGTCGAGCCGCAGTCGGAGACGGTGTGGCGGCAGGCCGACCGCTACCACGTCCCCCGGATCTGCTTCGTCAACAAGCTCGACCGGGTGGGGGCCGAGTTCCACCGCACCGTGGACATGATCGAGACCCGGCTGAACGCCGTCCCGCTCGTGCTGCAGATCCCCGTCGGCGCCGAGGCGGACTTCAGGGGCGTCGTCGACCTGGTCCAGATGCGTGCCCTGCTGTGGCCGGGCGAGACCACCAAGGGCGAGGACTACGAGGTGCACCCGATCCCGGACACGCACCTCGATGCCGTCCGCGAGTGGCGGGACCGCATGCTGGAGACCCTCGCCGAGGCCGACGACGAGATCATGGAGCTCTACCTCGAGGGCGAGGAGCCCTCGGTGGACGCGCTCAACCACGCCATCCGGCGGGCCACGATCTCCAACGCCCTCACGCCCGTGCTGTGCGGGTCGGCGTTCAAGAACAAGGGTGTCCAGCCGATGCTCGACGCCGTCGTGAGCTACCTGCCCTCGCCGCTGGACGTGGAGGCCGTCGAGGGGCACGAGGTCGACGACGAGAGCACCGTCCTCGTGCGCCGCCCCGCCGAGGACGAGCCGTTCTCCGCGCTGGCCTTCAAGATCATGAGCGATCCGCACCTGGGCAAGCTCACCTACATCCGGGTGTACTCCGGCACCCTGTCCGCGGGCAGCCAGGTGCTCAACGCCACGAAGGACCGTAAGGAGCGGATCGGCAAGGTCTACCGGATGCACGCCAACAAGCGGGAGGAGATCGACCGGGTCGGCGCGGGCCAGATCGTGGCCGTCATGGGCCTGAAGGCCACGACGACGGGCGAGACTCTTTGCGACCCGGCCCACCCGGTGGTGCTGGAGTCGATGAGCTTCCCGGCGCCGGTGATCTCGGTGGCCATCGAGCCGAGGACGAAGTCCGACCAGGAGAAGCTCTCCACGGCCATCCAGCGGCTCGCCGACGAGGACCCCACGTTCCAGGTGCGCACCGACGAGGAGACCGGGCAGACGATCATCTCCGGCATGGGTGAGCTGCATCTCGAGGTGCTCGTCGACCGCATGAAGCGGGAGTTCAAGGTCGAGGCCAACGTGGGCAAGCCCCAGGTCGCCTACCGGGAGACGATCCGCCGCCCGGTCCAGAAGGTCGAGTACACGCACAAGAAGCAGACCGGTGGGTCCGGGCAGTTCGGCCGGGTCATCATCAACCTCGAGCCCACCGGAGGGGAGGGCGACGGTGGCTACGAGTTCGTCAACGCCGTCACCGGGGGGCGCATCCCCAAGGAGTACATCCCTGCCGTCGACGAGGGCTGCCAGGAGGCCATGGAGTTCGGCGTGCTCGCCGGCTACCCCCTCGTCGACGTCAAGGTCACCCTCGTCGACGGGGCCTACCACGACGTGGACTCCTCCGAGCTGGCGTTCAAGATCGCCGGGTCGATGGCCTTCAAGGACGCTGCCCGGCGCGCCGACCCCGCCCTGCTCGAGCCGATGATGGCCGTCGAGGTCGTCACACCCGACGAGTACATGGGCGACGTCATCGGCGACCTCAACTCCCGCCGCGGCCATATCCAGGCGATGGAGGAGCGCAGCGGCGCCCGCGTCGTCAAGGCCCTGGTGCCGCTGTCGGAGATGTTCGGCTACGTCGGCGACCTGCGGAGCCGGACCCAGGGCCGGGCCAGCTACACCATGCAGTTCGACTCCTACGCCGAGGTCCCCCGCACCGTCGCCGAGGAGATCATCAAGAAGGCGCGGGGGGAGTGATGACGACCACCGCGCGCCGACCGGCAGACCAGCACTAGATTTCTCGCAAGCATCGACGTCCACCAGGAGGACCACCGTGGCGAAGGCCAAGTTCGAGCGGACCAAGCCGCACGTCAACATCGGCACCATCGGTCACATCGACCATGGCAAGACGACGCTGACGGCGGCCATCACCCGGGTCCTGCACGAGAAGTTCCCCGACCTGAACCCCTTCACCCCGTTCGACGAGATCGACAAGGCCCCCGAGGAGCGCCAGCGGGGCATCACGATCTCGATCGCGCACGTGGAGTACCAGACCGAGAGCCGGCACTACGCCCACGTGGACTGCCCCGGGCACGCCGACTACATCAAGAACATGATCACCGGCGCGGCCCAGATGGACGGCGCGATCCTCGTGGTCGCCGCCACCGACGGCCCCATGCCGCAGACCAAGGAGCACGTGCTGCTGGCCCGCCAGGTGGGCGTGCCCTCGATCGTCGTCGCCCTCAACAAGGCCGACATGGTCGAGGACGAGGAGCTGCTCGAGCTCGTCGAGCTCGAGGTCCGGGAGCTGCTCAGCGAGTACGAGTTCCCCGGCGACGACATCCCGGTCGTCCGGGTCTCGGCGCTCAAGGCGCTCGAGGGCGACCCCGAGTGGAGCCAGAGTGTGCTGGACCTCATGGAGCAGGTCGACACCTACATCCCCGAGCCCGAGCGCGAGACGGACAAGCCGTTCCTCATGCCGATCGAGGACGTGTTCACCATCACCGGCCGCGGCACCGTCGTCACGGGCCGGGTGGAGCGCGGCATCCTCAAGGTCAACGAGGAGGTCGAGATCGTCGGCATCCGCGAGGGCTCGCAGAAGACGGTCGTGACCGGGGTGGAGATGTTCCGCAAGCTCCTCGACGAGGCACGCGCCGGCGAGAACGTCGGTCTGCTGCTGCGCGGCACCAAGAAGGAGGAGGTCGAGCGCGGCATGGTCGTCACCAAGCCCGGCTCGACCACCCCCCACACCGAGTTCGAGGCCCAGGTGTACATCCTGAGCAAGGACGAGGGCGGGCGGCACACGCCGTTCTTCAACAACTACCGCCCGCAGTTCTACATCCGCACCACCGACGTGACCGGCGTGGTGCAGCTGCCCGAGGGCACCGAGATGGTGATGCCCGGCGACAACACCGAGATGTCGGTGTCGCTCATCCAGCCCATCGCCCTGGAGGAGGGCCAGCGCTTCGCCATCCGCGAGGGCGGCCGGACCGTGGGCGCGGGCCGGGTCACCAAGATCATCAAGTAGCGCGCGGCGACTGCGGGGAGGGCCTGACGGGCCTCCCCGCGGTCGCGTTCGGGGCATGATCACCGATTGGCGGTCCGGCCCCCGGCTCTGGCATACTGATGCGGTTGCCCGGCAGGGACGCCGTGGTGCTGCGCTCAGCACCGACGCGGAGAACCTGCTGCCGCACCGGTCCACGTGATCGGTGGGCCGACCACCTGTCCCGGCGAGTCAGCACGGCACGGATGTGCCCTGTGCTCCGACACGCCCGGGCGCGGGGGTCGGGGCTGACCGCGGCAACCACGAGAGGACGACGGGCAGGCATGGCGGGACAGAAGATCCGCATCAGGCTGAGGGCCTACGACCACGAGGTCATCGACACCTCGGCGCGCAAGATCGTCGACACGGTCACCCGCACGGGTGCCCAGGTGGCCGGCCCGGTGCCGCTGCCGACCGAGAAGAACGTGTTCTGCGTCATCCGCTCGCCGCACAAGTACAAGGACAGCCGCGAGCACTTCGAGATGCGCACGCACAAGCGGCTCATCGACATCATCGACCCGACACCGAAGACCGTCGACTCCCTCATGCGGCTGGACCTGCCGGCCGGTGTCGACATCGAGATCAAGCTGTAGGGCGGCACTCATGACTGCTTCCACCCGCACCGCCGGCCGGCACCTCGTCGGCCTGCTCGGCCAGAAGGTCGGCATGACCCAGGTCTGGGACGCCGACAACCGGGTCGTGCCGGTCACCGTGGTCGCCGCCGGGCCGTGCGTCGTCACGCAGGTCCGCACCCCGGCCGTCGACGGCTACGACGCCGTGCAGATCGCCTACGGCGCCATCCCGGCCCGCAAGGTCACCAAGCCGGAGGCCGGGCACTTCGCCAAGGCGGGCGTGACCCCCCGGCGCCACGTCGCCGAGCTGCGCACCGCCGACGCCTCGGAGTACACCCTCGGGCAGGAGATCACCGTCGAGGTGTTCGAGCCCGGGCAGAAGGTCGACGTCGTCGGCACGAGCAAGGGCAAGGGCTTCTCCGGTGTCATGAAGCGGCACGGTTTCGCCGGCCTTCGTGGCTCGCACGGCGTGGAGCGCAAGCACCGCTCGCCCGGGTCGATCGGCGCCTGCGCCACCCCCGGCCGGGTCTTCAAGGGTCTGCGGATGGCCGGCCGGATGGGCGGGGAGCGCGTCACGGCGCCCAACCTGACCATCCACTCCGTCGACGCCGAGCAGGGCCTGCTGCTGGTCAAGGGCGCCGTCCCAGGGCCCGCCGGCGGCGTCGTGCTCGTCCGCACCGCCGCGAAGGAGGACGCGAAGTGACCACGAGGCTCACCGTGGACCTGCCCGCGGAGGTCTTCGACGCACCCGTCAACCTCCCCCTCATCCACCAGGTGGTCGTGGCACAGCTGGCCGCGGCCCGGCGGGGCACACACAGCACCAAGTCGCGCGGCGAGGTCACCGGCGGCGGCCGCAAGCCGTACCGGCAGAAGGGCACCGGTCGGGCGCGGCAGGGCTCCATCCGTGCGCCGCAGTTCGCCGGCGGCGGTGTCGTGCACGGCCCGACGCCGCGCTCCTACGCCCAGCGGACGCCGAAGAAGATGAAGGCCGCCGCGCTGCGTGGCGCACTCTCCGACCGGGCCGCCCACGGACGGGTGCACGTCGTGGACGGTCTGGTGACCGGGGACACCCCGTCGACGAAGACGGCGCGCACGGCCCTGGCGGGCCTCACCGAGCGGCCACGGGTGCTCGTCGTGCTCACCCGGGACGACGAGGTGAGCCGGCTCAGCCTGCGCAACCTCGCCGACGTGGACGTCCTGCCCGCCGACCAGCTCAACACCTACGACGTGCTGTGCGCCGACGACGTGGTCTTCACCACCGCCGCCCTGACGACCTGGCTGGACAGCCAGGGCGTGGCGTGGCAGGCCCCGGGTCGCGGCAAGGCGAAGGAGACGGCATGAGCACCGGATCGGCCATCCCGCGCCGGAGCCACCGCGACGTACTGATCGCCCCGGTGGTGTCCGAGAAGAGCTACGGCCTGCTCGACGAGAACAAGTACACGTTCCTGGTGGCACCGGACGCGAACAAGACCGAGATCAAGATCGCGGTCGAGAACGTCTTCGACGTCACGGTCACCAACGTCAACACCCTCAACAGGACGGGCAAGCGGCGCCGCACCCGCTACGGCTGGGGCAAGCGCAACGACACGAAGCGGGCCATCGTGACGGTGGCCGACGGGCAGCGCATCGACATCTTCGGTGGTCCCGTCGCCTAGCGCGGCCACGCACCCGAGAGGACAACCATGGGAATCCGCAAGTACAAGCCGACGACGCCCGGCCGCCGTGGCGCCAGCGTCGCCGACTTCGTCGAGGTGACGCGCACCGAGCCGGAGAAGGCGCTGGTCCGCCCGCTGCCGAAGAAGGGCGGCCGCAACAGCAGCGGCCGCATCACCACCCGGCACCAGGGTGGCGGGCACAAGCGCCAGTACCGGGTCGTCGACTTCCGTCGGGCCGACAAGGACGGCGTCCCCGCGAAGGTCGCGCACATCGAGTACGACCCCAACCGCACCGCGCGCATCGCGCTGCTGCACTACGCCGACGGGGAGAAGCGCTACATCCTCGCCCCCACCCGCCTCGCGCAGGGGGACCGGGTCGAGGCCGGCCCGAGCGCCGACATCAAGCCGGGCAACAACCTGCCGCTGCGCAACATCCCCGTCGGCACGGTCGTGCACGCCATCGAGCTGCGTCCCGGCGGCGGTGCCAAGATCGCCCGCTCGGCCGGGGCCGGAGTGCAGCTGGTCGCCAAGGAGGGCACCTGGGCCCAGCTGCGGATGCCGTCCGGGGAGATCCGCAACGTCGACGCCCGCTGCCGGGCGACGGTCGGTCAGGTCGGCAACGCCGAGCAGTCCAACATCAACTGGGGCAAGGCCGGCCGGATGCGGTGGAAGGGCAAGCGGCCCCAGGTGCGGGGCGTGGCCATGAACCCGGTCGACCACCCGCACGGCGGTGGCGAGGGCAAGAGCTCCGGCGGCCGGCACCCGGTCAACCCGAAGGGCAAGCCCGAGGGTCGCACCCGCAAGTCGCGCAAGCCCAGCGACTCCCAGATCGTCCGGCGCCGCAAGACCGGCAAGAAGCGGTAAGGAGCTCTCATGCCACGCAGCCTGAAGAAGGGCCCGTTCGTCGACGACCACCTGATGACCAAGGTCGAGGTGCAGAACGAGCGCGGCACCAAGAACGTCATCAAGACCTGGTCGCGGCGCTCCATGGTGGTCCCCGCGATGATCGGCCACACCATCGCCGTGCACGACGGGCGCAAGCACGTGCCGGTGTTCATCACCGACGCGATGGTCGGGCACAAGCTCGGCGAGTTCGCCCCGACCCGCACGTTCAAGGGCCACGAGAAGGACGACCGCCGGGCGCGCCGGCGTTGAGGACGACAGGAGTGATCATGGAAGCCAGGGCACATGCGCGGTACGTCCGCGTCACGCCCATGAAGGCGCGCCGCGTCGTCGACGTCATCCGTGGGATGAAGGCCGACGAGGCGGTCGCCACGCTGCGGTACGCGCCGATGTCCGCGGCCGAGCCGGTCCGGAAGGTCGTCGAGAGCGCGATGGCCAACGCCGAGAACAACGAGGGGCTCGTCCCCTCGTCGCTGTGGATCAGCGAGGCCTACGTCGACGAGGGCCCGACGATCAAGCGCATCCAGCCGCGCGCACAGGGCCGTGCCTACCGCATCCGCAAGCGCACCAGCCACATCACCGTGGTGGTCGAGTCGAGGAGTGACCGCTGATGGGTCAGAAGATCAACCCGAAGGGGTTCCGCCTCGGGATCAGCACCGACCACACGAGCCGGTGGTACGCCGACAAGATGTACTCCGACTACGTCGCCGAGGACATCGCCATCCGCCGGCTGCTGTCGAAGGGCATGGAGCGGGCCGGCATCTCCACCGTGGAGATCGAGCGCACCCGGGACCGGGTACGGGTCGACATCCACACGGCGCGCCCGGGCATCGTCATCGGTCGCCGCGGCACCGAGGCCGACCGGCTGCGCGGCGAGCTCGAGGCGCTCACCGGCAAGCAGGTACAGCTGAACATCCTCGAGGTGAAGAACCCCGAGCTCGACGCGCAGCTGGTGGCCCAGGGGGTCGCCGAGCAGCTGTCGGCCCGGGTGTCCTTCCGCCGTGCGATGCGCAAGGCGATCCAGACCACGATGCGCGCCGGCGCCAAGGGCGTCCGCGTGCAGGTCTCCGGCCGCCTCGGCGGTGCGGAGATGTCGCGCACCGAGTTCTACCGCGAGGGCCGCGTCCCCCTGCACACACTGCGGGCCGACATCGACTACGGCTTCCACGAGGCCCGGACGACGTTCGGACGGATCGGCGTGAAGGTCTGGGTCTACACCGGCGACGTCAGCGGCAGCCGGCTCGAGCGCGAGGCCGCCGCCGCGGCCGCCCGGGTGGCCCAGCAGCGGCGGCGCCCGGAGCGTCGTCGGCCGCGCGCTGCCGCCGAAGCCGCTCCCGAGCAGACCATCGACGAGCCGGCCGCGCAGGCGCCGGCCCAGGAGGTGTGAGCCGATGCTGATGCCCCGACGGGTCAAGCACCGCAAGCAGCACCACCCGAGGCGGTCCGGGATGGCCAAGGGAGGCACGTCCCTGGCGTTCGGCCAGTACGGGCTGCAGGCGGTCGAGGGCCACTACGTGACCAACCGGCAGATCGAGGCCGCCCGTATCGCCGTCACCCGGCACATCCGCCGCGGCGGCAAGGTCTGGATCACGATCTACCCGGACCGCCCGCTGACCAAGAAGCCGGCCGAGACCAGGATGGGCTCGGGCAAGGGCTCCCCGGAGTGGTGGGTCGCCAACGTCAAGCCGGGCCGGGTCATGTTCGAGCTGTCCTACCCCAACGAGACGGTCGCCCGCGAGGCGCTGACCCGGGCGATGCACAAGCTGCCGATGAAGTGCCGGATCGTCACCCGGGAAGGTGGTGAATGATGGCCAGCGAGCTGTCCGCCCAGGTGCTGCGCACCAAGTCCGACGACGAGCTGCTCACCGAGCTCGAGCGGGCCAAGGAGAGCCTGTTCAACCTCCGGTTCCAGGCCGCCACCGGCCAGCTGGAGAGCCACGGCCGGCTCACCGCGGTGCGTCGTGACATCGCCCGGATCTACACCGTCATGCGCGAGCGCGAGCTCGGCATCACGACCGTCCTGAGCGCCGAGGAGAGCGCATGAGCGAGACGAGCACCGACAGCACCGCCCGCGGCTTCCGCAAGGTGCGCGAGGGCACCGTCGTGTCCGACAAGATGGACAAGACCATCGTGGTCGCGGTCGAGGACCGGTTCACCCACCCCCGCTACGGCAAGGTGGTGCGGCGCACGAGCCGGCTCAAGGCCCACGACGAGGCCAACGCCGCCCATCCGGGGGACCGCGTCCGGGTGATGGAGACCCGCCCGACGTCGGCCTCGAAGCGCTGGCGCCTGGTGGAGATCCTCGAGAAGGCCAAGTGAGGGACGACAGATGATCCAGCAGGAGTCGCGGCTGCGCGTCGCCGACAACACCGGCGCACGCGAGCTGCTCGTCATCCGGGTTCTCGGCGGCTCCGGTCGCCGCTACGCCGGGATCGGCGACGTCGTGGTCGCCTCCGTCAAGGAGGCGATCCCCGGCGGCACCGTGAAGAAGAAGGACGTGGTCAAGGCCGTGGTCGTGCGCACCGCGAAGGAACGGCGGCGGGCCGACGGGTCCTACATCCGCTTCGACGAGAACGCGGCCGTCATCATCAAGGACGGCGGCGACCCGCGAGGCACCCGCATCTTCGGCCCCGTCGGTCGCGAGCTGCGGGAGAAGAAGTTCATGCGCATCGTCTCGCTCGCCCCGGAGGTGATCTGAGTGAAGGTCAGGAAGGGCGACAGGGTCGTCGTCATCGCCGGCCGGGACAAGGGCGTCGTCGGCAAGGTCATCGCCGCCTACCCGCGCGAGGGCAGGGTCGTCGTCGAGGGCGTCAACCGCGTCACCAAGCACACCAAGGTGGGCCAGACCACGCGCGGCGCCCGCACCGGCGGGATCGTGCACACCGAGGCCCCCATCGACGTCTCGAAGGTCATGCTGGCCGTCGAGACCGAGGTGGACGGAGAGAAGAAGGTCGTGGGCACCCGGGTGGGATACCGGGTGGACGACAGCGGAACCAAGGTGCGCTACGCCAAGCGCACGGGTGAGGACATCTGATGCCTGACGTGACTGCCCCAGCCGTCCCGCGGCTGAAGGACCGCTACCGCACCGAGGTGGTGCCGGCGCTGACCGAGGAGTTCGGCTACTCCAACGTCATGGAGGTCCCGACCCTGACCAAGGCCGTGGTCAACATGGGCGTAGGCGAGGCCGCGCGGGACGCCAAGCTCATCGAGGGCGCGGTGCGTGACCTGACCACGATCACCGGCCAGAAGCCGGTCATCACCCGGGCCCGCAAGTCCATCGCCCAGTTCAAGCTCCGCGAGGGCATGCCGATCGGCGCCCACGTGACGATCCGCGGGGACCGCATGTGGGAGTTCGTCGACCGCCTGCTCTCGCTGGCGCTGCCGCGCATCCGCGACTTCCGGGGACTGTCCCCGCGCCAGTTCGACGGCGCCGGCAACTACACCTTCGGGCTGACCGAGCAGCTGGTCTTCCTCGAGATCGACCCGGACCGCATCGACCGCGTCCGGGGTATGGACATCACCCTGGTCACCACCGCGACCACCGACGACGAGGGCCGGGCGCTGCTGCGACTGCTCGGCTTCCCCTTCAAGGAGAACTGACGTGGCCAAGAAAGCCCTGGTTCACAAGGCCAAGCGCAAGCCGAAGTACAAGGTGCGCGCCTACACCCGCTGCCAGCGGTGCGGGCGTCCCCACGCCGTCTACCGCAAGTTCGGCTTGTGCCGGGTGTGCCTGCGCGAGATGGCGCACGCCGGCGAGCTGCCGGGCGTGACGAAGTCGAGCTGGTAGCGGGGAGTGCGACCATGACGATGACAGACCCGATCGCGGACATGCTCGCCCGCGTCCGCAACGCGAACTCGGCGTACCACGACTCCGTGCGCATGCCGTACAGCACGATCAAGGCGAGCATCGCCGAGATCCTGACGTCCGAGGGCTACATCGCCGGGTACTCCATGGAGGAGCCCGGCGCCGGTCAGGTCGGGCGCACGCTCGTCCTGGACCTGAAGTACGGCCCACAGCGGGAGCGGTCCATCGCCGGGCTGCGCCGGGTGTCGAAGCCCGGGCTGCGGGTCTACGCGAAGTCCACCAACCTGCCGAAGGTGCTCGGCGGACTCGGGATCGCGATCATCTCGACGTCCCAGGGGCTGCTCACCGACCGGCAGGCTGCGAAGAAGGGCGTGGGCGGGGAAGTCCTCGCCTACGTCTGGTAAGGAGCGAAGCAGTGTCGCGCATCGGAAAGATGCCGATCCCGGTCCCGGCCGGGGTGCAGGTGGAGGTCGACGGCCCCGAGGTGGTCGTCACCGGGCCCAAGGGCACCCTGCGCCAGCGGCTGGTCGGCGGGATCACGGTCGAGAAGGACGACGACGGCGGCCTCGCCGTGCGCCGCCCCGACGACGAGCGGGACAGCAGGGCCCTGCACGGCCTGACCCGCACCCTGGTCGCGAACATGGTGACGGGGGTGACGCAGGGCTTCGAGAAGAGGCTCGAGATCGTCGGCGTCGGCTACCGGGTGCAGGCCAAGGGCAGCAACCTCGAGTTCGCGCTCGGCTACAGCCACCCCATCACCGTCGAGCCCCCCGAGGGCGTGACGTTCGCGGTGGAGAGCCCGACGAGGTTCTCCGTCGCCGGCATCGACAAGCAGAAGGTCGGGGAGACCGCGGCCAACATCCGCAAGCTCCGCAAGCCCGAGCCGTACAAGGGCAAGGGCATCCGCTACGCCGGGGAGCACGTGCGCCGCAAGGCCGGGAAGGCCGGGAAGTAGACATGGGTATCTCGATCGCCAGCCACCGGGCGCACGGCAAGGCCGGCGCCCGCGACCGTCGCCACCTGCGCGTCCGCAAGAAGATCGCCGGCACCGGCCAGCGTCCTCGCCTGGTCGTCTCCCGGTCGCTGCGGCACATGGTCGCCCAGGTCGTCGACGACACCACCGGCCGGACCCTCGCGTCGGCCTCCACCATGGAGGCCGACGTGCGTGCCGCCACCGGCGACAAGACCAGCAAGGCCCGCACCGTCGGCAGCCTCGTCGGTGAGCGTGCCAGGAAGGCCGGGGTCGAGGCCGTCGTGTTCGACCGGGGCGGCAACGCCTACCACGGACGCGTCGCCGCGGTCGCCGACGGCGCCCGGGACGCCGGCCTGACGTTCTGACGAGACCGAGACGAAAGAAGGACTGCCACGATGAACGGACCCTCCCGTCGAGACGGCGGCGAGCGGCGCGGACGTGACGACCGCCGCGGCCGGGACACCGACAAGACCGCCTACCTCGAGCGCGTCGTCGCCATCAACCGCGTGGCGAAGGTCGTCAAGGGTGGCCGTCGGTTCAGCTTCACCGCGCTCGTCGTCGTCGGGGACGGCAACGGGACCGTCGGGGTCGGCTACGGCAAGGCCAAGGAGGTCCCGGCCGCCATCGCCAAGGGCGTCGAGGAGGCGAAGAAGAGCTTCTTCCGCGTCCCGCGGGCCGAGGGCACCATCCCTCACCCGGTGCAGGGGGAGAAGGCCGCCGGCGTCGTGCTGCTGCGGCCCGCCTCGCCCGGTACCGGCGTCATCGCCGGGGGACCGGTGCGGGCGGTGCTGGAGTGCGCCGGCATCCACGACGTGCTCAGCAAGTCGCTCGGCTCGTCCAACCCCATCAACATCGTCCACGCCACCGTGGAGGCGCTGCGGTCCCTCGAGCGCCCGGAGCAGGTGGCGGCACGCCGCGGCCTGCCGCTGGAGGACGTCGCCCCCGCCGCCCTCCTGCGCGCCCGCTCCGGCGTGTCCGAGCCGGCCGAGGTGACCTCGTGAGCGCGCTGAGGATCACCCAGGTCCGCTCGGAGATCGGCGGCACCGCGCCGCAGCGGGCGACCCTTCGCTCGCTGGGCCTCAAGCGTCGGGGGGACACCGTCGTCAAGGACGACCGGCCCGAGTTCCGCGGCATGGTCGCCGCGGTGGCTCATCTGGTCACCGTCGAGGAGGTCGAGCAGTGATGGCAGCGTCGAAGGAGACGGACCTGGGGTCCCCGCTCAAGCCGCACCACCTGCGGCCCGCCCCGGGCTCGCGGACCGCCAAGACCCGCAAGGGCCGCGGCGAGGCGTCGAAGGGCAAGACCGCGGGACGCGGCACCAAGGGCAGCAAGGCCCGCGGAACCATCCCGGCGCGGTTCGAGGGCGGTCAGATGCCGCTGCACATGCGGGTCCCCAAGCTCAAGGGCTTCCGCAACCCGTTCCGCACCGAGTACCAGGTGGTCAACCTCGACCGGCTGTCCGCGCTGTTCCCGAAGGGCGGACAGGTGGGCGTCGACGACCTCGTCGAGCGTGGCGCCGTGCGCCGTGGGTACCAGGTCAAGGTGCTGGGCTCGGGCGAGGTCACCGTACCGTTCCAGCTCACCGTGGACGCGGCGTCGTCGTCCGCGCGGGAGAAGATCGCCGCGGCGGGCGGGAGCGTCAGCACCGCCTGAGCGGCGACCGGGCCGCGCCGGCCCCGGTCGTTGCTACTGTCAGGGTCGTCCCCCAGGAGGTTGCGTGCTCTCCGTCTTCGCCTCGGCGTTCCGGACGCCGGACCTGCGGCGGAAGCTGCTGTTCACGCTCGGCATGATCGCGGTCTTCCGGCTGGGGTCGGTGGTGCCCACGCCGGGGGTGGACGTGGGAGCGGTCAACCGCTGCTTCGTCCAGGCCGGGAACACCGGTGTCTACGGGCTGATCAACCTGTTCTCCGGTGGCGCGCTGCTGCAGCTGTCGGTGTTCGCGCTGGGGATCATGCCCTACATCACCGCGAGCATCATCCTGCAGCTGCTCACTGTCGTGATCCCCCGGCTGGAGGCCCTGAAGAAGGAGGGCCAGGCCGGTCAGGCCAAGATCACCCAGTACACCCGGTACCTCACGATCGGGCTGGCCGTGCTGCAGTCGGCGAGCTTCATCACCCTTGCCCGCACGGGCAACCTCTTCCCCGGCTGCAACGAGGTGCTCATCCCCGACGAGTCGGTGTGGAACATCACGGTGATGATCCTGGTGATGACCGCCGGCACCGGCGTGGTCATGTGGCTCGGCGAGCTCATCACCGACCGCGGCGTCGGCAACGGGATGTCCGTGCTGATCTTCACCTCGGTCATCGCCAGCTTCCCGGCCGCGCTCTGGAGCATCGAGCAGGTGGCGGGCCTGACCACGTTCCTCGTCGTGCTCGTCATCGGGCTCGGGGTCATCGTCGCCGTCGTGTTCGTCGAGCAGTCCCAGCGGCGGATCCCGGTGCAGTACGCCAAGCGGATGGTCGGGCGTCGCATGTACGGCGGGTCGTCCACCTACATCCCGCTGAAGATCAACCAGGCGGGCATCATCCCGGTGATCTTCGCCTCCTCGATCCTCTACATCCCGATCCTGCTCACCATCCTCAACCCGGAGGCGAGCTGGTCGGTCTGGCTGCAGCGGGCGTTCGGCGGTTCCGGCGACACCCCGGTCTACATGATCACGTACTTCCTGCTCATCATCTTCTTCACCTACTTCTACGTCGCGATCACCTTCAACCCGCAGGAGGTCGCCGACAACATGAAGAAGTACGGGGGCTTCATCCCCGGCATCCGTGCCGGCAAGCCCACCGAGGAGTACCTGGACTACGTCCTCTCCCGGCTCACCTTCCCGGGGTCGATCTACCTGGCGATCATCGCGCTCATCCCCAACGTGGCGGTGGCGCTGCTCGGGGTCTCGGCCAACCTGCCCTTCGGCGGGACGAGCATCCTCATCATGGTCGGGGTGGGCCTGGAGACGGTCAAGCAGATCGACAGCCAGCTCCAGCAGCGCAGCTACGAAGGGTTCCTTCGCTGATGAGACTGCTGATCATGGGTCCGCCGGGTGCCGGGAAGGGCACCCAGGCATCCCGCGTCGCAGACCGGCTCGGCATCCCGACGATCTCCACCGGGGAGATCTTCCGGCGCAACCTCGCCGAGGGCACGCCCCTCGGACGGCAGGCGCAGCGGTACATGGACGCCGGAGAGTACGTCCCGGACGACGTCACCAACGCGATGGTGGCCGAGCGCCTCGCCCAGCCCGACGCGGCGGGCGGCTGGCTGCTCGACGGGTACCCCCGGACGCTGGCGCAGGTCGCGGCGCTCGACGCGATGCTGGCGCGGTCCGGGACGACCCTCGACACCGTGGTCGAGCTCGTCACCGACACCGAGGCCGTCGTGCAGAGGCTGCTCCGACGCGCCGAGATCGAGGGTCGGGCCGACGACAACGAGGAGACGATCCGGCGACGCATGGAGGTCTACGCCGAGGAGACCGCCCCGCTCACCACGACCTACGGCGAGCGAGGGGTGCTCGTCCGGGTGGACGGCATGGGCGAGATCGACGAGGTGACCGACCGCGTCCTCGACGCCATCACCTGATGGGACTGCCGGTCAAGAGCCCGGCCCAGGTGCGGTCGATGCGTGCCGCCGGCCTCGTCGTGGCCGAGACGCTGGCCGTCCTGAGGGAGGCGGTCCGGCCCGGTGTCACCCCCCGTGACCTCGACGCCCTGGCCGCGCGCGAGATCGACGCCCGCGGCGCCCGCCCGTCGTTCCTCGGCTACCACGGCTACCCGGCCACCGTGTGCACCTCGGTCAACGACGTCGTGGTCCACGGCATCCCGGACGACCGCCCGCTCGCCGACGGGGACGTCATCTCCATCGACTGCGGTGCGGTGCTCGACGGCTGGCACGGCGACGCCGCGATCACCGTGGGAGTCGGTCGGCTCGCCGAGCCGGTCCGGGCGCTCGTGCAGGCCTGTGAGGACGCCCTGGCCGCCGGCATCGCGGTGATGACGAGCGCGCACCGGCTCTCCGACATCGGCGCCGAGGTGGAGCGCACCGTCCGTGCCGCCGGCCCCTACGGCATCCTCACCGACTTCACCGGGCACGGCATCGGCACGGCGATGCACGAGCCCCCCTTCGTCCCGAACCACCGCACCCGTCGGCGCGGTCCCCGACTCGAGCCGGGGGTCGTGCTCGCGATCGAGCCCATGATCACGCTGGGATCCCCCGACGTCAGCGTCGAGCTGGACGAGTGGACGGTGCGCACCGACGACGGCTCCTGGGCCGCCCACGTCGAGCACACGGTCGCCGTCACGCCCGACGGCCCGTGGGTGCTGACCGCGCTCGACGGGGGGCGAGCGCCGTGACGCTGCCGGAGCACCGGGCCGGCGACGCCGACCGGGACCGCGTGGCGGCGGTGCTGCGGGAGGCGCACGCCGAGGGCCGCCTGGACGCCGACGAGCTGGCCCAGCGCCTCGACGCGACCTACGCCGCTCGGACGTTCGGTGAGCTCGCGGTCCTCACCCGCGACCTGCCCCACCCATCCAGCCCCCCGCCGCCGGGGCTGCAGCCGGGGGTGGCGCCCCCGGCTCCTCGGGTCACGCCGTCCCGGCCACCCCCGGCGCGCCGGCCGCAGGCGGCGTGGGCCGCCTGGGCCGTCGCGGTCGCCGTCAACATGGTGGTCTGGGTGCTGGTGTCGGTCAGCGCGGGCGAGCCCGTGTACTTCTGGCCGATGTGGGTGGCCGGCCCGTGGGGAGCCGTGCTCGCGGTCACCACGGTCCTTCGTCGCTGACCCGGCCGGTTTGGGCGATCCCGCCCGACCGCGTACGATGAGCCAACGGCCGGGGTCCCGGCCGCTAGCCATGCCCAGACCATGAAGTGCGGAGGACATGCCGAAGAAGGAAGGGGTCATCGAGCTCGAGGGAACCATCGTCGAGGCGCTGCCGAACGCGATGTTCCGGGTCGAGCTCGCCAACGGGCACAAGGTGCTCGCCCACATCTCCGGGAAGATGCGGCAGCACTACATCCGCATCCTCCCCGAGGACCGAGTCGTGGTCGAGCTCAGCCCGTACGACCTCACCCGCGGACGCATCGTCTACCGGTACAAGTGAGGCCGAGATGAAGGTCAAGCCGAGCGTCAAGCCCATGTGCGACAAGTGCAAGGTCATCCGTCGCCACGGGCGCGTCATGGTCATCTGCGAGAACCTTCGCCACAAGCAGCGGCAGGGCTAGGACAACAGCGCACCTGCACGGCGGGGGGGAACCCCCGGCGGCACCCCCGGAGCAGAGGCCGGGGCCCCCAGCGGGGGACGCGGTGCGTCCGACACCTCTGTACGACGTGAAGGAGAGACGGGCACATGGCTCGACTCGTCGGCGTCGACCTCCCGCGCGAGAAGCGTCTCGAGGTCGCGCTCACCGCCATCTACGGGATGGGGCGTACCCGCGCCCTCCAGACGCTGGATGCCACCGGCATCAGCCCCGACCTTCGGGTGTCCGAGCTCGGGGACGAGGAGCTGGTGAAGCTCCGCGACTGGATCGAGGGCAACTACAAGGTCGAGGGTGACCTGCGCCGGGAGGTGCAGGCCGACATCCGCCGCAAGGTGGAGATCGGGTCGTACCAGGGTCTGCGGCACCGCCGCGGCCTTCCGGTGCGAGGGCAGCGGACCCACACCAACGCGCGTACCCGCAAGGGCCCCCGCAAGACGGTGGCCGGCAAGAAGAAGGTCGGCAAGAAGTAGCCCGGTCACCCCAAGGAGAGACATGCCCCCCAAGGCCCGCGCCCAGGGCGCGAAGAAGGTCCGGCGCAAGGAGCGCAAGAACGTCGCGCACGGCGTCGCCCACATCAAGAGCACGTTCAACAACACCATCGTGACGATCACCGACCCCTCCGGCGCAGTCATCGCCTGGTCGAGCTCGGGACAGGTCGGCTTCAAGGGCTCGCGGAAGTCCACGCCGTACGCCGCGCAGATGGCTGCGGAGGCTGCCGCTCGGCGCGCCCAGGAGCACGGCATGCGCAAGGTCGACGTCCTGGTCAAGGGCCCCGGGTCGGGGCGGGAGACCGCCATCCGCTCGCTGCAGGCCGCCGGCCTCGAGGTCGGCTCGATCGCCGACGTCACCCCCCAGCCGCACAACGGCTGCCGTCCGCCCAAGCGCCGGCGCGTCTGAGCGCGGCAAGGAGACAACCATGGCCCGATACACCGGACCCCTCACGAAGAAGTCGCGGCGGCTCGGCGTCGACCTCGTCGGCGACGACAAGGCCTACGAGCGCCGTCCCTACCCGCCCGGGCAGCACGGCCGAAGCCGTCAGAAGGAGAGCGAGTACCGCACCCAGCTGCACGAGAAGCAGAAGGCGCGGCACGCCTACGGCGTCCTCGAGAAGCAGTTCCGCCGGTACTTCGAGGAAGCGAACCGGCGCGGCGGCAAGACCGGCGACAACCTTCTGCAGATCCTCGAGTCGCGGCTGGACAACGTCGTCTACCGGGCCGGGTTCGCCCGCACCCGCCGCCACGCCCGCCAGCTCGTGGTTCACGGTCACTTCGTCGTCAACGGCGAGAAGGTCAACGTGCCCAGCTACCGGGTGAGCCCGCACGACGTCATCGACGTGCGGGCGAAGTCGGTGGAGACGACGCCGTTCATCGTCGCCCGCGAGACCCACGGGGAGCGCACCGTCCCGGCCTGGCTCGAGGTGCTGCCGACCCGGATGCGCATCCTCGTCCACCAGCTGCCGGTACGGGAGCAGATCGACACCCCGGTGTCCGAGCAGCTGATCGTCGAGCTCTACTCCAAGTAGCCCGCGTCCCCGCCGACCGGCGGGGTCGCAGTCGTCGCGGCGTCATATGGCGGTCGCCGCGGAAAGGACACGCCCGTGCTCATCACCCAGCGTCCCGTCCTCACCGAGGACGTCGTCAGCCCGACCCGCTCCCGGTTCACCATCGAGCCGCTCGAGCCGGGCTTCGGGTACACCCTGGGCAACTCGCTGCGCCGCACCCTGCTCTCCTCGATCCCGGGTGCGGCCGTCACGTCGCTGCGCGTCTCCGGCGTGCTGCACGAGTTCTCCACCATCCCCGGGGTCAAGGAGGACGTCACCGACATCATCCTCAACCTCAAGGAGCTCGTGGTCTCCAGCGAGCACGACGAGCCGGTCACGATGTTCCTGCGCAAGCAGGGCCCGGGCGTGGTGACCGCCGCCGACATCGCACCGCCGGCGGGGACCGAGGTCCACAACCCCGACCTGGTCGTGGCCACCCTCAACGCCGAGGGCTCGCTGGAGATGGAGCTGACCGTCGAGCGCGGCCGCGGCTACGTCTCCGCGGTGCAGAACAAGCAGCCCGACGCGCCCATCGGGCTCATCCCGGTGGACTCCATCTACTCGCCCGTGCTGCGGGTGACCTACAAGGTCGACGCCACCCGGGTGGAGGGTCGCACCGACTTCGACAGCCTCGTCATCGACGTCGAGACCAAGCCGAGCATGCAGCCCCGGGACGCCCTGGCGTCGGCCGGGTCGACCCTCGTCGAGCTGTTCGGCCTGGCCCGTGAGCTCAACGTCAACGCCGAGGGCATCGAGATCGGCCCGTCCCCGGTCGACGCGCAGCTCGCCCAGGACCTCGCCATGCCGATCGAGGACCTGACCCTCACCGTGCGGTCCTACAACTGCCTCAAGCGTGAGGGCATCCACGCGGTGGGCGAGCTCATCGCCCGGAGCGAGGCCGACCTGCTCGACATCCGCAACTTCGGGCAGAAGTCCATCGACGAGGTCAAGGCCAAGCTGGCCGAGCTGGGGCTCGGGCTGAAGGACAGCGCGCCCGGCTTCGACCCCACGGCCGCGGTCATCGCCTACGACGACGAGGACTACAGCTACGCCGAGGACGAGCAGTACTGACGCTTCGACCACCGACAGGAGACCACTGCCATGCCGACGCCCGCCAAGGGTTCGCGTCTGGGCGGAAGCCCCGCGCACGAACGGCTGATCCTCGCCAACCTCGCCACTGCGCTGTTCGAGCACGGGCAGATCACCACCACGCAGACCAAGGCGCAGCGGCTTCGACCGTTCGCCGAGCGCCTCATCACCAAGGCCAAGCGTGGTGACCTGCACGCCCGGCGCCAGGTGATGGCGGTCATCCGCGACAAGTACGTCGTGCACCTGCTGTTCACCGAGATCGGACCGCGCTACGCCACCCGCCACGGGGGCTACACGCGGATCACCAAGCTCGGCCCGCGCAAGGGCGACGCCGCCCCCATGGCCGTCATCGAGCTCGTCGAGCCGCTGCCCGAGCAGGCGGTCGCCGAGGCCGAGGCCGCCACCAAGCGCGCGGCGAAGAAGG
>Ga0316576_10000415_pt1 | contig 19621 bp, 16 predicted proteins | sample S0NA_FD_203075 | JGI IMG/M metagenome (GOLD analysis project Ga0316576, IMG submission 203075) | Rhizosphere microbial communities from salt marsh grasses in Alabama, United States - S0-2_050615r3r5 | ecosystem: Host-associated > Plants > Roots > Rhizosphere | place: USA: Alabama | collected... | reverse complement strand
GACTTTACAATCATAAATAATTTAAAGCCGGAACCGTTTGAGCACAGCATAGCGCAAGTGGAGTCGAGGTATAAAGATAACATATGATAAAACTGTGTTCATGTCAAAAGGAACTCTCTTATCTTTTCAACCTTTTTTCTTTTGTTGACACCCCTATGTGACAGAATTATCATAATAAATAGGCGGCGAGAAAGGAGGGATCATGAAAATAAAAACACGTTCTACTGAGCAAATCATAGAAGAACAGGTTAGACGATGGCAGATTATCCAAAAAAAAGAAAAAAAAGAAAAAGAACATATTTCTGTCATCACCATTTCCAGAGAGCCTGGAAGTGGAGGGAACATACTGGCCAAACGACTCTCCGATCAGCTTGATTTCGATCTCTTTTACCAGGAATTTATCCACGATATGGCTGAAAGTGCTCAGGTCAGTGTTCGCCTCCTCGAAACACTGGATGAAAAAGGCGTTTCAGTGCTCGAAGAGTGGATATCATCTCTTGTGGATAAGCACCATCTATGGCCGGACCGATATCTCCAGCATCTTATGAAAATTATAGGTACTATTGGAAAACATGGCCGGGCGGTGATCGTGGGAAGGGGTGCCAATTTTGTTTTGCCTCCTGATAAAAGGCTCAGCATCCGCGTCATTGCCCCTTTGGAAACGAGACTAAAGAATGTATCTCAGGCATATGATGTGTCCGTGGACGACGTCAAACATAGGGTTTTAAAAACAGAATCGGACCGAAAGGCATTTATTAAAAAATACTTCAATGATGACATCACAAACCCTCTCAATTACGATCTAATTATCAATACCGGGATTTTGAGTATCGACGACGCCGCCAACGCCGTCAAAGGAGCCATGAGCGAGTTGAACAGGGCATAGGTTGAACCTAAGCTGAGCGTTTCAAATAGTGACAGGGCTATAAAATAATAATAATTATAAATAAATGTACATTATTAAAGTTGCTAATGGGTCTCATCTAATAGGTGGATTTATTCAAGCAAAAAATTGTCACCATTTGAAACCCTTCGGGCTTGCCGAGTTTACCAAATCTGCATCGTTATGAGACATTTGCAGTAGTAAACTACGGCTGCATGCCTCATGCCTTGCATCTCCGGCAAACTCGACAAGCGCTCAATTAGGTTGAACGCATAATGCCGATAAGATTGATATTTTTGCCAACCGTTTCTGTTGTTCAATTTATGATCCTGCCCCATGGAATAAAGAGCATACCCCTCTTGGGCAGGATCATGCGTTAAATTCCCCGGCATTTAAAAAAAAATTAACACCCATATCGTTCACAAAATTCGTCGATAATATGCAAAAACGGCTCGGGCAATCTTTTTCTGACGTTTGATACGATTGTCTGTGGAATATCCCCATAAAACGCTTGGGCAATCCCTCTTGCAATACATGCAATGGTATCGCTGTCACCACCAAGCGATACTCCTTTACGGATTGTATCTTCGAAATTTTTCCTTTCCAAAAAGGCAATAATCGATTCCGGAACAGAGCCCTGACACGACACGTCAAAATGATAATGCGGCCGGATGTCGTCAATCTTTCGATTAAGATGATAACCAAACCGATGGGCGATCTCGCTTTTAATGGTTTTCTTGCTTTTACCGGTTTCAAAAATATTCGAATATCGGGTTAATAAATCGCCGCTAACCTCTTTCCTGATTTTTGAGCATATCACAAATTCGGTAGTTTAAATATAGATAGAAGAATCGAGAAAACTATCGTTTAGTGACAAGGTGTTATGTTATCACAAAAAATCAGGCAGTTGATAGTTTTACAGTGCTTGAGTAGTTTAGAGGATTTTTTTTAAGATATATTGGAAGCGTTTTTATTTAACGACAAAAATAAATTCTTCTTAGCATTAAATTATTAGTTTCACTTAATGGTTGAAATTTTTTTTAAGAACAACTATAGCGAAGGGCAAACTATTCTTGTGTATTTTCCATTAAGGTGACGCACTTAACGCTAAATGCATTATCTTGCTTATTCCCTATAATTAAAGAAGCATTTTACAAAGTTCTATGCAATAGGGGGGTCTCATGGGGGGCTTATTTGGAGTTGTTTCAAAAAGTAATTGTGTTAACGATCTGTTCTATGGAACGGATTATCATTCTCATCTTGGCACTAAACGGGGAGGGTTGGCGACTAAAAATTCCGAAGGATTCTCTCGTTCAATTCATAATATTGAAAACAATTATTTTAGATCAAAATTTGAGACAGACCTCCCAAAGCTGCGCGGTCGCAAAGGGATCGGCGTTATCAGCGATTATGATGCCCAGCCGTTGATTTTCGGATCCCACTTGGGAAGATTTGGTATTGTCACTGTTGGAAAAATAAATAATATTCAAGAACTTGCCAACACCGCATTTCGAAAAAAAGTTCATTTTTATGAAACAGGCAGTGGAGATTTAAGCCCCACCGAAATCGCAGCAACGCTTATCTGTGATGAAAATTCTTTCGAAGAGGGCATTCAGAGCGCCCATGAAAAGATTAAGGGGTCGTGTTCCATGCTTCTGCTCACGGAAAAGGGCATTTATGCTGCACGGGACAAACTGGGAAGAACGCCGATTATTATCGGCAAAAGACATGATGCCTGTGCCGCTTCTTCGGAAACATGTGCATTTCCAAATTTGGGTTTTGAAGTGGACAGATATCTGGGACCGGGTGAAGTTATTTTTATGACGGCGGATGGATATGAACAGAAAATAAAACCCCAAGAAAAAATGCAGATTTGTGCATTCCTTTGGGTCTATTATGGTTATCCTGCGTCGAGTTACGAAAAAATCAATGTAGAATCGGTACGATATCGGTGTGGTTCAGCGCTTGCAAAAAATGATGATGTTGAAATTGATTATGTTTCAGGAATTCCGGATTCTGGCACCGGACATGCCCTTGGTTATGCCAATGAGAAAAAGATACCTTACATAAGACCTTTCGTGAAATACACGCCTACCTGGCCAAGAAGTTTTATGCCCCAGGACCAGAGCATCAGAGATTTAGTGGCAAAAATGAAACTTATCCCCATTGAGAAGCTGATCGAGGGGAATAGAATTCTATTTTGCGAAGACTCTATCGTTAGGGGGACGCAACTACAAGACAACATTCAAATATTATATGATTTTGGTGCGGTTGAAGTGCATATGCGCCCGGCCTGTCCAACCCTGATTTATCCGTGCGAGTTCCTTAATTTTTCTACATCGCGATCCACACTCGATCTTGCCGGGCGGAAAGCGATAAAAGAACTTGAAGGAACAGAGGATATCAAGCTGCATGAATACGCAGAGTCGAATTCAGAAAAAAATATGGCAATGGTGGATAGAATTCGTAAACGGCTCAGACTGACCTCATTAAAATATCAACAGCTTGAACATCTTGTGGACGCCGTCGGTCTGCCCAAGGAAAAATTGTGTACTCATTGTTGGGATGGGAGTAGTTATTTCTAAACCATATTTAACGGCTTCGTAATCCCGCCTGGGCGGGACTGCGTTGCGCTGCATTTCTCGTCACTGCGGCGTACGATTAGTACGCCTCGTTCCTCGGAATTTGCGCGCCTTGAATTTGAAGCTTTTTACTTTGCCGTCGAATTTTGACTTTTTCCGAATTCATCAAATTTTTACCCGAATGTGGCTAAATATGATTTTACCTTAAAAGATTTGTTTCTGTCTGACGTCTAAAAGGGCTTTCTTAGGAATATTAAAGAGCATATCGTGAGTACTCTGAATCGTAATCTATTAATGTAAAAAGAACGGAAAGGAATTGAGATGGGCAAACGTGAAGACATTGACAGTGTTTTAATCATTGGATCAGGACCGATTATCATTGGACAGGCATGTGAGTTTGATTATTCCGGTACCCAGGCGTGTAAAGCATTACGCAGTCTCGGCTACAAGATCATATTGGTGAACTCCAATCCGGCAACGATTATGACAGACCCTGGGATGGCGGATGTCACCTATATTGAGCCCCTTAATATCGAAGCGTTGAAGAACATTATTGAGGCTGAACGACCGGATGCCCTCCTGCCGAACTTGGGCGGTCAATCCGGTTTGAACCTTTCTTCAGAGCTTCACAAAGCCGGCATCCTGGACAGGTATGGTGTTCAGGTCATCGGTGTAAACGTCGATGCCATTGAACGTGGAGAAGATCGCACAGCTTTCAAGGAGACCATGAATCGACTTGGCATAGAGATGCCCAAAAGCCAGGCGGTCAATAGTGTTGAAGATGCGGAGATGGTTGCAAATAAGCTTGGTTTTCCTGTTGTGATTCGACCGGCTTACTGCCTGGGTGGTACAGGGGGAGGATTGGTTTATAATGTCGAAGAACTTCGAACAGTGGCGGCCCGTGGTCTTTCGGCCAGTATCGTTAACCAGGTTCTGGTTGAAGAATCGGTGTTAGGTTGGGAAGAGCTTGAGCTGGAAGTAGTCCGGGACGCCACGAACCAGATGATTACGGTTTGTTTCATTGAAAATGTTGATGCCATGGGTGTTCACACCGGAGATTCTTACTGCACTGCACCCATGTTGACCATCGACCCTGAACTTCAACGGAAGCTTCAAAAATTCTCGTACGACATCGTAGAGGCCATCGAAGTCATCGGCGGAACAAATATTCAGTTCGCCCATGATCCAAAGACTGGAAGAGTGGTGGTTATCGAAATCAACCCGAGAACTTCTAGATCGTCGGCATTGGCATCCAAGGCAACAGGTTTTCCCATTGCGTTTGTATCTTCGCTTCTTGCCGGTGGATTGACAATGGATGAAATTCCTTACTGGCGTGATGGAACCCTTGAAAAATATACGCCGTCCGGAGACTATGTTGTGGTCAAATTTGCCCGTTGGGCCTTTGAGAAATTTGAAGGCGTCGAAGACAAGCTCGGGACTCAAATGCGGGCTGTTGGAGAAGTCATGAGTCTCGGCAAGAACTACAAGGAGGCCTTTCAAAAATCCATTCGTTCCTTGGAGATCGATCGCTACGGCCTCGGTTTTGCCAAGGATTTCAATAAAAAGTCTCTGGATGAATTACTTAATATGCTGAATACGCCTACCAGCGAACGACAATTCATGATGTACGAGGCCCTGCGGAAAGGTGCTGATGTTCAGACACTATACAAAATTACCCATATCAAGCCTTGGTTTATCGAGCAAATGAAGGAGCTTGTTGAGCTTGAAGAAAAACTTATTGAATTTAAAGGACAAGCGCTTCCTGATGACCTGCTCATCCAAGCCAAAATGGATGGATTTGCAGACAAGTATATTTCAAAATTGCTTGGAATACCTGAAAAAGATATTCGAACAAAACGTACGGCGCTGGGCGTAGTAGAAGCCTGGGAGCCGGTTCCGGTGAGCGGCGTGGAGAACGCGGCCTACTATTATTCCACCTATAATGCGCCGGACAGAGTAGCGGTGAGCGACCAAAAGAAAATCATGGTTCTTGGCGGCGGTCCCAACCGGATCGGGCAGGGTATTGAATTTGATTATTGCTGTGTTCATGCTGCATTTGCCATTCGGGAAGAAGGGTATGAGTCCATCATGGTCAACTGCAATCCTGAAACGGTTTCGACAGATTACGACACTTCGGACAAATTGTACTTTGAACCACTGACTGTCGAGGATGTTCTGAGCATCTATGAAAAGGAGAAACCAGAGGGTGTAATTGTTCAGTTCGGTGGGCAAACACCCTTGAACATCGCCAGCGAACTGGCTGAAGCGGGTGTGAATATTCTGGGAACTTCGCCGGAGACCATCGATTTGGCCGAGGATAGGGACCGATTCCGCAATTTGATGCGCAAACTTGGGATTCCCCAACCGAAATCGGGTATGGCCAGCACTGTGGAAGAGGCCCTTGAAATCGCACAACAGATCGGATACCCGCTGATGGTTCGTCCATCGTATGTATTAGGCGGGCGTGCCATGGAAATCATACAGGATGAAGAAATGCTGTTGCACTATGTGGCCGCTGCCGTGGAAGTATCTCCGGAACGGCCCATTTTAATCGATAAGTTTCTGGAAAATGCCATCGAGGCCGAGGCGGACGCCATTGCAGATGGGACCGATGCCTTCGTGCCAGCGGTGATGGAACATATAGAATTGGCCGGAGTCCATTCCGGAGACTCTGCCTGTGTAATCCCGCCCATCAGTATTGCGGAAAAGCATATCAAAACCATAAATGATTATACCCGTAAAATTGCAATTGAACTTAACGTGGTCGGCTTGATGAATATTCAGTATGCTATTGTTAATGACACCGTATATATTCTGGAAGCGAACCCCAGGGCTTCAAGGACGGTTCCGATTGTTTCAAAGGTGTGCAGCATCTCCATGGCCCGCATTGCGACCAAAATCATGCTCGGGGAAAAATTATCAGATCTTGGGATTGAGCAACGACCGATTCCCCATTTTGGTGTCAAAGAAGCCGTTTTTCCGTTTAATATGTTGCCCGAAGTCGATCCGCTTTTGGGACCCGAGATGCGGTCAACCGGGGAAGTATTAGGGCTTTCGGATTCTTTTGGTATGGCTTTTTACAAAGCCCAAGAGGGGGCCCGGATGTCATTACCGGTGGAGGGAACAGTTTTAACCACCGTGGCCGATAAAGATAAACCGAGCGCGTTGGAGCCGGTCAGACTGTTTCAAGAACTGAATTTCAAGATTTTGACAACCAACGGTACTCATGAATTCTTGAAAGGGTACGGTATTGACTCGGAACCAATCAAGAAATTGGGTTACGGGCGTCCGGATATTGTAGACGAGATTAAAAACAAAAAAATTCAACTGATTATCAACACCCCAAGCGGTAAGGAGAGTAAAGATGACGACTCCTATATTCGCAAGGCGGCAATTAAATACAATATTCCGTATATTACCACAACATCCGCTGCGGTGGCGGCTGCAAGGGGAATTGCCGATAGGAGAAAAGAGCAACAAAAAGTAAAGTCGTTACAGGACTATCATGCGGATATTCGGTAGATATAAGAAAGAAACTTGGAATTTATTTGCTGGATTAGGGCTTTTTGTTATTTTTTATTTGTTTGAGCGTATGGATATCTATCCATGAGGCTGCCTCCGGTGCCTTACAATCCCAGAATAACCAGCCGTCTATGGAACTGCGTGTTATTGCCATTGCTGCTGCAGAGGGCGAAAAAAATTTCCTTCCGTTAATCATTAATGCTCCTCCGGATACTTCACCATAGTAGAAATACCCTTTGTACTTACCTCGAAATTCAGTACCTTTGGGAAAGGCAAGGCCATCAATGACCCAAGGCCGACCGTCCATTGGCTTTTTCGGGGAATCGGAATTATCTATAACTAGATTTCTCAGTACGTTAAATCCTTCTTTTTGATTCATTTTGTTAAAGGATGGTCGAGATATAGATTCATCAGGCAAGGTAGAATTAGATCTAATGCTTTCCATAGAAACCTCCTTAGGTTTAAGTAGGAGCAAACGACTATAAAGCCTATTAGCATTAATTAAAATATAATTCAACGAATAAGTTATACTTATATCCTTTGGTTTGCTGAGCTCCGATTCATTTAATTGACACCCATGAAATTTTCATTTATCGTGAACACTGAATTACGAATAACGAAAGTGAGAAGCTGATGAATTTAAAAAAAATTAGAGTGACTTCGGGAGTTGACCAACTTGACAAGCTATTGGATGAACTGTACATCGGGGATAATGTCGTCTGGCACGACGACGCCGGTAGTCTAGCTGCTGTATATTGTCTGAACTTCATTTTAGCATCCCAGGCTCAAAACAAACCGCTTATTTACGCAAGTTTTGACCGTTCTCCTCGCAATCTCATTGAGAAACTAGGGCCATTGGCCAAAAACAGAAAGCTGATTATTTTAGACTGCTTTACTCACGGAAAAGGAGCAGGTTCAGAAGTCTTTCTAAAATTTTATGATAATAAAAAATTTGAATGGCCTTGCCAGATTGTAAAAGTTGATGATCCCCGTAAGATGAATCAGGTGATGGATGCTCTTTATGGAATCCATGGGACCCTTGAAGGTGATGTTCGATTCGTTTTCGAAAGCCTCACCGGTATGCAGGAACTTTGGGGTGGCGAACAGCATGTTATAAACTTTTATTCTCATTCCTGCCCTCGTTTATATGAACTCAACACTATCGCATATTGGGTTATAGAAAAAAAGGCTCATACCCCGCGACTCAGGGCACAGATTAATCAAATCGCACAGGTGGCCATTGATCTCTCTGTGAAAAGAGGAAAAACGTATTTGACAATTCTTAAGGCTGAAAAGCGTAACTTGGATACGCTGAACCGACCATTCAGCTATTGGAGCAAAGAGCTTAAAATTTCTTTTGATTTGGAAAAGCGTTCTACCGGTCAGTTTGACCTGGGAATTCGTTTAAAAAAATATCGTACCGCACGCGGTTTGTCCCAGACGGAATTGGCGAACCTCGTAGGAGTGACCCCGAGCACCATTTCTCAGATTGAGAGTGATTTGATATATCCATCTTTACCGGCACTTCTTAAAATAGCAGAGGTTCTGGAAGTTGATATAAACTCCTTTTTTCAGGAATCAGCTGATGTGAAGAACCGGGTGGTCTTCACTCCCGGGGAGTCAATAGAAATGAGGTTTTCGGATTTGCCGCAAAACAGCATTCAAGTTAACCGGCTGACCCCGGTGGATTTTGAAGCTAAAGTCGAACCTCTCATTATTGAGATTCAACCCCATAAGACCCTTCCTTCACACTTCTTTATCCATAAAGGTGAAGAGATCGGTTATTTGCTGTCTGGAAAATTGCAATTGAAATTAGGCAAGACGGACTATACCGTTAATGAAAATGATACCATTTATCTGACCGTTGAAACTCCCTCTCAATGGAAAAATCCTGGCCCGGAACCGGCAAAGCTGCTGTGGCTTAAAATAAAATAAGATTAATCGTCTGATATATTAAACCAAGCTTGAGTTATCATAAAAAAAGGCCTCAGAAAGTACCAACCCCTTGAGGCCTTTTTCATCGACAGAACGTGTGAATATTAAAGGCAGTTGAGTATCTTTTTGGCACTTTCGTCATTGACATCGGTGCAGTGTGGGATGCCGGTTTCTCTTTCAGTTTCACGATTACCGGAAAAAATGTCATTTCGATTAATCTGTTTCAGTGAAAATTTCCTCGCACCTGCCATGAGTTGTTGCAATCCACACGCAAGCTTATCTGCCATGGTCCAGAAGGCAATGGCACCATAAGGAATATGTTTCATTTCTTTTTTACCCACCTTTTTTTGCACGTCAAAATAAGAGGCAAAAATCTCTTCGGCTTTGTTACCTAATACGCTTACCGTCTTGGGTAACGTTTCCCAATTGCCGAAAACCGCTTCTTTTCTTTCGGGATTCAAAGCACCTTCAATGTTTGCGCCGACAAATCCGGGGATCATGATTCCACGGCCCATGCAAACGAGTTTCGTATAGGGAGCACCTAAAGCCAATCCTTTGAAGATACTGTCTTCAAGAGCAAATCCACCGGCAAATGACATATCGACAACCCTTCTACCTTTCGCGGCAAGGATGCTTGCATATTCATAAGCTTTTGAATGGAGATTGATAGAGGGTACTCCCCAGCTTTGCATCATATTCCAGGGGCTCATACCGGTACCGCCTCCGGAACCGTCTATAGTAAGAAGATCGAGTTTCGCATCGCTTGCAAACTTGATTGCCATTGCCAGTTCTTCCATTCCATAGGAACCGGTTTTTAAAGATATGCGGTTAAAACCAAGGCTTCGAAGATAATCGACACTCTTCATAAAGTCTTCACGCACCTCAGCCACCGTATCAAAATTTGTGCCCCCTAAACGGCTGTGACGGGCAAAAGATTTTATCGCCCCATTTTTGAATGCCTGTTGCACCTCTTTTTTGGTTGGATCGGGGTCTACAATATAGCCTCGATTTTTTAGAAACTGAGCATAATCCAGACTGGTGACCTGAATTTCGCCACCGATATCTTTGGCTCCTTGGCCCCATTTTAACTCAATAATACACTTATTTCCGTATTTTTCGGCGACAAATTCGGCGACTCCATTTCGGGTATCTTCAACATTCAGTTGAACAATAATTGCACCATAGCCGTCGTAATAACGGAGATAAACATCGATTCGACGTTCCAGCTCCGGAGCACTTTTGATCTTTCCTTTTCCGGAATTGCCATTACCAATAATCGATTTGCGATCCACACCCACAACATTTTCACCAATAACCACCGGTATGCCGATTAAAGATCCTCCTATGGCAAAGGAATCCCAGTATTTTTCTGCAATAAAGGTCGAACCAAGTGCACCGGTCATCAGCGGTATCCGAGATTTGGTTTTGGTTTCATATCCAAACTCCGTAGCAACTTTTACATTAGGGAAAATACAGTCATCAGGGTCCTTTCTCAGGCCCTTGTCCAAACCAAATGCACCGTAGGCAAATCCTTGTATTCGCAAAGAATTGTAAGAAACACCAACATGGGTTGTGTTGTTAGCGCCAGCCGTTACAGTTCCGAAATCTCTTGGGTAAAGTAATTTGCGCCCCACAAGGCTGGAAAGCCAGGTTTCGCATTTGCCCATACAATCTGATCGGCAAAGTGTACAAAGACCCGACTCGGCCGCATTACCTCGATTTGTCGTTCCAAGTACATCATTACTTTTTGAAAATCTCATTTTAACACTCCTTTCTAATGTAAAGTAATTACAGTCAAAAATAAAAAGGGCGTCCTTATCCTTAAGAAAAGACGCCCTTGTCTTTAATATTCGAAATGTTTAACACACCGTTGTGAAAAACTTCAATCGTGCTAAATATATAGCATATCTTTTTAGCAGCACTTAATTTTTTGTCAAGTATTTTTTTATTTTAAATAAAATATACGGATATGTGTAATTACTACTAAATTAATATTTGTCATTTTAAACATTGTTTGGTCGAATTGGTAATATTGGAGTGCGAAACTTATGTAAGTTTGATTTGGGTGGTTTGAATCATAGACTGGGAGGATTATCGGAACTGATTAAGCAAGGATCTAAATGGTTTGGCAAAACCTTTGATGCATTGCAAGTATCTATTTTCACAATAGATTGAGATATGTCATAGAGATATCTCAAAAATAATACTTGTGAAAATTTTATGACGGATGCCATAAAATTGTTTTTAATGCACACCAATTTGTTGGGATATATTTAATTCCAGTTTGAGTAGAAGCTGTCTATATGACATAAAATATGTCTGAGTTTGAAATAGATCAGAATCATTGGGTAATCAATCGATCCAGTATCAGCCCGTGAAAACTTTCTTTTCCAGCAGATGAAAAGAACCAACCCAGATGGGTAAGGCACACGAAACAGACAGCCACCCGCCAGCTATACCCCGGAAACCAGGTAAATTCATCCGATGGAGGCCCCACATGGCCGCAGCCTTTAACAGCAGTAAAACATCCGATTTCGAAAACAATACCATGCGGATTGGCAAACGTATGCTGGTGGGACCCCTGAACACTTATGCGGTCATCAGGACTCGCCAGGATGTTTCGGCATTGACGGCAGCGGATATATTCCTCCTGCTCCAGTATTTCTTCTTCGGTTTCGTCTTCCACCAGGCTGACCGGCATTTCATTATCTTGATCTTCAGGTGGAACGCGAAACAAGTAAGAGAAATCCGGATAGGATGAAATCATTTTTAACCTTCTTTTGGTTTAGTTCACTTTACCATTTACAGTATGTCGGGTTCAGATTACAATGTTTCCAAGTATATTTCAACATGGTGTTGTCTTTTCATTCAGTTTCGTTTGATTTGCTACGCATTATGCCCACTGACCATGGAGCATTCCTATAAAGTCCTTGAAAATACATCAATTCTATATTAATGTAAACTCATCATCATACACGATTTATTAGGGCTTTAATTTAGGTAAGATTTTAATGTTTAAGGCTATATAGTGTACATTCTCATGGATGGGCTCTATATAATTTTAATAAAGGAATACTCCCAGAGATGAACACACCGACGATCGTTGTAACGCTGTTAGTTTTCTGGCTGGTAATGGGTTTGGGCTTTCTTTCTAAATATGTAACGGATCGGAATAAAGGGAAGACCTTATATGAATCCTGGACCTCTTATGAAGGGGTGTTGTTTGTCTCAAGCATTGTTATACCGTTGATCGTGTTGCTGTATAGATCTTTTTCAGGCTAAGTGTCATCATTCGGCTCATAACCATCGTTGACAGGCAGTTCCAAAATTTCTGCTGTTGATTCCGGCGGCAGTTCTTCCACCGCCCGCAGCCTGCGCTCCATGGCACGGGTTCTTATGCCGGTTTGATCTATGGTGTTCGAAGCGGTATTTAATTGTCTCTTGACCTTACTTAAGACATCTCCGAATTTACCAAATTCCGTTTTGACAGCTGCAAGGATTTTCCAGACTTCACTGGACCGCTTTTCTATGGCCAATGTTCGAAAACCGATGCGCAGGCTGCTCAAAATTGCCGACAGTGATGTGGGCCCGGCGATCACAATCCGATAATCCTGTTGAATTTTTTCTACCTGGCCCGGCTGCCGAAGGACTTCTGCATAAAGTCCCTCTGTCGGTAAAAACATAATGGCAAAGTCAGTGGTTTTCGGTGGTTCGACATACTTATCACGAATCTCTTTGGCAGAACTGTTAACGGAGCGGATGAGCGCGACAGTGGCCCGCTGAACGGCATCGGTGTCGGCAGCATCGGCTGCCTCCACAAGCCGCAAATAATCTTCCTGGGGAAACTTTGAATCAATGGGCATCCAAACACAGGATTCAAGGGAATTGTCTTTTCCGGGCAACCGGATGGCATATTCAACACTCTCTTGTGATCCGGTTTTAATCTTTACATTTTTATCATATTGATCCGGTGTCAATATTTGTTCTAAAAGTGCACCGAGTTGAACTTCTCCCCAAGTGCCTCTTGCTTTGACGTTTGTGAGAACTCTCTTTAAATCACCCACCCCTGTGGCAAGATTCTGCATCTCTCCCAAGCCATGCTGAACAGCCTCAAGGCGTTCACTGACGAGCTTGAAGGATTCTCCAAGTCGTTTTTCAAGGGTACTTTGAAGTTTTTCATCCACTGTCTGGCGCATTTGATCGAGCTTTTTTTCATTACTTTGCTGTAAATATTTTAGCTGTGTATCAATGGTGCTTCGAAGTTTATCGATGCCTGCCGCGTTCGATTCGGTGAGTTCCTGAATACGTTTGGCAATGGATTCAAGTTGATCGTTTTGCGATTTACCCATTTCACCGATGGTTTTCACCATGGTGTCCACGACATTTTTTTGACTTGCAGATACTTCTTCTCTCAGATCCCTTGCGCTCTTTGCGGATTCTTCGCGACCAAAACGCAGTTCATCGCGAACCGCCTGTTCAATTTTTGAACTCCCATCTGATCTCATCCGTATGAGAACGATAATCAACAGTATTGCACTGACGGTCAGGAAAGCGAATCGCGCCCACATGAATATATCCGTTACGATAGGAAATCCTCCGTTTCAAAAATTTGGAACGTTAAGTTTGGGTAAAAGATTTAAATTAGCAAATGGGATGGCTTTTGAAACAGGCTTTTATAAAGCTATTATAAAACATTGCAAAGAAAATCAACCGTGAACCTCGTTCGGCTCCACAATACTGCTAATTTCCAACAAAGCGCCCAAATGAACGATGGGAGGCGATTTCTCTATAAGGCTGGAACAAAAGGGGCAGTTTGGACGGAGTAATAGCGCTGGTCAATGGAAAAATGGTTATAAATGTTTAAATTTGAATTCCCCGCTGCTTGTTGGAGTGAAGCGGAAATCCCGACTTTCGGGGCAGCGCGGGACGAATTCAAATAAAGTATAAGATCCTTTTTAAAGCGAAAGTGCGGTACCACAGCCCGGTGGGCTGTGGTAAAAATTCCGAAATACCCCGAAAACGTGTTGAAGCGAAGCGGACTTGTCCGCCTATGTTGTGTGGCGGAAATCCCGTCTTCGGGGCTGCGGGGATAGGAATTTTAGCCAGCCAAACAAACGGCGGGTAAACCTTTCGCTTATTAGATCCCGAAGATAAACCTTCAGGAGTTTCATAAAATCGTTGCACGATTTTATTGAAGCTTTCGGTCTACTCAAATAGAAAATAAGGTTCCTTATCTTTCTTTTTATCTAACATGTCACGTACTTTTCGCAATGTATCCGAATCGGCCTGTTGAATTAATCTTGCAAGTTTATTGCGTTCATCTGACATGTCTTCGGTGACATCTTCCTTACCTTCCCACTCTACATCCAAAATTTTACATGTTGTTTTAATCAGATTGGTTGTGGAAATCGGTTTGTCCAATATAAATTTTGGACGCACATTTGCTGTCAAAGCCATAAATTCCTTAATCTGGTCGCTGCCCATGTCATCGCGGGCATGAGCGGTGATGATAATAATGGGCAATTTGGCCCACTTTTTTTGTTTTCTCAACTCCCGAATAACCTTGATCCCGGGCATTCTCGGCATGACCATATCGAGGGTCATTAAATCAGGAGAAAACGCTTCAACCTTTTCAAGGGCATCTATACCGTCAACAGCTGTTTCAACAATAAAACCGGCATCTTCTAAACACGCTGCTAGAAAATTACGAACATCCGGCTCATCATCCACGACGAGAATCTTTTTTTCAGATGCTTGTGCCATTTTTCATCTCCTTTATTTAGTATTTTTTACTTTTGGCAACCGTCTTCGAGGAAGTCGAATGCTGAACGTTGTTCCTTCTCCTGGCTTGGATTTTAGGCCTATCGTTCCACCATGTTCGTGGACAATTTTCTTGGTCATCAACAATCCCAAGCCGGAACCACCCAAACCCTTTGTAGTAAAAAAAGTTGTAAAAACCTTGCGCTTTACCTCATAGTCCATACCGCATCCGTTGTCAGTCACTTCATATATAATTGCACTATACTCTTCAAAAATTCGGACCGTTACATAACACGAATCTTTACCACTCGTCTCACAGGCATCTATAGCGTTACCCACAAGGTTGGTCAGACATTCGTGCATGCTTTCAAAATCAATGGGGGCTGGGGCGACATCACCTATTTTTTCGAGTTTAAGCCTTATGCCCAGTTTATCGGCTTTAACGGCATATAAATCGATAACCTCTTTTGCAATTTCTGCAGGGTCACAAAGTTTGGCTTTGATTTCACGACCTTTAGAGAAACTTAAAAATGCTTTCACAAACACGGAAACCCGTTCGATATTCCTTGCCAACATTTCCATGCCTTTTTGGATACGTTCGATATTTCCTTGTGCCAAACCTGTTTTTAACATATACATACCGCCTTCAAGGGCGGTGTTAAGATTTTTAATGCCATGAGCCAGACCGGCGACAGTCTGCCCCACTGCCGATAGGCGCTCGGCCTCAAGCTTTTCTCTTTCTAGCTGTTTGATTTCCCTTAGATCCTGAACGGAAAAGGCCATACCGATTGATTTGTCGTCGACCATCAGCTTGTTGCCCACCAGACGTACCGGAAAAGGATCGCCGTCAATTGTTTTAACTTCTGCTTCCGGCAGATAAACACGTTCGCTCTGGTCGAACACCTTGCCCAGAAAATCTTTAGGGAGCATGGCGGTAAAATTTTCTCTCGAAACCACTTGGTTATCTTTGACTTTAAAGAATTTTCGGGCTGCCGAATTGAAAATAGTTACTTTTCCCTTTTCATTTACTGCAAGAATACCGTCCATGGAAGTTGAAATGATGGTATTCAGATACGTATTCGCGAATTTCAATCCATCCTGCAATTTCATCGTTTCCGTGACATCAACAGCCATCTCCATTACAACATCGAAACTGCCGTTTTTGCGTTTAAGCGGTATGGTTATCACATGTAAATGGATCGGTTGTCCATCTTTGGATTTCCAGGCGTGATGCCCGGTGTGTATTTTGCCGTCTTCAAACGTTTGTCTGGCCGTACATTCGCTGCATTTGTGTTTTAATCCCTTGAGCATTTCGAAACAAAGTTTGCCTTCTGGATCACCGAGAGAATCTCGAAGCCGTTTATTTGCCTTTATGATGCGAAAGTTTTTGTCAATGAGCAAAATGTTGCATGGAACCTGGTCAAAAAGAATCTCATGCTCATCTCGAATCTGGGTTGCTTCTGTAATGTTGGTGAAAATATGGACGATGTAAGGGAAATTACCATCTTCGTCCACTATAGGTGTTGAGTGCTGTAAGTAATTTATATGCCTTCCATTTTTGTCATATCCCACTTCTTCATTTACACGAGGGATACCGTCTGTAAATGTTAATGTACTTTCACAATAAGCGCACATGTCATTTTCGTTCTTGTAAGCGTTGTAACATTTTCGGTTTTTCCATTCGCCGAACAGTTGTTCAAAAGTGGTGTTGGCAAAAACCAGATTGTATTTCGGATCGATTATGGCGATTCCCAAAGGGATGGTTTCAATTAATTGCAAATTCACCCATCTTTTAAGATCGGTAGCCGATGAGTTTTTTGTCGTTTTTTTTGTCATTTAAATGGCCAACAAATAGGTCTGTATCTTCAGCGGGGGGTTGTTCAAATTATTTATTTTTAGAGTTTATGGAAACATTTTTTTATTTATAATCATTTATAGCAAAAGAATTTAAAAACACAAGAAATACTTTTAACCAGCTGATATTTATGTAAATTTACATTGAATCGAAATCCAATAAAAATTTTTTGCTTGACAATAGATCTTTTTTGAAATTATATCATACTAAAACTATATATATTAATTTAATCTATAATTCAACAATTATTTTGGGAGTATGAAACTTACCAAAAAAACCCGCTATGGCGCGAGATTGTTACTTGATTTGGCCCAACATCAGGGCAAAGGCGCTGTCCAAATGAGTGGGATTTCAATTAGACAAAATATTTCGGTTAAATATCTTGAGCAGATTATCCGTCCTCTTAAAAAAGGCAAGTTCGTCAAGAGCATCCGTGGGCCTAAAGGTGGTCACATGCTGGCAAAAAAACCGGAAAATATCACCTTGGGCGACATCACGCGACTGTTTGAGGAACAGTCTGAACTTGTTGACTGCATCAGTGAACCCGAAAATTGCCCCAAGAGTGATGATTGCGTGGTTAGACTGGCTTGGCAAAAAGCCACTAACGCACTTTACAAGGAATTAGACTCCATTTCCATTGCAAATCTGTTGGAGAGCAAAAAATCAATCCTCTAATTCTCCTTAACCAAAGTTGTCTGACAATTGCGATGATTTGGGCTTTTAACAACAAAGAAATATAAGTTGAGGAGGTGTATATGAAAAAAATTGTTATTTTAGGTTCAGGTGCAGGTGGAACAATGATCGCCACCAAGTTGCGCAAAGAGCTCATTGATCGAGAATGGCAGATTACTGTCATCGACAAGGACCCGCTCCACCATTATCAGCCAGGATGGCTCTTCATTCCTTTTGGAATTTATAGGCCCGAAGAATGTGTCAAACCTAAAGCTGATTTCATCCCCACTGACATCAATTTTGTTGTAGACGAGATCGTCAATATCGATGCAGATAAAAAGCAGATCAAGACAAAATTGGGGAGCTATGATTACGACTGGCTGGTCATTGCAACAGGTTGCAGGACTGTGCCGGAAGAAACCGACGGCTTGATGGATGACTGGAGAGGCGACGTCCATGACTATTACTCGCTGGATGGTGCCATAGCACTTTACAAAAGATGGAAATTCTTTAAAAAGGGAAGGGTGGTGCTCAACATCGCCGATATGCCCATAAAATGCCCTGTCGCTCCCTTGGAGTTTGTTTATCTTGCAGACTGGTTTTTTAGACATAACGGTGTTCGTGACAACATCGAAATAGAATTGGTCACGCCTTTGGACGGCGCTTTTACAAAGCCTGTTGCGTCAAAGGTTCTTGGGGATGTTTGCGGTCAAAAGGAAATAAAAATCACGCCCAATTGGTCCATCGACCATGTAAACGCCGATAAAAAAACCATCGAATCCGTGACGGGTGATGAAGTTCCATATGACCTTCTTATTTCCATCCCGCTGCACTCCGGCGCAAAGGTTATATCTGACAGCGGTATAGGTGACCCCATGGGATTTGTCAATACCGACAAAGGCACTTTGAAGGCTGCAGACTTCGATAATATATATGTGATCGGTGACGCAACCAATGTACCCACTTCCAAGTCCGGTGCAGTAGCACATTACGAATCCGACATCGTAGTAGAAAACATTCTCCTGGAGATAGAGGGACAAGAACCAAGGCCTGCTTATGACGGGCATTCAACGTGATTTATAGTCTCGAGCCATGGTATGGCTTATCTGATCGATTTTAGTTACGACACGGAACCTCTTGCCGGAAAGTTCCCTTTCCCCGGTCTTGGTCCTTTTTCTCTTCTGGGTGAAAGTCAATCGAACTATTTGGGGAAGATGATGTTCAAGTGGGTATACTGGAATATGATGCTTAAAGGTTTTGAATTGCCGCTTGAACCCCAATTCAACATGGCTGGCAAATTGCGTCAGAGTTTCTAAATAAAGGAGGCACCATGACTAATGAAGAATTGATTCTTGAGCGACTTGATCGCATTGAAAGCCGGATTGCCCCTTTGTCTGAAACTGCCATTAGTATGACTGAATTTAAGAATGATTTGATGACAATGGCGCAACCGGTTTCCAAGTCGTTAATCAAAGATATGCAAAGTGTAGAATCCGCCTTTCAATTGGAAGATCTTGGGGCGCTGGCCAAACGGATGCTCAGAAGTGTCAAGCACATTATTTATGCTTTGGATCAAATGGAAAATATTATCGACTTTGTTACAACCATGGAACCCGTTCTCAGATTGATGGTTCCACAACTCATCGCGTATCTGAATGGATTGGAAGAAAGAGGGGTCTTCCGCATCATTAAGGCGACGTATGATATTCGGGCCAAGATTGCTACAGCTTACACGGCTGAAGACATTGAACAGATCGGAGACGGTATTGTTGCCATGCTCAGCGTTGCCAAAAAGCTTTCCGATCCCCAGCTTGTAACGTTGCTGCAAAATATCGCCGAAGCGGGTGCAAGCGTGGATCTGACCAAAAGTAAAGATGTTGGTCCGTTCGGGTTGTTCTCTGCCTGTTCAGGACCGGAAAGCAAAAGAGGGTTGGGTGTTTTAGTTGAGTTGACCAAGGCAATGGGTGATCTGAAAACCAGTAGCCTGACATCTCAGGTTGAGCAGTAAGACGGGTATACGGGTGATCTTAAAAACAAAATTTATTCTTGTCCGCCTGAGGTTTATTCGCCTCCGGAGAATTTATTCGCCTCCGGAGAATTTATTCGCCTCCGGAGAATTTATCCGCCTCCAGAAGGCGGACAAGAATAAATTCATTTCAACCGTGCTTTTGTTCACTTTGGCTGTCTAATGTTACAAAAAAAGTGTGATTATCGAATACTTCTTCCCTGCCGGATCGGGTTGTAAATAATTCACTGTAAAAATCTTCCAACTGCCGTACGATCCGCTTAAGATTTTCAATGCTTATCAATTGAGCAATATCTTTTATTGAATCCATGTGCTCCGGGGGTTGATCTTCAAGAAGTTCATATGCGTCTTCAAATTCATCTACCGCAAGCTGAGACGTCAAAATG
>Ga0316576_10000414_pt1 | contig 19631 bp, 20 predicted proteins | sample S0NA_FD_203075 | JGI IMG/M metagenome (GOLD analysis project Ga0316576, IMG submission 203075) | Rhizosphere microbial communities from salt marsh grasses in Alabama, United States - S0-2_050615r3r5 | ecosystem: Host-associated > Plants > Roots > Rhizosphere | place: USA: Alabama | collected... | reverse complement strand
GTGACCGGGCGCACGATCACGTTGGAGATCAGCTCGATCGGGGCCAGGATCACGTAGATCGCCTTGGGCATACCGGGCGGGAACATCATGTTCGTGAAGAACTTGATCGGCCCCTGGTGCCGCATGCCGAGATACATGTAGAGCATCCAGACGGTGATCGCGAGTCCCACCGGGAAAGCGAACCGTGAATTCACGGGGAACTGGGCGCCAGGGATGATGCCCCAGAGGTTCCCGATCCACACGAAGAAGAAGATTGAGAACAGCAAGGGTACGAACCTGTCCCCGTCCTTCCCGATGACCTCACGGCTGATTCCGTCCCGGATGAACAGGTATCCCATCTCGCCGATGCTCTGCAGCTTGCCCGGAATGAGCTTCGAGTTCCGGAACGCCAGCAGGAACACCACGATGATGATCAGCGAACCGAGCAACAGCAGCAACACCGGCTTGGTGAAGTTGCCGAAGTAGGGCTCGATGTCGAAGATCGACGCGTCCGGCGCGGGGAAGCCACATCCGAAGTCGTTGCCGAGGTGGCACCCCGGCTCGATCTCGGCCATCGGAACGACTGCGCCCTGCACTACGCCTCCCGCTGAGTGTTGGGTCCGCCATCCAGGTTGCGCAGGCGGAAGAAGATCAAGTAGGTGCTGGCCACCAGACCGAATACCGCCCCGATCGCAAGACCCACCGAGGCGTTACCCCACAAATAGCCGATCAGGAATCCGAGCCCCCCGTACAGCAGAAGGCCTGCGATCAGGTTGTTCATGACAGTCCACGCGACGTTCGGCGTCTGGCTGTCCACGGGTGCCTTTGCAGATTTCATGGTCGCGCTCAACCTACCAGCACCTGGTGGTCGGAATACGTGGTACCCGCGGGCTTCATGAGCCGGGCTTCCGCAGTCGTGCGATGACCTCGGGGTCGTCGGACAGCCCCAGGGTCGACTCCGGCTCCACGTAGGACCTCGGCTGCTTCGAGAGGGACACCACGATCAAGGCCGTCCACACCAGCGCGCAGGCCACGATCGTGCCCGCGAACACCTTCGGATCGAAGAACGTGGCCTCCCGCAACGCGAGCAACAGGACGAACAGCACCAGGATCTGCCCCAGGTACACCCCCAGCGCCACATTCAGGCCTAGTGCCGGGTTGTTGGCCAGGACTTTCTGCACCGCGAGCTGCCCGAGACCGAAGAAGGCCAGTACGACCACGGTGGCCATCACTGCCGCGATCACCCCCGGCATTCCGGCCACGATCGCACCCCAGACCACGCCGATGAGACCGACCGCGGCAGTACCCAACGCCGGACGCACGATCACGGTCCGGGCAGGAACAGGGGAATCGGATTTCATGTCCTCCCACTGTAACGGTCCTGTAAGGCGGGCCTATCGGCGGGACAAGGACGCCTCCGGTCGCGACACCAGCAGCGCCAGCCCACCCAAGCCGACCAGGAATATAACCAGCGCCATGGGCCACGGGATCAGCGCTATGGCCACCGCCGAGAAGGCGATCAGCGCGGTCCACGCATGCATGAGACCGACCGCTCGCCGGTGCGAGTGCCCGAGTTCGATCAGGCGGTGGTGCAGGTGTTCCTTGTCGGGCGCGAACGGGCTGCGACCACGGCGCGTTCGCCTGACCACCGCCATCCCGACATCGATCAGAGGGATGGCGATCACGGCCAGCGGCAGCAGCAGCGGCAGGACCGCCGGGAGCAGCAGCTCCCCGCGCACGGCGCTCGGGTCGACCCGGCCGGACAACGTGATCGCACTAGCGGCGAGCAGCAGCCCGATCAGCATCGAACCCGTATCCCCCATGAAGAGTTTGGCGGGGTTGAGGTTGTGCGGCAGGAAGCCCACACAGATGCCCGCGAGCAGGGCGCAGATTAGCGCGGCCAGTGTCGCCCGATCGAAGCCGAATTCCACGGAGAGCAGGAACGCGTAGACGAAGAATGCGGCCGCAGCGATCCCCACGATGCCGGCGGCGAGGCCGTCGAGACCGTCCACGAAGTTCACCGCGTTGATCGTGAGGACGACGAAGAGCACTGTGAGCAGCACGCTGGTCAGAGGGTCGAGCACCAGCGTGCCGCCGATCGGCAACCACACCAGTTGGATCCCCAGGAAGGCCATGGAGCCCGCTGCCAGGACCTGGCCGGCGAACTTGGTGGGCGCGTCGAGACCGAAGCGGTCGTCCAGTAGTCCCAACACCACGATCAACGTGGACCCGACCACCAGGGCGAGCGGCTGCCGGTTGTTGCCGAACACCACGCTGAGTTGCGGCAACTGGCTGGCCACCATCAGTCCGGCCAGAAGCCCGCCGTACATGGCCAGACCGCCCCATCGGGGCGTCGGCCTGGCATGGATGTCCCGATCCCGCACCTCGGCCATCGCCTTGGCCTTGATCGCCAGTCGACGGACCGGCGGCGTCAGCAGATACGTCACCGCGGCCGCCACCAGGAAGCAGATCAGGTATTCGCGCACGGGCTGGGCTGGTCAGCCGAACGGGTAGGCGGGGTACTCACGCACCAGACCGTCCACCGCCGCACGGACCTCGGGTCCCGCGTCGGGCTCTCGGACCGCTCTGGCGATCAGGCTTGCGATCTCCTTCATCTGGGCCACCCCCATGCCCTGTGTGGTGACGCTGGGAGACCCGACCCGGATCCCACTTGCCACACTGGGCGGCTGCGGGTCGAACGGGATCGCGTTCTTGTTCAGCACGATTCCGGCGGTATCACAGCGCTGTTCGGCCTCCGCCCCGGTCACACCCATGGGCTGCAGGTCCAGCAGCGCGAGATGCGTGTCCGTGCCACCTGTCACCGCACGCATGCCCTCGGACTCGAGCCCTGCTGTCAAAGCCTGTGCATTCTCGATGACGTCCCGTGCGTACTGCTGGTACTGCGGCGTGGCCGCCTCTCGCAGCGCCACCGCCTTGGCGGCCACAGAGTGCATCAGTGGACCGCCCTGCATCATGGGGAACACCCCCTTGTCGACGGCTGCGGCGTGCTCCCGCTTGCTGAGGATCATGCCCCCGCGCGGGCCCCGCAACACCTTGTGCGTCGTGAATGTGACGACATCGGCGTATGGCACCGGACTCGGGATCGCCTTGCCGGCGACAAGCCCGATGAAGTGGGCAGCATCGACCATCAGGATCGCCCCGACCTCGTCGGCGATCTCGCGGAACGCCGCGAAGTCGATGAGCCGCGGGATGGCCGAACCGCCGCAGATGATCATCTTCGGCTGGTGCTCCCGAGCCAGGTTGCGCACCTGGTCGTAGTCGATGTCTTCGGTGGTCTTGTCGACTCCGTAGTGAACGGCCTCGAACCACTTGCCCGAGAACGAGACCTTCGTCCCGTGGGTGAGGTGTCCACCGTGCGGGAGGCTCATCGCGAGGATCTTCTCGCCCGGCTTCACGAAAGCTCCGTAGACGGCGATGTTCGCCGACGCGCCCGAGTGCGGCTGCAGGTTGGCGTGCTCGGCCCCGAAAAGTTCCTTGGCCCGCTCGATCCCGATCGTCTCAGCCTTGTCGACCTCCGCGCACCCGCCGTAGTACCGGCGGCCCGGATACCCCTCGGCGTATTTGTTGCTCAGCGTGGAACCCAGGGCTGCGAGCACGGCCGGGCTGGTGAAGTTCTCGCTGGCGATCAGCTGCAGACCGCTGCGCAGCCGGTCGAGTTCGCTGAGCAGAATGCCGGCGATCTCGGGATCCTGCGCCTCCAGCATGGCGAAGTCGGGACCCCAGAATGGGACGTTGGTCATGGTTTCTCCTGAGAAAAGGCCTGCACGCCAGTGTACGGGTGCCTGGCGGGCGTGAGGTCGACCCGGCACGCGGCGCGTGCCTGGATCACCGGCGTCCCGTCTGCTCTGCGGCCCGTGTTCGGTTCCGGCCTCGGACCGCGGCAACCGGACCGACTGCCACAATCGGGACATGATGCGCACGTACGCCGGTGACGACCCGCAGATGCGCGCTGCGGGAACGCGGGCGGCCACCTCGGCCATGCGCTCGGGGCGGCTCGTGATCGGACCCGCGGACTACCACTACGCGGTGGTGACCGATGCCTTCTCCGGACCGGGTCTGCAGCGTCTTCGGGAGGTCCGCGGGATCTCCGAGGGCACCGCGGTCCCGGTCTTCATCGACCGGCGCACCACGTTGCACGCGATGTGGGGACGGGTGCCGCGCGACGCGGAGGTGCTCGCGCGCACCTTCTGGCCGGGTCCCCTCACGCTGATCGGCAAACCCCAGTTGTCACTGGCCTGGACCGCGGGTGTGGGAGACGCGGTGGCGGTGCGGATGCCCCTGCACCCTTGGATGCTGCAGTTGGTGACTGCCGTCGGACCGATCGCCGGGACCGGAGCACATGTGGCCGGGGAACCCCTGGCGGTCACGCTGGCGCAGTGCGATACGTCCGGCGTTTCCATCGGCCTCGACGGCGGCGAACTGCCTGGCGGTCCTGCATCCACGGTCGTGGATCTGCGATCGGGGGTCGAGGTGGTCCGAGAGGGTGCGATCACCGCCGAGCAGATCGAGCAGTGCCTCGGGTCCGAACACCGCGGATCCACCCCTCCGGCCCGATAGCACGGCAGGAGAGTCGGTGCGCCCCGCGGTCCTGTCGTCCCCCCGTCAGCGCCGACGTCCCCCCGTGATCCGTGGCCTCCCGGAGAGATCGGCCCAGGTCTGGACTTCGTCGAAGTCCCCGAGCAGCGCCTGCACCTGCTCGGCTTGTGCCTCGCCGTGCTCGAGGAGCAAGCGACCGCCGATCGAAAGCATCGCTTTCGCCTGCACCACCACGCAGCGAACGACATCGAGGCCGTCCGCGCCCCCGAAAAGCGCGACCGGCGGGTCGTAGAGAGCGACCTCGGGATCCCGCGGCACCATCGCATCGGGAATGTACGGAGGATTGCTGACGACAAGGTCGACCGGCCCCAGGTGGCCCAGATCGTCTCCGCAGACGTCTGCGCTCAGGATCCGGTAGCGGCCGGCAGCGTTCCTGCGCGCCCAGCCGATCGCCAGCGGGTCCACTTCCACACCGACCACTCGGGCGCCCGTCTCGGTGGCCAGACTCAGTGCGATCGCCCCACTGCCGGTGCACAGGTCGACGGCGGTCGTGAAGGGCTCCTGGAGCGCGATGTCGACGAGCACTTCGGTCTCGGGCCGAGGCACGAACACTCCGGGGCCGACGGCGAGCTCGAGGTGCCGAAAGGCCGCCGACCCCACCAGGTGTTGCAGGGGGACCCTTCGGCGACGCAACGCCACCAACTCGAACAATCGCTCCTCCTGCTGCGCGGTGAGCTTCGGGGTGACGTCGCGAGACCCGGCAACGTGCTCGATCAGCCACCTGGCATCGCTGTCCGGCGACGGGATGCCTGCGGCCCGCAATCGCGCCGCAACCGTACGGCGCAGACTCACACGGACTCCGCCGACTCCAGTCGATCCGCCAGATCGGTTTCCAGGCAACTGGTGATGACCGGGTCCAGCTCACCGGCGAGGACCGCGTCGAGGTTGTAGGCCTTGAATCCGGTCCGGTGATCGGAGATCCGGTTCTCGGGGTAGTTGTAGGTCCGGATACGCTCGGATCGATCCACGGTCCGTACCTGCGTCTTCCGGGTGGCAGAGGCCTCAGCCGCCCTCTCCTCCTCGGCGAGCGCGACCAGTCGCGCACGCAGAATGCGCAGTGCCTGCTCCTTGTTCTGCAGTTGCGACTTCTCGTTCTGGCACGACACGACCACCCCGGTGGGCTCGTGCGTGATCCTCACCGCGGAGTCGGTCGTGTTGACGCTCTGTCCGCCAGGACCCGACGATCGGTAGACGTCGATGCGCAGATCGTTGGGGTCGATGGTGATCTCCACGTCCTCCGTCTCGGGGAAGACCAGGACGCCCGCCGCGGAGGTGTGGATGCGCCCCTGCGACTCGGTCACCGGAACTCGCTGCACCCGGTGCACCCCCGCCTCGAACTTAAGACGCGCGTACGGCATGTCCTCGACCTCGGTCTGACCCTTGGCCTTGATGGACACCGTTGCGTCCTTCACTCCCCCGAGGTTGGTCTCCTCGAGCGAGATCACCTCGAGACGCCACCCCCGGATCTGGGCGTAACGCTCATACATGCGAAGGAGATCACCGGCGAAGAGGGCGGATTCATCCCCGCCCTCCCCGGCCTTGATCTCCAGGATCGCGTCGGAGTCGTCGAGGGCATCACGAGGAACCAGCATCTCGCTGAGCCGTTCGGACATCTCCTGGCGTTGTGCAGCGATCTCCTCGGCCTCCTCGGCGAAACCCGGATCGGCCTGTGCGAGTTCGCGGGCGGCCTGCTCATCCTCGCCGGCGACGAGCCACTGTTCGTACAACTCGACGATGGGTCGCAGCTGGGCGTGGCGCTTGCCGACCGACCGCGCCCTGGCGGGATCGGCGTGCAGCGAGGGGTCCGCGAGTTCCGTCTCGAGCGCACGCATCTCGTCGACGAGAGCGGAGACCCGTTCGAACACCTACTTGCTGGTCGACTTGCCGAAGCGCTTCTCGAACTTCGCGACGCGACCGCCGGTGTCAAGGATCTTCTGCTTGCCGGTGTAGAAGGGGTGGCACTTGTTGCACACGTCGGCGTGGATCTGGCCACTCTTGGCCGTGCTCCGGGTCGTGAACTGGTTGCCGCACGAGCACGTGACGGTCGTCTCGACGTACTCGGGGTGGATGTCGGGCTTCATGATTCTCCTTTGATGGTCCCGGGTCGCCGAAACCGCGCAGCGTGAACCGGGGCGTTCCTCGAGTGTAACGTCGGCGCCGCTGCGGTCATTCCCCGCCTGCCGTCCGCTGCACTCATCCCGGCCGCAGACCGCACGTGGTGGGAACTGACCGAAACCCGGACCGACCGTCGAAGGAGCCGATCTCGAGCGCTGCCGGTCGTCGTGACGAGCCTGGGTCGGTGTCCGCCGGCTCTAGAGTTCGCCCATGCCGTCCGGAACTTCCGCCTCCAGCCCAGCGGGCGTGGTCTGCTGCACCTGGCGTAGGAACTCGTAATTGTTCTGGGTCTCGCGCAACTTGTTGAGTAGCAGTTCGATCCCCTGCATCGTGTCGAGCGCGTGTAGCACCCGCCGCAGTTTCCAGACGATCTTGAGCTCTTCGGTGCTCATCAGGAGTTCTTCTTTGCGCGTGCCGGAGGCATCGACGTCCACGGCAGGGAAGATGCGCTTGTCCGCGAGTCGCCTGTCGAGTTTGAGTTCCATGTTGCCTGTGCCCTTGAACTCCTCGAAGATGACCTCGTCCATGCGGGACCCGGTCTCCACCAGCGCGGTCGCGATGATGGTCAGCGAGCCGCCCTCTTCGATGTTGCGAGCGGCGCCGAAGAACTTCTTCGGCGGGTAGAGCGCGGCCGAGTCGACACCACCGGACAGGATTCGGCCGGACGCCGGGGCCGCGAGGTTGTACGCACGTCCAAGTCTCGTCATGGAGTCGAGGAGAACAACGACGTCCTGCCCCATCTCCACCAGGCGCTTGGCCCGTTCGATGGCCAGTTCCGCAACGGTCGTGTGGTCCTCCGCGGGCCGGTCGAAGGTGGATGCGATGACCTCACCCTTCACCGAACGCTTCATGTCGGTGACTTCTTCGGGACGCTCGTCCACGAGGACGACCATCAGATGGACCTCGGGGTTGTTGGAGGTGATGGCGTTGGCGATGCGCTGCAACACCATCGTCTTGCCGGCCTTGGGTGGCGAGACGATCAGGCCCCGCTGCCCCTTGCCGATCGGTGCCACGAGATCGATGATCCGGGTGGTCATGTTGTGACTCTCCCCCTCGAGGCGCAGTCGCTCCTGCGGGTAGAGGGGGGTCAGTTTGCCGAAGTCCTTGCGTTCGCGGGCCTTGTCGGGGTCGAGCCCGTTGACCTTGTCGATGCGAACCAGGGGGTTGTACTTCTGGCGTGAGTTCTCGTTCTCGCGCTGCGGACGGATGGCGCCAACCACGTGGTCGCCCTTGCGCAGCGCGTATTTCTTCACCAGGCCGAGGCTGAGGTAGGCGTCGGTCGGACCTGGGAGGTAGCCGGTCGTGCGCAGGAAGGCGTAGTTGTCAAGCACGTCGAGGATGCCGGCCACGGGGACGAGCACCTCGTCCTCACCGACCTCCGGCTCGACATCGTCACGGCGGCGGTCACGGTCGTTGCGGTTCCGGTCGCGGCCACGGCGGCGACGGTTACGCCCCCCACCCTCGCGGTTCTGCTCACGGCCGCCGTCACGGTTGTCCTCGCGGCCGCTGTCACGGTTCTGCGGCTCGACATCGCGCTGCTCACGGCCGCCGTCACGGTTGCGCGGCCCGGCGTCGCGCTGCTCACGGCCGCCGTCACGGTTGCGCGGCTCAGCGTCGCGCTGCTCACGTCTGGACGACCGGTCGCGCGAATCAGCCTGTTCGGCGTCGCTCGGGCTCTGATCGGCGGGTGCCGCCTCGGCTGAGTCCTGCGCCTGGTCGGCTGCGCGCGCGGTCGTGCCGCCGCCGAGTGCCGCTATGAGTTCGCTCTTGCGCATCGAGGACGCGCCTGAGATGCCCTGGTCGGAGGCCAGCTTGCGCAGATCCGCCAGTAGCATCCCGGACAAACCCGGGCGCCGCTTGCTGGCTGCTGATTGTTCGATGGTGGTGTCAGTCAACTGACACGTCCTTTCATGGACGTCGGGGCGAGACCGCCCCACAAGGTGAACGGTGAATGTGGACACCGCTCATAGCGGACAGGTACTGCCGATGGCGTCAAGTGGAGAGGAGGGGCAATGGGATCTGACCCGGTGGATCGCCACGAGTGATAACGCCCTGGCTTCCCTCACTGTAACACTCCCGCGGACCGCGGTGGAACCAACCGGCCCGTCCCCGCTCTGTGTCGAGCCTGGATCAGCAGCCGTCGAACCCTACCCGAGCGTGGACCACAGGCCTAGAATCGTGGCTGTATAGCAAGGAGATGTCCACGTGAAGATCGCTGAGGCCGCCAACGAATTCCTGAGCCGCAAGCGCATTGCGGTGACCGGCGTGTCGAGCCATCCGGAGGGCCACGGCAGTAATGCCGTGTACACCCGACTGCGCGACCGCGGCTACACCGTGTTCGCCGTCAACCCCAACGCGACGACCGCCGAAGGAGACGCCACCTACCCCGACCTCGCATCGATCCCCGGCGGCGTGGATGCCGTGGTGATCGCCACGGCGGCCGACCATGCCCCGGACACCATGCGCGAGATCGTGGACCTCGGCATCGACTTCGCCTGGATGCACAGGTCGTTCGGCCCGGGAAGCGTCTCCCAGGAGGCCGCGGAGTTGGGCAGGAAGGCCGGAGTGACGGTCATCGCCGGCGGCTGTCCGCTGATGTTCGGTGATGTTTCGGACGGAGGACACCGCATGATGTGCCGGGTCATGAAACTCACAGGCCGCGTGCCGAGGACCGTCTGACCGGGCACTTCTGCACTGCGGGGCCTCACTCCTCGGTGACGAGCACTCCGTCGGCGGCCACCTGCAGGTGCAGCGATCCCCATCCGTCCGGCACCGCCACATCCGGGCCGAATGCGATCACACTGGGACCTGCGCCCGATATCGCCGCGGCGATCCCCCGGTCCCGCAGATCCTGAACGAGTTGCCATGAGCGGGGATACGCCTCCCGACGGTAGCTCTGATGGATCCGGTCCTCGGTGGCGTCGAGAAGGAGTTCCGGGTGGGCACTGAAGGCCGTGACAGCGAGGGCACTTCGGCCGAGTGCATGGACCGCGTCGGCGAACGGGACATGCTCGGGAAGAAGCGTCCTGGCCGTGGTGGTGGCCAGCCGGTCCGGTGGCACCGCCACCGTGGCCACCATTCCGTGGGCCGGCTCGACCCTCACCGCGCGACCCGCACCGGAGTGCATCCACGCGATCGTCAAGCCCCCCAACAGCGCGGGGGCGACGTTGTCCGGGTGTCCCTCGATCCGGGTTGCGAGCGCCAGCATCTCGTCCTCGTCGAGCGTGGCCCCGAGCGCGCGGGCGCCGGCGATCCCGGTGACGATCGCCGCGGACGAACTCCCCAGGCCCCTGCCATGCGGGATCCGGTTCTCACACCTGACCGCCACTTCGGGCACGGGCTGCCCACATTCGGCGAATGTCCGTCGCAGGGTGGAGACGATCAGGTGATCCGGGCCCGAGGCGAGTTCCCCGGCTCCTTCTCCCGACACGGTCACGCTGGTGGCATCGGCGAGGTCGAACGTCACGGTGTCCCGCAGTTCGATGGCGAGGCCCAGACAGTCGAAACCAGGTCCCAGGTTGGCCGACGTGGCTGGAGCACGCACGACGACCGACATCAGATGAGGCCCAGTTCCTCAGCCGCAGCAGGCACATCGACCCCGATCCGCACCGGTTGCGGAGCGCCGGAGATCGCCCATTGGGGGTCCTTGAGACCGTTGCCGGTGACCGTGCACACGATGCTCTGACCGGGATCCAATTCGCCTGCCGCATGCTGGGCCAGCAGGCCCGCGACGCCGGCCGCCGACGCCGGCTCCACGAATACCCCTTCGCCTGCGGCCAGTAGCTTGTAGGCACTGAGGATCTGCCGATCGGTGACCATGTCGATCCGGCCCCCGGAATCGTCGCGGGCCGCTTCGGCCTGCTGCCACGACGCCGGGTTGCCGATCCGGATGGCGGTCGCGATCGTCTGCGGGCTGCGGACCGGTTCGCCACGGACGATCGGAGCCGCCCCGGCAGCCTGGAAGCCCCACATCCTCGGACTCGCCGCATACTCCTGGTAGCCCTTCCAGTAGGCCGTGATGTTGCCCGCATTGCCGACCGGGAGGCAGTGGATGTCAGGAGCCTCGCCGAGTTGGTCGACGATCTCGAAACTGGCGGTCTTCTGGCCCTCTATCCTGGCCGGGTTGACGCTGTTCACCAGCGCCACCGGGTAGTTGTCAGAGAGTTCGCGGGCCAGTGTCAGGCAGTCGTCGAAGTTCCCGTCGACCTGCAGCAGACGTGCTCCATGAACGAGTGCCTGCGCCAGTTTGCCCATCGCGATCTTGCCCGCCGGCACCAGCACAGCGCAGACCATGTCGGCGCGCACAGCGTAGGCCGCGGCACTGGCACTGGTGTTGCCGGTCGAGGCGCAGATGACCGCCTTCGCCCCCTCCTGCGCCGCCATGGAGATCGCCATCGTCATGCCACGGTCCTTGAAGGAACCCGTCGGATTCGCACCCTCGACCTTGAGGAACACGTCGCAACCCGTCAACTCACTGACGCGGTTGGCCCGCACCAGTGGGGTACCGCCCTCCTTGAGGCTGATCACAGGGGTCTCGGACGTGACCGGCAGGCGGTCGCGATACTCCTCGATGATCCCCCGCCACACGTGTGCGCTCATTGCTCACCCTCCACGCGCATGACCGCCACGACCTCGTTCACGCTGTCGAGGTCGCGCAGGCTGTCGACGGTCCCCGCCAAGGAGGCCTCGGCCGCGGAATGTGTCCTGATCAGCAGCGCGGCCCGGCCGGTCTGCTCGTCGGTGTCCTGCCGGACGGTCTGGATGGAGACGTCGTGTTCGCCGAAGCAGGTCGCGATCTGGGCGAGGACACCGGGCCGGTCCGCAACGTCCAGATTCACGGTGTACCGCGTGCGCGCCTGCCCGATGGGCCTCGGCGTCAGGCCGGCGTAGACGGACTGCGCCTGACCGGCCGCGCCGGCCCGCCGGTTGCGCGCCGCGGTCACAAGATCTCCCAGCACCGCGCTGGCGGTCGGCTCGCCACCGGCACCGCGGCCGTAGAACATCATCTGTCCCGCCGATTCCGCCTCGACGAAGACCGCGTTGAACGCGTCGCGAACACTGGCCAGTGGATGCGAACGGGCGACCATGGCGGGGTGGACCCTGGTCACCACGCCCCCGTCCTCGGTGCGCTCGGCCACGGCCAGGAGTTTGATGACGAAACCGAGGTCCCGGGCGGCCTGCACGTCCGAGAGTGTGACCGCGCTGATCCCTTCGCAGTGGACGTCGGACAGGGTCACGCTCGAATGGAACGCGAGCGTGGCAAGGATGGCTGCTTTCGCGGCGGCGTCGTGACCCTCGACGTCGGCCGTCGGGTCCGCTTCCGCATAGCCCAGACGCTGTGCGTCCGCGAGCACGTCGTGGTAATCCGCGCTCTCCTCGTCCATCTTGGTGAGGATGTAGTTCGTGGTGCCGTTGACGATCCCCAGGATGCGCTGCACGCGGTCACCGGCCAGCGACTCCCGCAAAGGGCGCAGCAACGGGATCGCGCCGGCCACGGCGGCCTCGTAGAACAGGTCAACCCCGTTCTCGAAGGCGATCTCGTGCAGCGCGGCGCCATGTTCGCTGAGCAAGGCCTTGTTCGCTGTGATGACACTCGCGCCGCTGCGCAGAGCGGACTCCAGCAGCTGCTTGGTCGGCTCGATACCTCCCATCACCTCGACCACGATGTCAACGTCGCCCCTGGTGACCAGCGCCGCAGGATCGTCGGTCAGCAGTTCGGACGCGATGCCGGGTCGGGTCTTCGACAGGTCGCGTACCGCGACCCCCACCAGTTCCAGGGGGGCTCCGGCCCGCGCCTGGAGATCCTCGGCGGAGTCGGCGAGCAGTCTGGCGACCTGCGTGCCAACGGTTCCACCGCCGAGCAGGGCTACACGCACCACAGAATCAGACACAGATTCAGTCTCCCACGCAGCGCTTCGCGCTCGTCACCCGTGCGACACCTCCGGGTTCCCGGTCCCGCGGCAGGGATCAGAACGCAGCGTCTGCACGGATGAGGTCTTCGAAACTCTCGCGCCGCAGCACGACCGAACACGCGCCATCGGCCACGGCCACCACCGCCGGTCGGGGCAGATAGTTGTAGTTGCTGGCCATGCTCCGGCAGTAGGCCCCGGTGGCAGCGACCGCCAGCAGGTCCCCGGGGATCACGTCACCGGGCAGCCAGGCATCCCGGACCACCACGTCGCCGCTCTCACAGTGCTTCCCGACCACCCTGGTCAGAACCGGCGGCGCGTCCGACCGTCTGTTGGCCATGACGACCGTGTATTCCGCTCCGTAGAGCGCGGTGCGGATGTTGTCGCTCATCCCGCCGTCCACCGACACATACAACCGGCTCCGGCCCCCGAGGTCCACGGTCTTCACGGTCCCGACCTCGTAGACCGTGATTCCTGCCGCGCCCACAATGGCCCGCCCCGGCTCGACCGCCAGTCGGGGCATCGGCACCCCCGCCAGTTCACATTCGTGAACGACGATGCTCTGCAGTTGCTTGGCCATTTCCTCGACGCCGGGCGGATCGTCGTCAGTGGTGTAGGCGATGCCCATCCCGCCCCCGAGGTTCAGTTCCTCGATCCGGTGTCCGTCGTTGCCCAGAGCGGCGACCAGAGCCGCCATCCGGTGGGCGGCCACCTCGAATCCGGCCGAATCGAAGATCTGCGACCCGATGTGGCTGTGCAGACCGCGCAGATGCAGACGGGGATGCCCCGCGACCGCTTTCGCCGCTGCTTCGGCCACCCCTCCGGCCAGCGCCAGTCCGAACTTCTGATCCTCATGGGCGGTGGCGATGAACTCGTGCGTGTGGGCCTCCACCCCGACCGTGACGCGGACGAGAACCGATGGCAGGACGTCGAGTTCGGCTGCAAGCACCGCGAGCCGGTCGATCTCCTGGAACGAATCGACGACGATCCGGCCAACACCGACCTCGAGTGCGTGGCGCAACTCCCCCACACTCTTGTTGTTGCCGTGGAAGAGGATGTGGGAAGGATCCACGCCTGCACGCAACGCGATCTCCATCTCACCCAGCGTGCAGACGTCGATGCGCAGGCCCTCCTGGTCCGCCCATTGCGCGACACGGCCGGAGATGAACGCCTTGGCCGCGTAGTAGACGTCGGCTCCGGCGTAGGCCTGCACGTAGGAGCGCGCGGCTTCGCGGAAGTGCTTCTCGTCGAGCAGGAACAGCGGAGAACCGTATTCGGCGACAGCGTCGGTCACGGGGACCCCCGCCACCTCCAGCACGCCGTCCCGGCGGCCGGCCGAACGTGGCCAGACGTTCTCATCGAGGGCGTTCAGGTCCGGTGGTGGCTCGGAGAGCGCACCGGCGTGCGCGAGGTCCTCATGCCGGGGTCCGGCCGGATGTGCTGGCATGGGCACAAGCGTAGGTGGCCTCGAAGCTGTGCGGCGCTCCCGGCTCTCACATGCGCTCTGGGGCGGTCACCCCGCACAGTCCGAGTCCGTTGGCGATCACCTGCCGGGCGGCGCCGCAGAGCCACAGCCGGGCGATGTGGAGACTCGTCAACTCCTCGTCGCTGCGAGGCAGCACCCGGCACGAGTCGTAGAACTTGTGGTAGGCGGTGGCGACCTCCTCGAGATACCTGGAGACCCGATGCGGCTCGCGCAGTTCGGCGGCGGTGCCGATGACCCGCGGGAATCCCGCCAGCACCGCCAGGAGTGCCGACTCCCGCTCGTGCACCAGCAGACCGGGATCGAAGCCCGCCGACCGCCAGTCGATCCCCAGCTCTTCGGCGTTGCGCAGCACTGAGGAGATCCGCGCATGTGCGTACTGCACGTAGTAGACGGGGTTCTCGTTCGTCCGCTGCACCAATAGATCGAGATCCATGGTCAAGGGGGAATCCGCCGGGTAGCGGATGAGCGTGTAACGTGCTGCGTCCACACCCACCTCGTCAACAAGGTCCTCTATCGTGACCATGGCCCCGGCCCGCTTGCTCAGGCGGACCTCCTCGCCACCTTTGAACATCTTGACGAGCTGGCCGATCAGAATCTCGATGTTGTAGTCGGGGTCGTCACCGGCGCACGCGGCCACCGCCCGCAGACGGTTGACGTATCCATGGTGGTCCGCACCCAGCAGGTAGACGCAGACGTCGAAGCCGCGGTCGCGCTTGTTGACGTAGTAGGCGGTGTCCGAGGCGAAGTAGGTGAGTTCCCCGTCCGCCTTGATCAGCACGCGGTCCTTGTCGTCATCGAAGTCGGTCGTCCGCAGCCACACCGCCCCCTCGCTCTCGTACACATGACCCTGCTCGCGCAGTTTGGCCATGCCCCGGTCCACCGCGCCGGACTCATGGAGGGAACGTTCGGAGTACCAGACGTCGAAGTGTGTCCGGAAACGGTCCAGGGTGTGCTTCTGCTGCTGCAACTGCAGCGCGTACCCGGCCTCCCGGAACGCGACCCACCGCTGATCCGCGGGCAGTTCCAGGATCGCCGGGTCGTCCTGCACGATCCGCTCGGAGAGCAGGTGGATATACCCGCCCTGGTAGCCGTCCTGCGGGACCGGCATCCCCAGCGCCGAGGCCTCCAGGGACTTGCCGAACTTGTCCATCTGGACGCCGCGGTCATTGATGTAGAACTCCCGGGTCACCTCGGCCCCCGCAGCCGCGAGCACCCGGGCCATGGCGTCCCCGACCGCGGCCCACCGTGTGTGCCCCAGATGCAGCGGCCCGGTGGGGTTGGCCGAGATGAACTCCAGGTTGACCGTCGTCCCCTCCAGATCGGCGATCCCGCCGTACCCGGGGCCCTGCTCGACGATCGTCCGTGCGATCTCCCCGGCCGCTTCGGCGGCCAGAGTGATGTTGATGAATCCGGGGCCGGCCACCTCGACCGCGGCTATGCCCGCCTGGCCCCGGAGGAGGTCGGCGATCCTGCCCGCCAGATCGCGTGGCGGGACACCCGCGCGCTTGGCCAGGACCATCGCGACGTTCGTGGCGTAGTCGCCGTGGTCGCGGTTCTTGGGCCGATCGACCCGGACGTCCGCCTGAATGCCCTCAACCTCTGGCACCCGGGCCAGGACATCGCTGATGAGGTCGGTAAGGGCTTCGGGGGTCATGCCACAACCCTACGGGCTCGGGCTGGCAGTGGTGCTCCGCGGACTCGGGCTCGGCGTATCGTCCGGACCGGCCTTGCGGACCTCCACGACGATGCGCAGAGGATTGTCGCCGGAGTAGGCGACGTCCTGCGGCGGGACGTCTTCACCGAGCACAGCGATGCTGACCAGGTTCGGGGAGCCGGGCCGCCGGGCCTCGTAGAAGACGTCCCTGCTGCGTTCGCCGGCACGGACCGGCAGATACCCCGTGGTGCGCAGCCCGCGCACCAGAAGACTCGCGTCCTCGTTGACATAGTCCCGGATGTCCTCGGGCGTCTCGCCGGTGAACAGCGGTTCGGCATACAGCCACATGTAGCGTGTGCCGTCGGCGTCGCTCTGGCACCAGGGACCCGCGTAGTAGGTCGGGGCCGGGTCGTCCAGCACTGGGGGATACTGCTTGACCCGCCGATCCGTGCACAGATCCCACTGCTGGTCCGAGATCACGATCGGCGATTCCGGCCGCCCTTCGGCCACCGGCCCCGGCAGTGCGGTGGGGGTGACCGTGGGCGTGATCTGGGCGCAACCCGCGAGCAGGGTGGCAGCGACCACGACCGACCAGCGCATATGCCGACGGTACTGCCCGATCCACTCAGTCCCGAACTCATCCACCGTTGCTACGCTGTACATGCCCAGGGCCCCCGTAGCTCAGGGGATAGAGCAGTGGCCTCCGGAGCCATGTGCAGGCGTTCGAATCGCCTCGGGGGCACCCGTCGACACCCCGGGACGCACGTCACGAAGGGGTGGCGAGTCCAATGCGCTCACGACCCCGGGTCCAGTGATAGGCATCGCGGGCGTTGAAGTACATCCGCGGACCGGCCGGGGTGTCGCGCACGTCCAGCGCGTACACGTGGGTGGACATCCAGCCACCGGGCCGAGGCGCGAGCGCCGGCCCCTCCCCCAGGACCTGCCATCCCAGGCCGTCGTCGGAACCCAGCACCCATATCTCGGACCCGGAGTGCTGACCGTCCCAGGTGATCGCGTTCTGGAAACCCACCCACCCATCCGCGACGCGTACGACCTTCAGTGCCCCCGCGCACAAGGACGCCGGCCCATCCCCTGGTCCCCGCAGGGGCTGCCGCTCGGGTTCGAAGGGGCCGTCCGGGCCCGGTCCGTGTGCCACGCCGATGTACGTGGGTTCGTCGAATCCGCAATCGGGCAGGTGGGTCAGCCCGGCTGAGTAGTACAGCCGCCAGCCGCCTTCGGGCAGCGGGACCAGACACGGGTTCGAAACAGACTGACTACGCCCGTTCAGGTGCCACGGCAGGCTCGGTGCCAGCAAGGTGGTCGGACTCCCCCAGTGGACAAGGTCATCGGACCGTCGAGACTCGATCCGGGAATGCCAGGGGACGCCGATAGGAAGGAACATCCGGGTCTTCTCGTAACTCAGCCGGAAACGCGGCGCACCCGCGACATCCACGATGTGCGGCCGCAGCGCGTTGCGGGCCACGGTGCCGCTCGACTGCCATGCGATGCCGTCGTCGCTGCGGTAGCCGTGCAGTCCGATCAGCGAGTGCGCCCACATCCGCCAGTCCCCTGACGGCGTGTCCTGCGGGGACAGGAAGGTCGGATCCGCGATCACCGGCGACGGGAACGGCGGGGTGATCACGGGTTCCGGTCGCACCGTCCACTGCAGGTCGGCGACCTGACGACGGGTCATCGCGGCGAGCGTGATCACTTGACCTTCTTGGGGCTCCGGCGGTTCTCCCCGGCCGCGCGGCGCACGTTCCGGTCCTCATCGGCGGCCAGTTTGCGGATCACGCCACTGGGCGAGTTGCGGTTCTCCGCGACTCGCAGTCGCACGACGGCGGACTTGTCCTTGGCCAACCGGCGCAGCGCCGAACCCGATGCGTTCGGATTCAGCGCGGTGGCGGTGCGCACGGCCTTGTGATCGTCCTCGGCCAGCACGTCCAGAACCTTCGACGACGCGCGCGGGTTCAGCGCTACCTCGGTGCGGACCTCCCACCGCTTATCGCCCGCCAGACGCAGCAGCGCCTTCGTGGGCGTGCGGGGATTGCTCGCGACATCGGCACGGACCGACCAACTCTTGTGTCCGGCCAGTTTCGCCAGGGTCTTGCCAGGCGTCTGGGTGTCCCGGGCCAGGGCGATGCTGCCGCGGGCGGTGTCAGCCACGGCGGAGTCCCCGAGTCGCGTCTGCCGGCACGGCACCAATCTACGCGAATCATCGGCAGGAACCGCACTTCATGTCACCTCCGGCGTGGGACACGGTCGCGCAGGACCAAACGGCCCCGAAGTGCCTAGGGTGTTCGCATGATCGGTTGGTACTCGCGCGAGATCCTGGAGCCGGGGCGCCAACCCATGTTCTTCGCCCTGCTGGCGTTCCTACTGACATTCCTGATCACCAGGATGATCACTCGGCTGATCCGCGCCGGCAAGGGTCCGTTCCGGAACATCTCCACCGGCGAGGTCCACGTCCACCACGTGGTACCCGGCCTGATCATCCTACTGTTGGGCGGGGTGCTGGCACTGGGCTCCAGCGCCGACGGACCGTGGCGGCAGATCGCGGGGCTGCTGTTCGGCATGGGTGCCGCACTGGTCCTCGACGAGTTCGCGATGGTCCTACACCTGGACGACGTCTACTGGAGCAACGAGGGTCGGCTGTCCGCCGACGCGGTGACATTGGCCGCCGTGGTCATGTTCGTCGCCCTGCTGATCATCGCGCCCAACCAGCCACCCGCGGACGAGACGACGGGCTTCTGGCTGACCGTCGCCTCGGGCGCAGTCTTCATCGTCATCTGGCTGTTCCCGATCTCGGTCGCGATCCTCAAGGGAAAACTGTGGATGGCCACGCTGGGACTGCTGTTCATCCCCATCGCCTGGTTCGCGGCCATCCGGCTCGCCCGTCCGGGCTCCCCCTGGGCACACTTCCGCTACCGCAACTCCCCGAAGAAGTCAGCGGCTGCCACGAAGCGCGCAAAAAAGTGGGTGCGCCTGCAGCAGCCGATCCGGGACTGGATCTCCCACCACATCTTCGGTCTGTCCGGGTCCGGCGGCACCGGCGGGTGAACTACGGTTGCCTGTGTGCGTGACATCACCTACCCGCCGATCATCATGGCCGCCTACGGCTCTTTCCGGGCGTTCAACATCCACTTCTCCCTGACCGGGGGTGAGCACGTGCCCCGCTCCGGTGGCGCGGTCCTGGCGAGCAACCACGTGTCCTACCTGGACTTCATCTTCTGCGGATACGCCGCCCGGCCCTCGAAACGACTGGTGCGGTTCATGGCCAAGAAAGCCACGTTCGACAACAAGCTGTCCGGGCCACTGATGCGTTCGATGCACCACATCCCGGTGGACCGCGCCGCGGGAGCCGACTCGCTGGAGCACGCGATCGACTGGCTGCGCCGGGGTGAGGTCGTCGGCGTGTTCCCGGAGGCGACCATCAGCCAGTCGTTCGAGGTCAAGGACTTCAAAACGGGCGCCGTGCGCATGGCCGCGACGGCAGCCGTGCCGGTGGTCCCAATGATCACTTTCGGTGGACAGCGGCTCTGGACGAAGGGCCGCAAGCGGGAGATGACCCGCGGCACGCTCGTGTCACTACGGGTGGGCGAGCCTTTCATGGTCGCCGCGGACGACGACCCCGTGGAGGCCACCGCGCACCTGCGTTCAGTCATGCAGGAGCTCTGGGAGCAGACCCTCGAGGAGTACGAACCCAAACCCGAGCCCGGCGCCTGGTGGTGGCCGGCCCGACTCGGGGGGGACGCGCCGACGTTGGACGAGATGCGTCAGCGCGAGGCCGAGGAGCGTGCCCGCCGGGAGGGCAGGGACTGACTGCTGTCCGGATCTGCAGGGTCATCGAGGCCTTTCACGCCCTCCCGTG
>Ga0316576_10000413_pt1 | contig 19697 bp, 15 predicted proteins | sample S0NA_FD_203075 | JGI IMG/M metagenome (GOLD analysis project Ga0316576, IMG submission 203075) | Rhizosphere microbial communities from salt marsh grasses in Alabama, United States - S0-2_050615r3r5 | ecosystem: Host-associated > Plants > Roots > Rhizosphere | place: USA: Alabama | collected... | reverse complement strand
CACGTCGGCGTGAGCAACTACAGCCTGTCCCGGTGGAAGGACGCCGAGCGGGAGCTGGGACGACCCGTCGTCTCCAACCAGGTACAGCTCAGCCTCGCGCACACCGGTCCGCTGGAGGATCTCGTGCCGTACGCGGCGACCCACGACCGCGTCGTCATCGCCTGGAGCCCGCTGGCCCAGGGACTGCTGTCGGGCCGGTACGACGCCGCCCACCAGCCGTCCGGGGCGGTGCGGCGCATGAACCCGCTGTTCCTCGAGGAGAACCTGGAGCGGGCTGCCGGGCTGCTCGACGCGCTGCGGGACGTCGCCAGCGCCCACGGCGCGACGCCGTCGCAGGTGGCACTCGCCTGGCTGATCCATCAACCGGCGGTGGTGGCCATCCCGGGGGCGTCCAGCATCGAGCAGGTCGAGCGCAACGCCGAGGCCGCCGACCTCCACCTGACCGACGGCGAGGTGGGCGACCTCACCGAGCAGGCTCGTGCCTTCCGCCCGCTGTCCACGCTTCGCTCGGCGCGAGCGCTGATCCGCCGTCGCCTGCCTTGGTAGTCACCGGGCACACCGCACGTCGTCATTCCGTCCGGCGCCGCAAGGTGGCTGCGCCGAGCAGGAGGAAGCCGACGATGAAGGCACCCACGACAAGCAGCTCTGTGCCGACGTCGGCGACTGTGTCAGCCCCTGCCTGGATCGCGCGGATCGCGTCCACACCGTAGGAGAGCGGGAGGACGTTCGAGATCGCGGGGAGCGGATCGGGCATCGAGTCACGGGGAGCGAGAAGCCCGCAGAGCAGCAGCTGCGGGATCACCAGGGCGGGGAAGAACTGCACCGCCTGGAACTCGTTGTGGGCGAACGCACTGACGAACAGGCCCATGGACATCCCGAGCAGCGCGTTGAGCAGTGCGACCACTCCGAGCAGCACCGGCGAGCCGACGATCTGCAGGTCCAGCAGGCCGACGGTGATCGATGCGACAAGCACGGTCTGAGCCGTTGCCAGCAGGCCGAAGCCGATGGCGTAGCCGAGCAGGAACTCGAGCTTGCCGAGGGGAAGCGTGCTGAGCCGCTCCAGCGTTCCGGACGTGCGCTCCCGAAGGGTGGCCACCGCGGTCACGATGAAGTTGATGATCAGCGGGAACATGCCGAGCATGAGCAGACCCGCGATGTCGAACGTCTCGTCGCCCGCGTAGATCCACCAGAGGAGCGCGATGACCACGGTCGGCACCATGAGCATGAGCCCCACGGTCCGTGGATCGTGGCGGAGCTGCTTCAGCACGCGTGCCGCCGTGGCGACCATGCCGGTCATGACTCCAGCCCAGGGTCGCGGTGCTCGACCAAGCGGAGGAAGGCCCGCTCGACATCCGCTGCACCGGTGCGCCGGAGCAGCACCGCCGGAGCGTCGTCTGCGATGAGCCGTCCGTCTCTCAGCAGCAGCAGCCGGTCGCACCTCGTGGCCTCGTCCATCACGTGGCTGGACACCAGGACGGTGCGGCCATCGGCGGCCAGGTCGGCGAACAAGGCCCACAGGTCCCGCCGTAGGACGGGATCCAGTCCCACTGTCGGCTCGTCCAGAACCAGCAGCTCGGGCGACCCCAGCAGGGCGGCGGCCAGCGACACGCGGGACAGCTGGCCACCGGAGAGCCGTCGCACCAGCTGGCGCCGCTGAGGCGCGAGGTCCACCTCACTGAGCACTCGGTCGACCTCGCCGACCCGATCGGCACGCGGGATCCGCAGCACCGACGCGAAGTACCGCAGGTTCTCCGCCACGGTGAGATCGGTGTAGACGCTCGGCGACTGGGTGAGGTACCCGACGGATCGGCGCAGCCCTGCGCTGCCGGCAGGGTGCCCGAGCACGTCCACGGTTCCGGTCACATGGCGTTGCACGCCCACCATCGCCCGCATCAGGGTGGACTTGCCGGAGCCGGAGGGGCCGAGAAGCCCCGTCAGCACGCCGCGTCGAAGCTCGAACGACACATCGGTCAAGGCCCTCGTGCCGCTGCGCGTGACCCCCACCCCGCTGAAGCGGACGGATGCGATGCCCGCCGCCCCGCTCACCAGATGTCGACCGCTCGTGGCTCCGGCATCGGAACGATCCCCTCTGCTGCCGTTGTCGCGACGGTAGCGAATCGGATGATCGCTACGCGCTCGATCACGTGGATCGTCGGTCTCGCCGTGGTCCGAGGCCCACCAGCTGGCGAGGAGTCTGAGCTTCTCGGCCGAGTCCGAGCCCGTCGTCGCCGGGGCTGGTGAGCCGCCAGGACAGACGTCATGGACGGCGTGCGGCGACGGCGCCGACCGTCAGCCGCCTGCCGAGCAGAGCACGCCTCGCTAGGGTCGAGGCGGGTCCTGGCCCATGGACCGGAGGAGATCGCCTGATGCCCACGTTCGACGTCGACCAGGTGCTGGCGCAGCTGACGCTCTCAGAGAAGGCGTCGCTGGTGCTGGGCTCGGACTTCTGGCACACCGCGGCCGTGCCTCGGCTGGGTGTGCCGGCCGTGATGGTGGCCGACGGTCCCCACGGCCTGCGGATGCAGCCGGAGGAGTCCGACCACGTGGGGTTGGGGGGCAGCGCGCCGGCGACGTGCTTCCCGACCGCGGCGGGGCTCGCATCGTCCTGGGACCCGGCGCTGACCCGGTCGGTGGGCGAGGCCCTGGCGACGGAGGCGCGCTCCCTGGGCGTCTCCGTGGTGCTGGGCCCGGGGGTGAACATGAAGCGGTCGCCACTCTGCGGTCGCAACTTCGAGTACTTCTCCGAGGACCCGGTGCTGGCTGGGGAGCTGGCGACGGCGATGGTGACGGGGATGCAGGCACGGGGGGTGGGCGCCTCGGTCAAGCACTTCGCGGCGAACAACCAGGAGGACGACCGGCTGCGGGTCAGCGCGGAGGTCGACGAGCGCACGCTGCGTGAGATCTACCTGCCTGCCTTCGAGCAGGTCGTGCGCCAGGCGCAGCCGTGGACCGTGATGTGCGCGTACAACAAGGTCAACGGCACGTACGCCTCGGAGCACTCGTGGCTGCTCACCACGGTACTGCGCAAGGAATGGGGCTTTGCCGGGCTCGTGGTCTCGGACTGGGGCGCGGTGCACGACCGCGTGGCGGCGCTGGCCGCGGGGCTCGACCTGGAGATGCCGCCGGTGCTGGGCCGCTCCGATGTGGCAGTCGTTGCGGCGATCACCCGCGGCGAGCTCCCGGAGCAGGCGCTCGATGCGTCCGCCCGAAGGGTGCTGGAGCTTGTCGAGCGGGCTCAGCGAGAGCCGGACGGCCTCGGCGACGCGCTCGACGTGGCGGCGCACCACGCTCTGGCTCGCCATGCCGCCGCTGAGTCGGCGGTGCTGCTGAAGAACGACGGACCGGTCCTGCCCCTCGACCTGCCGCCCGGATCCACGGTCGCGGCGATCGGCGCGTTCGCGACAACACCGCGCTACCAGGGTGCGGGCAGCTCCCAGGTGAACCCGACCCGGCTGGACGTCCCCCTGGACGAGCTGCGCAGCAGTCTCGGACCCGACGTGACCGTGCTGCACGCGGCCGGGTTCTCGTTGGAGTCCGACGAGCCCGACCCCACGTTGGTGCAGGAGGCGGCCCGAGCCGCAGACCAAGCCGACGTCGTGGTCCTGTTCCTCGGGCTGCCCGACTCGGCCGAGTCGGAGGGGTTCGACCGCACCCATCTGGAGCTGCCGGCCAACCAGCTCGCCCTCGTCGACGCCCTGGCCGCGGCGGACCACACCATCGTCGCGGTGCTGGCGAACGGTTCGGTCGTCCGGATCGCGCCATGGGCCGACGAGGTCCATGCCGTCCTGGAGTGCTGGCTGGGCGGGCAGGCCGCCGGCGGCGCCGTCGCGGACCTGCTCACCGGCGCGGCCACCCCGTCGGGCAAGCTCGCCGAGACCATCCCGCTCCGCCTGCAGGACACCCCCTCTTACCTGAACTTCCCGGGCGACTCCCAGCAGGTGCGGTACGGCGAGGGGCTCTTCATCGGCTACCGCGGCTACGACGCCCTCGACCTCGCCGTGGACTACCCGTTCGGGTTCGGTCTGTCGTACACCACCTTCCTGCTGGCCGACCCGACGCTGGCCGTCACCGGTTCGGTGGCGGACAGCGACCTCGCCGTCGACGTCACCGTCACCGTGACCAACAGCGGGCGGCGGGCCGGGGCCGAGGTGGTCCAGCTCTACGTGGCGGACCCCGCCTGCTCGGTGACCCGCCCCGCGCGTGAGCTCAAGGCGTTCGCCAAGGTTGGCCTCGAGCCAGGTGAGTCCCGTGAGGTCACGATGCGGGTGGGCGAACGTGCCTTCTCGTACTGGTCGACCCGGCTTGGCTCATGGGTCGTCGAGCCCGGCGAGTTCCTCCTGCACGTCGGAACCTCGTCCCGAGACCTCCCGTACGCCTTGCCCGTCCAGGTGGATGCACCGCCTCTCGCGATACCGCTGACCCGCGACTCGACGTTGCAGGAGTGGCTGGCCGATCAGGACGGCCGAGCGCTGCTGGCCGCCCGGCTCTCGTCCACCCCGGGTGGGGGCGGAGCGCTTGCCGACCCTGAGATGGTCGCGGTCATCGGCACCATGCCGCTGTCCACGCTGGCCGGCTTCGGCGTCGCGGGGTTCGACCACGACGAGCTGGACGCGCTCGTCGCCGAGCTGCGCACCCCGCCGGACGAAGGCTGATGCAAGGCGCGTGGCCACCACTCGTCGGTAGGTTGGGCGCATGACGTCTGGGCCCTCGGAGCACCGTATGAACCGCAGACTCCTCGGTGCGCGAACCGGTCTGGAGGTGTCCGAGGTCGGGCTCGGGCTGTGGGCTGTCTCGGGCAGCGAATGGGGCCCGGTCCAGGACGCGGACAACCTCGACGCGATCGAGGCGGCGCTGGAGGCGGGCGCCACGTTCTTCGACACGGCCGACGTCTACGGGGGTGGCCACTCCGAGGAGCTGTTGGGTCGCGCGATGCGGTCGCGCCGCGACGCGTTCGTGGTCGCCACCAAGATCGGGTGGGTCGACTTCGACGGGCGGGCCAACCGCTCGCAGTACGACGACGTCGACACGATCGTGGCCGGCGTGCAGGAGTCGTTGCGCCGCCTAGGCACCGACCACGTCGAGGTGATCCAGTGCCATGTCGACGTCCCGGAACCGAACACACCGGTCTTCGTCGAAGCGTTCCGACGGCTCAAGGAGGCCGGGACCGTCAGGGCCTGGGGGGTCAGCACGAGTGACCCGGACCATCTACGTGGGTTCAACGCCGACGGCGACTGCGACGTGCTGCAGACCGACTACTCCATCCTTAACCGGACCGCCGAGAGCGAGCTGTTCCCCTACTGCCAGGAGCACGGCATCGGCGTGATCGTGCGTGGCCCGCTGGCCATGGGACTGCTGACGGACACGTACCGGGCGTCCGACACCTTCCCGGAGGGGGACTTCCGTCAGGCATGGATCGACGACCCGGAGCAGCATCAGCAGTTCCTCCGCGACCTGATGGTCGTGGAAGAGCTGAGAGACGTGGTCGGCGAGGGAGAGTCCATGGCCCAGCTCGCCCTGCGGTTCGCCCGCAGCCACCCAGCGGTCAGCACGGTGATCCCGGGCGCGAAGAACCGCCGACAAGCCGAGTCCAACACCGCCGCCGGTCACGCACCGCTGCTGTCGCAGCAGGAGAGAGCCGCTGTCGACCGCCTCGTCCCACCGGGTGGCGGACGCAAGATCTGGCCCGCCTAGAGCGGGGCCGCCTCGAGACCCTGGAGGACGTCGATGGGCCTGTTCGACCGGCGAGTCACAGGCGTGTTGCTGCACCCCTCGTCCCTGTTCTCGAGGGAGCCGATCGGCACGCTCGGCGACGAGGCGTTCCGTCTCGTCGACTGGCTCGGACGCGCAGGAGCCACGGTCTGGCAGATACTTCCCCTGACCATGAACGGCCAGTACGACTCGCCGTACTTCAGCTACTCGGCGTTCGCCGGCAACCCCTGGCTCATCGACCAGCAGCGACTGCACGATGCCGGTCTTCTCGACGAGCCCGACCTGCTCCCCGCCGCCACCGACGCTGCCGTGCCCTTCGACCGGCTGCGCCACCTCAAGCTGCCTGCGCTGCGCCGCGCGGCACGGACGCTGCTGGACGGCGAGCATCCCTGGCGAGCCGACCTCGAACGCTTTCGCCTGGAGCAGGAGTGGGTCGACGACACCGCACACTTCTTCGCGCTCAAGGAGCACTACGACGACGCAGCGTGGTTCGACTGGCCGGAATCCCTGCGCCGACGCGACCCAGCGGCACTCGTCGACTCCGAGGCACGGCTGGCGGGCAAGATCGACGAGTGGCGAGCCATCTTCTTTCTCTTCGACGTCCAGTGGTCGGAGCTGCGCAGGTACGCCGCGGCGGCGGGCATCACCGTTCTGGGTGATCTGCCGATCTACGTCAGCCACGACTCCGCCGACGTCTGGAGGCACCAGGAGCAGTTCCACCTCGATGCCGGCGGTCAGCTCGTCGTGCAGTCGGGAGTACCCCCGGACTACTTCAGCGAGACGGGCCAGCTGTGGGGCAACCCGCTGTACCGCTGGGACGTCATGGCACAGGACGGCTACCGCTGGTGGGTAGCACGGCTCCGGCGATGCGTCGACCTGACCGACATCGTCCGCATCGACCACTTCCGGGCTCTGTCGGCGTACTGGGAGGTCCCCGGCGATGCCGCCGACGCCAGAGCCGGACGGTGGGTGACCGGTCCTGGGCAGGACTTCATCGACCGGCTTCGTACGGCGTTTCCCACGATGCCGTTCGTGGCCGAAGACCTCGGGACGCTCGACGACGCGGTTCTTGCGCTTCGGGACGACAACGACCTCCCCGGCATGCGCATCCTGCAGTTCGGGTTCGACGGCACCCCCGACAACCCGCACCTGCCGCACCGCTTCCCTCAGCGCTGCCTGGCCTACACCGGGACGCACGACAACCAGACCCTGGCTGGCTGGTGGGCGGGACTGGACGACGCCGACCGAGCCGATGTCGCCCGGTACTACCAGTTCGACCCGAGCGCGGACGTCGGCCGAGTCGCCTGGTCACTCATCGAGGCCGCGTTGGGCTCGAGGGCCGCGGTAGCCGTCGTCCCGCTGCAGGACCTGCTCGTGCTCGACGACCGCGCACGCATGAACGACCCATCGGTCTTCGTCCACAACTGGTGCTGGCGCGCCCCACCTGACGGGCTGTCCGACGAGCTCGCTGCATCACTGCGCCGACTCGGTGAGGCGTACGGCCGCTGCTAGACGATCCTGGCGGCCCACCAGTCCCCTATCGGCCGCCGTCGGCTGCCGGGTGCGCGTCGTCGCCGTCCGTCGGCGTGGAGCGTGCGGGCTCGGCTGTGGCCTGCGCCGCCAGCAGCACGGCGAGGGCGTAGGCGGTGTAGAGCAGCAGCACCACCAGCAGCTGGCCCCAGGACCGGCCGGGCAGGGCGGCCAGCAGCAGCAGCGCGGCCACGGCCCCGCCGCCAAGGAACCAGGCACGGTGGGTGCCGGCCAGGCTCGGGGCCTGACCGGCCAGCCGGCGCCCCGTCGCAGCGGCAGAGCTGCCACCTGTGAGGAACAGCACCGCCGCGGCGACCACGGCCAGCACGACGACGAGCACGATGCCGCTGCGCAGCGAGCCGAGCACGGTGTCGAACCCGGCCGCGACCGCACCGGCCAAGCCTTGGGCCTGCACAGCACCGACGATCGCCGACTGCAGCGGCTGCAGGGCGAGCCCGACCAGAACAAGCAGCAGCCCAGTGCCGACCACGATGCCGGCCGCGGTGCGGACCCGCCGGGTGGACACCACGATCGCCAGCCCGGCGAGCACCAGCGCCACCACGGGGGTGAGCCACACCGCTACCCGGACGGCCTGGTAGGCCGCCTGCGCGGCGGCGAGGTTGTCCGACGCGAACAGGGTGACCTGGCCGAAGTCAGCGGGCAGGTCGGTACCCAGGCGCTCCTCCAGTGCTGCCACGGCCTGGTCGATGGTGTCCGGGGTGATGGTGGGCGCGGTGACCTCCCGGCCGAGCAGGTCCGACACGACGTCCGCGCCCTGCGCCAGCAGCAGGTTCACCACCGGGGTGAGGTCAAGCACGATGACGCCGTTCGTGTTCTGCACCGCGGTGGTGTCCTGCCCGGACAGCACCGCGATGCTGATCCGGTGCCCGCTGGCCAGCGCGGCGTCCCAGGCGACGCGGAACTGCTCGGTCTCGACCAGCGCGGTCGCACCCTGGGCCAGGTAGTCCTCAGCGGCCGCGCTGATCGGACCAGCCGCGACGGCCAGCGCGTCGGGCAGGGCGTCGCTCAGCCGGTCCTCGATCGCCAAGCCGGCGACGAGCTGGGCCGCGGCGGCGTCCCCGACCGCCGACGCCACCTCCGGCTGCTCGATCACCGACCCGACCCGGTCGACGAACCGGTCCGTGTCGGTCAGAGTCCGGAACGTCCACACCGCCAGCAACGACAGCGTCGTGGCCAGCACCGCCAGAACCACCAGAACCCACGACAGCACCCCCCGCACCCGAGCCGCCCGGGCCACGCGCTCAGACGCGAGCTGATCGTGCAGCGCCTCGACCTCCTGACGCAGCTGGGCAACCTCGGCAGGATCGGCTGCACTCATCACGACTCCTCCTTGCTCGACGGGCGTGCCTGGACGCCACGCTGAACCTCGCTAGAGGCTGCCGACACGGTGGCACCGTATCGGCCCAGTCGACGGGCACGTGCACGCCGCACGGCTGGCATGGCCGGACGTGCCATCGTTGTGTCGCACGTCCTCGTCGGGCGGCGGGGACGCGATGCGGAGTGGGAAGGGGCCTGTCGATGCGCCGTGCGACGTCGTTGCTGCTGGCATTCGGACTCGGCGTGTCAGCCTGCGCAACGGGGGCCGAGGCCGACGACGAGCGCGCCCCTCGTTCTGGAGGGACGCTGTACGTGTTGGGGGAGATCGAGCAGCTCGCGCATCTGGACCCGCAGCGCGTCTACGAGGTCAGCGCGGGAGCCGCCGCGACGGCGTTCCTGCTGCGATCGTTGGTCATGCTGGACCCTGACGATGCCTCACCCACGGGTCTGCTCCCGGACCTGGCGACGGATACCGGTCGTCCGAACGAGGACGCAACGGTCTGGGAGTTCACCTTGCGGGAGGACGCCGTCTGGCAGGACGGCTCGCCGGTCACGTGCGAGCAGGTGGCCTACGGGGTGTCGCGCTCATTCGCCACCGACGTGATCGCGGACGGGCCGCTCTACTCCGTGGACCTGCTCGACATCCCCGTGCTCGGCGACGAGTCGTCTGCCTACAAGGGGCCGTACGACGGCACAGGTCAGGAGTTGTTCGACGACGCCGTCGCCTGCGACGGTCAGACGATCCGATTCCGCCTCAAGCGGCCGCAGGTCGACTTCGGTTACGTGGCGGCGTACCCCGCGTTCGGGCCGGTCAAGCCTGAGGCCGACACCGGCGAGCGCTACACCGATGCTCCGCTGGCGACCGGTCCCTACCGGATCGAGGAGTACCTGAAGGGTGAGCGACTGGTCCTCGTGCGCAACGAGGCGTGGCACGCCGACTCAGACCCGTACCGCCCGGCCTACCCGGACCGGGTCGAGTATCGCTTCGGCCTCGACCCGCTGGCGGTGGACGAGCAGATCATCAGCGGCACCGGCGATGCGCGACACGCGATCAAGAGGGTGCCGACAGTTGAGGCGTCCAACCTGGCGCGGGTCTTCGACGACCCCGCCCTCGAGGATCGCCGTCTCGACGTCCTGGATCCCTTCGTGCTGTACGTCGCTATCAACACCGCGAAGGTGCCAGTGCTGGAGCACCGCCAGGCGATCCTGGCGGCGATGAACCGCCGGACAGTCCTAGCGGCGGCAGGTGGTGACTTCGCCGGACAGGAGGGTGACGGGGTCATCAAGCCGACGCTCGGCATCGACTACACACCGACCGGGCTGTGGACGGACCTGCTGGGACGTGAGGTGCCGCTCGAGGGCGACCCCGAGCTGGCTCGTCAGCTGATCGAGCAGTCGGGGGAACCGATGCCCGACCTCGTCTACGACTACCCGGCTACCGCCGAGCGCGAGGCTGAGGCGGCTGCCTTCGTCCAGGCGCTGACCGACGCCGGGATCTCCGTGACGCCCAACCCGATCGAGGGCGGGCTGTACTACGCCACCGTGCTGGACGCCGGACAGCAGAGCCACCTCTCCTGGGCCGGGTGGGGACCCGACTGGTCGAACGCTTCCACGGTGATCCAGCCGTTGTTCGGGGCCAACGGCAGCTTCAACCTGTCCCGTCTCAACCAGGGCGGGCTGGTCGATGACGAGTTCCAGGCCTCGATCGACGAGGCGTTGACGACGACCGACCGCAGCGCCCAGGCCGCGATCTGGCAGTCGCTCAACCAGCGGGCGGTCGAGCTAGCGCTTGTCGCGCCGACGGTGTTCACGCGCACGCAGACTGTCTGGGGGTCGGGCCTCGCAGGCGTCCGCTGGTCCGAGCGGTGGGGCTACCTCGACCTCACCGACATCTCCGTCACGGACGACGCCGGGGTGGCCCACGCCGACTGACTGCGCTTCAGATTCCGCGCTCGGTGGCGAGGCCGGTGCTGCCAGGATGGGTGCGATGCGCGAGGGGCATGTGTCGCCGTTCGTCGGCCGCGACGCCGAGCTGGCCAGTCTGAGGCGGCTGGCCGCTGCTGCTGCGCACGGTCAGTCGGGCACGGCCCTCGTGTCCGGGGAGGCCGGCGTCGGCAAGACCCGGCTGCTCTCGCAGCTGGAGTCGACGCTGGCCGACGGCACCATCATGGTGTGGGGGCACTGCCTGGAGCTGGCCGGCGAGCAGATGCCGTTGGCGCCGATCCACGAGGCGCTCGCCGCAGCGGTCGCTGCGCTCGGTCGGGACGCTCTGCGCTCAGCTGCCGGCCCCTACGCACCTGACCTCGCCCGGCTCGTGCCACAGCTGGAGGTGGAGCCAGGACCGGTCGAACCCGACACCCACCAAGTCTTCGCCGCGGTCGGGCACGCGCTCACCGAGATCTCGAAGACCCATCCGCTCGTTCTCGCCGTCGAAGACGTGCACTGGGCCGATCAGATGACTCTCGACCTGCTCACCGCCCTCACCGCACGCATGAGCGGTCAGCGGATCCTGTTCGCGGTCTCGCTGCGTACGGACGAGCCCACAGACGCGGCCGGGGCGATCCCTTCCGTCGGACGACTCGGCCGGACAACGGGGATCCGACTGGAGCCCCTCAGCCCCGACGCCGCGACAGCGCTGGCACGAGCGCTCCTCGGCGCGGGCACCTCGCGTGAGCCAAGCAGGCTCGTGGCCCTCAGCGGTGGCAACCCCTTCTACCTCGAAGAGCTCGCCACCTCCAGCGATGGGCCGGGTGGGCGGTCGGCCACCTTGAGCGCGACGATCCACGACAAGCTGCGGCGTCTCGACGAGCAGACCCGCGCGCTCGTCGAGCTGGTCGCGGTGGGCGACCCACCCGTCGAGTACGCCGACCTGCTGGCTGCGAGCGGGTTCGGTGAGGATCTGCTTGACGCCGCCCTGGAGGAGGCGCGCGACCACGGGTTGCTGTCGTTCACGGCGACCTCACCGATCCGGTTTCGACATGCCCTGGTCGCCGAGGCGGTGCGCGACGAGCTGCCGCCGGGGTGGACCCGCGGGCTCCACCGAGCCTGGGCCGAGTCGCTCGGGCGGTCACCGCGGTCGCCCCACCGTGCCCTGGCGGCGGCAGCGCACTGGGGCGGTGCCGGGGATGAGGCGCGGGCCCTCCGGGCGGCCGTCGCCGGTGCGCAGGCAGCGTCGCAGCTGGCTGCCTACGGCACCGAGGCCCGGCTGCTGGACCAGGCGGTGGCCCTGTGGCCGGCGGACCAGGCCGAGGTCGAGGGCGTCGACATCGTCGACATCCTCAAGCAGTCCGCGCGGGCGCACCAGCAGGCCGGTGACATCGACGCGGCGATGGCTCGGCTGGACCAGGCGCTGAGCCTCGCCGACCCGGTGAAGCATCCGGAACGTGTTGCGGATCTGCTCGTCGACCGAGGCACGACCCCTCATGACGGCGATCCGTTCCCCGACTTCCAGCGGGCGCTCGACGTGCTCCCATCATCCGGCAGCGACCGTGCTCGCGGGCGGGTTCTGGCGGCGTGGGCAGACGCCTGCATCGGCAGTCTCCGGCCCTTCGAGGTTGCCGAACCTGCCGAGGAGGCCATTCGACTCGCCCGGGCGTCCGGTGACCTGGCCTCGGAGGCGCTCGCCCTCAAGGCCCGGGCGCACGCCCTGAACTACACCGACTCGGCTCGCTCCGTGGCGGAGCACCGACGTGCCATCGCGGCCGCCCAGGCCGCGGACGACGGTGTCGTCGCCATGCAGACGATGAGCAACTTCGTGGCCCTTCTCTGCATCCGTGGTGAGCTGGAGGGGTCGGTCACCGAGAGCCGGGAGGCGATGCGCGCGGCGGCCCGTCTGGGTTTGGAGATGCACCCGGCGACTGGCGCCGTGCTCTCCATCGTCGCGGACTCGCTGCGGGAGCTCGGCCGCCTCGATGAGGCCGATGATGTCGCCGCCGACGCTCAGGCGAGGCTCGCCGGGCGCGGGCTGTGCAACTTCGCTCTCGGGGTTCGTGCGCTGGTCCGACTGATGCGCGGTGACGCCGACGCCGCAGCCGAGCTCGCCGACCTCGAGGTGGTGACCGGATACGAGCAGTACCAGCGGGCACTGGATAGCGTGCGCGCATGGCTCACGTGGCTGCGCGACGGACCTGACGCGGCCACCGCGCAGACCATGCCCTTCGTGCGCGACGGGGTCGATGCCGGCGGCAGGACGCGCCTGTTCACCGAGACCGAGACGCTGTTCGGAGCGATCCGCTACGCCCGCCTCGCCGGACGACTCGACGATCCGACCTCGCCGGACGTGACGACGATGCAACGGCTTCGGGACATGGCTCGGGCGCAAGTCCCTCTGCTGCCGCTGGCAGACGTCGCCCATGCCGTCCTCGCATCGGCCGAAGACGCGGACCGGGCCGACAGGTGGAGGTCCGCCGTTGCTGTGTTCGACGGCGCCGAAGGACCGGTCTACTGGCGTACTGACACCCGGTTGCGCCTTGCTGAGAGCACAGCTGACCGGGCGGAGGCTATCGCCGTCCTGGATCGCGCCGAGCACGAAGCCCGACAGATCGGGTCGACCCCTCAGCTGGACGAGATCGACGCGCTGCGCCGACGCATCGGAGCGCTGCCCGCCCCGGCCGGGCTGACCCCTCGTGAGGTCGAGGTCGCCCTCCTGGTCGCTGACGGCCTCACCAACCGCCAGATGGGCGAGCGGCTGTTCATCAGCGCCAAGACGGCCGGCGTGCACGTGTCCAACATCCTCACCAAGACGGGGCTCGGCAGCCGCTACGACATCGCCGCCTGGGCCAGCGCCAACGGCCTCAGGCCCGCACCACAGCCTCCGGGCCACACCGTCACCGGGTCGACCCGCAGCGAGGTCTAGAAGCTGCCGCTGCCACCACGGGTGCCGCCTCCGCCACCGCTGCTTCCGCCGCCCCAGCCGCCGCTGCTTCCCCAGCCGCTGTCAGACCAGTGGTCGTGGTCATCGAAGAAGTCCTGGCGGCCCGGGGACAGCCTCACCTTCGACACCCAGGCGAACAGCGACGGCTGGCCGGCTCGAACGCGGCGCGCATCCCACCGCAGCAGCACCGCGAAGGCCACCGCAACGGCCATCACTGAGCCGATGATGACCCACGCCGTGAGCTCATTCGGGTCCACAGACCGTCCCGTGATCTCGTCGCCGACGACACGGGCCGCCTCGGTGATCGCTTGGGCAGGGTTCTCGGCCAGATGCCGCTCGGCGGCGCTCGCCACGCGGGCGAGCGCCTCGTCCGACAGGGGGAACGCGTCATCGACGACGTACCCGTACTCGCGGTCGCCCATCGCCACGGCGAGCAGGTAGTCGTCAGTACCGAGGCCCGTGGCAGTGAACGCCTGGTCGGCCCATGCCCGCGGGTCCACGCCGTCGAAGGAGTCGACGAACACCACCCCAGATGCGCACATCGTGCTCGGCCTCGAGGGCGGCCAAGGCAGACCGGAGCTCGGCCCTCCGACCCTGGACCGCACCGATCTGGTCGGTGACCTGGTCGGGCAGACGGAACGGCTCGACCGCCGCGACGAACGGCGCAGCGCCAGCCCCCACAACCAGCAGCACCATCGCGGCAAGGAGCGTGGCGAACCCGGCGCGGACTGAGCGACGCAAGGCCTGCGTCCTGGGCGTCGTGAGCATGCCACCCCCACCATCTGTGCTCCACGCTCGGCTCGGGTGGCATCTCACGCAAGGGCCGGCCCGACCCCGTGAGTCGTGCTGGGCAAGCCGTCCCACTCCGCGTCGTGTCTGCGTCGCAGCTGTGCGGGCGGCGGCTCGCTGACGGGGTCACGCGCTGCTCGACATCACGGCCACGTGCTGCTGCACACGCTCGAGCGCGTCGACCAGGGGTGTCGTGTGCTGCTCGAACACCTGAAGGATCGCCGAGACGGCCTCGTCCCCATGAGGAGTGCAGGTGACGAGGACGGTCCGGCGGTCGGCTGCGTGATCGGGTCGGTGGCGGGCGACGAGTCCGGCGCGTTCGAGACGATCCAGCAGAAGCGTGGTGCCGCCGCTGGTGAGGTGCAGCGCCTCGCCGAGCCGGGACGGCCGGACCTCACCGTCATGGCGTACCAGCAGAAGGGCCGCCCGGTCTGTGGCCGAGGTCAGCCCGTAGTTGGGTGCGACGGTCATCACCTCGTCGACATAGGGAGCGCCCGCCTTGGCCAGGCCCTGAAGCAGTCCGATCGGGCTCGGCCGTACTCCCTCGGGCGGCGTGGAGCCTCCGTCGTGAGCGCCAGGCGCCAGCAGGCGGACGATCTCCTGCAGCGTCGCGGACTGGCCGATCAGGTAGTCGCCGACGGCGGTCTCGAGGGCATCGATGCCCGTCTGGGCCTTCCGGGTGGGGTAGAGGAGCTTGGAGCGTCCATCTTGCGGATGTGCACGAAAGCGAACCAGGCGGTCATCGCTGAGGTGGCCGAGGGCGCGGGAGAGGGCGCTTCGCCGCATGCCGGTCCGCTCGGCCACGGCAGACGGGGTCAGGCCCGGGTGAGCCCGGAGGAGCAGCAGCACCTGGATCTCGCGGTTGCCGATGCTGCTCCTGCCCAGAGTCTTTGCGGCGAGCCGAGACATGTCCGCCGAGACAAGGCTGAGCAGCACGACGGCGTGCAGCAGCCCAGACCGGCCCCCGGCCGGCTCGATCCGCTCCATGGCAGGAGGACCCTACCGGGCGCCATGTAGTTCTCTCTGAATAGTGACTTGCTGTCGCGATTAGTCCGGCTATGCTGTGCGCGCCTCGCAGTCGCGCGGCCACAGATCGATCCGCGTCTAAGGAGACGACCATGAGTACTGCCCCCGGGCTTGCCGCGCCGAGGCCGACGAGCGTCACCGTGGCGGTGGCAATCGGCTGGATCTCGGTCATCATCGACCTCGTCGCCGGTGTCGCGCTGCTCGTGCTGGCCGGCAACGACGACGTCACGTCCGCCTTGGGCACCGACGCCAGCACGGCCCGCACGATCGGCATCGTGACCCTCGTCATGGCGGCCATCCTGGCCCTCGTCGTGTACCTACTCGGGCAGGGCAGCAACATCGCTCGGACGCTGGTCACCATCGTCATGCTGATCCGCATCGGGGTCTCGATCTGGGCGCTCGTCGCGTTCGGCACCCACCAGCTGGCCGAGGCGGTCATCGCCATCGCCATCGCCGTCACCGCCATCGCCCTGCTCTGGAACGACAAGGCCAACACGTTCTTCGCCACCAACAACCCCTGACACGTCGCTCCGGGCCGGACGACGTGGCTACCCCGAGCAGCCCCTGTCGCCGGCTCGTGGGTCAGCGCCTGCTACCGATCCGGTACCGTCGCGACGTCAGTACTCGCCGGAGACTTGGCCGGCTGTACACCAGGCCCCCCCAGCCGCTCGGATCCTTGGCGTCCTCGCCGATGCGCTGACGGCGCACCAGCCCCGCCCAACCCTCCGAGGCGGCGCTCAGCGGCGCGCCGGTGACCCACCCGAGGATCGTGTCGGCCAGCAGCGGGTTGCGGGCCAGGACGGGGCCGTGAAGAAAGGTGCCGACGACACGTCCAGCGACTGAGCCCTCGGTGCCGCCGTGTGCCGGCACAGTGCACCGGGCAAGGGGGCGGTTGGTCGGCCCGTGCACAGCCATGGCACGGTGCGACCAGTAGGCGCTCAACGTCGGGACATCCGGCAGCAGGCACTCCGCGACCACGGGTCCGGTCTGCTCCGGCCCGTGCCGGAAGCTGACATCGAGAAGGTCCAGGCCGGGGTGCGTCGTCCCGTCAGCGTCCTCGAAGTCGCGGCCCAGAACCACGTATCCGGCGTTCACGCCCAGGACCACCGCGCCATCGGCAACGCGCTCGGTCAGGCCGCCGGTGTCAAGAAGGTCTGCCAACCGGGGGAGGCCTGACTCGTCCAGTCCCCCCACCAGCACGACGTCGGCGTGCGGCAGGGGGCCCTCGTCGACGACCAGCACTCGACTGGCGACCCCGCGCACACGAAGTCGGTACGTGAGCGCGAGTGCATTGCCCTCGTCCCCTTGCGCCGGGGTACACAGCGGGTAGGCCACGACGATCGTCACCACATCCGTCATGAGGAGAGCCGATCTCGCACCGGGTGCAGCGCGGAGTGGTTGACGATCACATTCACCGGACCAGGTGGGGCCCGGTCGATCGCATCGAGGGGGTCCGGCACGACGGTGAAGTCAACTCCAGCGGCCTCCAGCCGGGCGGCGAGATCAGCGTGACGATGGCCCGACACCGTCACGCGGCCGAGACGATCAGCGTCGATGGAGACATCCCACAGCGGGGTGGCGTCCTTCACGCCGAACTGGTCCATCACAAGGACGAGGCTGCCTGGTGAGCCGGCCAGTGCCAGGGCCTGGCTCCAGCCCGCAGGGTTCTTCACCATGAAGAGCCGCACCTGATGCCGTCCCCTTGTCACCGCTCCGTATCGACCATCGACGTCCTCCACTGCCTGCACGGCGCGCACCGCGTCATCGAACGCAACGCCCATCTGCACAGCCGTCGCGATCGCAAACAGCATGTTCGACCACAGCCAGCCGCCAGGGCTGGTGGGATGGAGCTGCGCCTGGACCCCTGGCCCACGGATCACGCCGTCCTCCACGGTCCATCGGGCCTGTGGCAGGCGCAGGTCGCCGGACTCGCACCGCCAGCCGGCCTCATCGATGACGGCGGCGGCGCCGCACGCAGGACAGCGCCGCACGTCCTCCAGCCAGGTGAGCCCGCCGCCGACCCACACGACCTCGCAGCTCGGCGAGCGGGGCGAGACAGCCCAGACCACCGCCGGGTCGTCGGCGTTCGCGACGATCGTGCTCGGCCACTCGACACCCGCCACAACGCTGCGCCACGCTTGCGTCGTCCGAGCGAGACTCACCCCGCGGGTGAACTCCCGGCTCAGGTTCATCAGCGTGATGACGCTCGGCCGAGTATCGGCTGCCAGCGCCGGCAGGTAGATCTCGTCCACCTCCAGCACGGCGTCGGCATCCGGAGGCGCGAGCAGCAGCGCCGACAGCAGGCCACTGGCCATGTTGGCGCCGGCCCTGCTGGTCGCCACGGCCCCCTGGGTGGCTACCGCCTCCGCAGTCATCCACGTGGTCGTGGTCTTGCCGTTGGTGCCCGTGATGAGCGCGACACGACGGTCGCGGGTCAACGCTCGCAGGGCGTCCGGAGCAAGTCGGCCGGTCACCGTGCCGCTGATCACCGTGCCGCGTCCCGCGCCGACCGCCTTGGAGAGCGAGGCCACCGCCTTTCCCAGGGCCACCGCCGCACGAACGCGTCGCGATGGCGTCGCGACCATTGATCGCGTGGCGCGGGATGGCGTCAAAGGGGCTCCTTGCCAGCCAGGGGCGAGAGGAGCATAGATCGTCCCAGCGCACAGGCCAGCCAGACCACGTGCGAGCGGTTGTGCTTGACATCCGCACCCTCGTTGCGGAACTGCTTGCCGATCTCGGACACCCTTCTCCATCCGCCGACGACCAGTCGCTTGAGGTGCAGCTCGGTGGCGAGGCGCAGGTAGAGGTCGAGGTCGTAGGCCCTGATGTGGGTCGAGTCAAGCGCAAGGTGCTATGTGTGACATGGAACCTGCCGAGACCAGGAAGCCCGATGACCCAGCCGTGGTCGACGCGCTGGATCGGCTCCGGCGCGGGGCGGTCGAGCCGTGCGTGCTGACAGTGCTCGCGTCCGGTCCGGCCTACTCCCACGACATCGTGCGCACCCTGGCCAGGGTTCCAGGCATGGTCACCAGCGAAGGAACCGTGTGCCCGATGCTGTCGCGGCTGCGGCGGGCGGGCCTGGTCCAGACCAGCTGGCGCGAGAGCCCCACCGGGCCGCCGCGACGCTACTACGAGCTCACCGCCCAGGGGCGCCACGCGGTCTCCGCGTTCACCGAGGCCTGGCACACGTTCCGCACCGGCGTCGACCGCATCATGAGCGGCCCCCTGAGCGTCGCACCACCACCGGGTCACGCCCCGTCTACCCACACCGACCAGACCACACCGACCCGCGTCGAGGAGACAGCATGATTACCGACACGAACCCCTCGGCGCAGGCCTACCTCACCGACCTGGACAAGGCCGCCGCGACGCTGCCCGCAGACCGGCGGGCCGAGCTGCGCGAGCAGATCACCGCCCACCTCGCCGACGAGCTGGCCGGCACCACCGACAGCGAGCAGGCACGAGCCGTCCTCGCCCGCCACGCGTGCTCGACCCCCAGACCGAGGACCAGCTGTTCTTCGTCGACGGGAAGATCGGCATCCGGCCGAAGGCCGACGTCCAGTCCGCCGACGGCACCGTGCTGTACCAGGTGCGCGGCCGGCTTCTCGGCATCCCCACGCGGATGGACGTCACCGACGCCGGGGGCAACCAGTACGCGCACCTGCACGCCCAGGCATTCAAGTTCGTCAAGGACAAGATCGACGTCACCCTGGCCACCGGCGAAGAGTGGCTGCTCGAGGGTGATGTCATCGAGAAGAACTACACCGTCAACGACAGCGCCGGACGGCACGTCATCCAGATCAGCCAGAAGTGGATCACATCCGCGACCAGTACGTCATCGACATCGCCGACGGCGTCCAGCCCGCCGCCGCGCTTGCCCTGGTCTGGGCCATCGACCGCTGGGTCGAGCGCGACTGACTACGCACGTCAGCTCGTGTGACGGCAGGCGCGGGAGCGGCAGCAACCCCCTCTGCCCGTCCCGCGCGCGCCACGACCCGTGCACCCGTGGCGGGACGACAGGGAACCGTCGCCTGTCAGGATGAGGTCGTGCGAGCCGGGACGGGCGGTGGGGCCGGGGGCAACCTCCCTGCAGCGGCTGACTCGGAGTCGGTGTTCACCTTCGTGGGCGTGCACGTGAGGTTCGGTGAGGCGAGTGTGCTTCACGATGTGAACGTGCGGGTCCCGGCGTCCGGCGTGACGGCTGTGCTGGGTCGTTCGGGATCGGGAAAGTCCACGTTGACGCGGTTGTGCAACCGGCTGCTGGACCCGACGGCGGGAACCGTCCGTTTTCGTGCCGCGAATGTGAAGGACCTGGATGTGCTGGCGCTGCGCCGCGCTGTGGCGATGGTCTTCCAGCGGCCGACGGTCTTCCCCGGCACGGTGGCAGACAACTTGGCAGCCAGTGGTGTGGCCGACCACGACCGCCACACCC
>Ga0316576_10000411_pt1 | contig 19752 bp, 16 predicted proteins | sample S0NA_FD_203075 | JGI IMG/M metagenome (GOLD analysis project Ga0316576, IMG submission 203075) | Rhizosphere microbial communities from salt marsh grasses in Alabama, United States - S0-2_050615r3r5 | ecosystem: Host-associated > Plants > Roots > Rhizosphere | place: USA: Alabama | collected... | reverse complement strand
GGGGCGGACGGATGCGGGCGGCGGCGTGCCGCCCGCAGGGCGCACGACCTGGGAGCCTGTCTGACTCGAGGCCGATCTACTGCGCCGGCGGGAGAGCGGGCCATATCCGCCCGATGTCTCGTTGACATAGACCCACGATGCGCCTCAACTTCGGTCGAATCTGTCCTCGCTCCCCCACTCGGCTCGCGACGATCGCTCACGTCCGACAGGCTCCTAGCCAGCCGATTTGGGGATACGGATCTTCTGGCCGGGGAAGATCAGGTCCGCGTCCTTGATGACCTCTCGATTGGCCTCGAAGACGCGGGGATAGGCGTTGGCGTCTCCATAGAAGCGCTTGGCGATCGCCGAAAGGGTGTCGCCCTTCTCGATGACATAGTATTCCACCTCCGCGGTCTGCGGAGGTGCCGTGACCTGGTCGGCCTTGACCTCCCCCACCCCCTTCACGTTACCGGCCAGGAGGACCGCCTTCTCCAAGGCATCCGGGCTGTCTGCATCACCGCTGAGCGAGACCACGCCGTCCTCGTAGCTGACATTCAGACCGCTGATTCCCGGGTTGTCCCGCTCGATCTCTTCCTTGATCTTGTCGCTGGCCTCGGCGTCATTGCCGAACAGTTTCTTGCCGATGTCTTTGGCGAAATCGAAGAGTCCCATGGTGTTCTCCGGTGTGCTTGCAGGCCGTGGCCGCTCCGTTGGATGGTCTTCGGCGAAGCCTTACACAGGGTCGAGGCAAATAGCCATGGCTGGCGAAGACGGTTCCATCGGGTCGGGCGTCGGCGTATAGGCGATGGTGCCGCAAGAACACGTCCCTGCGCCCTTGCGAGCCTCCATTGAGTGTGCTGAGGGCGGGCGAAGTCTCAACTAAACATGGACTTGATGCGGTCAATGGAGTCTTTGACGCCGACCTTCAGCTCCGCCCACTTCTCCTCCGCCTCGTCCTTGATGGTCTCCCACTTGTCGTCGGCGGCATCCAGGATTTCCTGGCGGCGCGCGGCGCCCTCCTCCCACTTGGCCTTCAGCGCGGCGATCTGCTCATCGACTGACTCCCTCGCGTCTTCTGACACCTCACCCGCCTTGTCGCGCAGGTGGGCCAGGTCGGACTCCCACTCATCGAGCTGAGCCTTCAACTTCGCCAGATACTCGTCTTTCGTTGGCATGGCACGGGTCCTCTATAATCAACGGACGCTCTCGAACAAGACGCCGGCCCCGGCCGGCGCGGTATTATCGTCCCAAGGTCGGCATTCGGTCTACCTGGCCGCGTCCGCTGTTGCGGCGCTGCCCCCAACCCCGGCCTCGGGTGCTTGCCCGACGGATGTGGTCGAGGCGGACGGCGCATGCGGTCGATCGTGCGGCGTCGACCAGGGCCGATCCATGGGCGGCGTTCGGCAGATCGAGACCTGCCCGGCCGCCGAACATCCCTTCGCCCGATGACCCGCGCGCGCGTCCGACTGAACCTGGAGACCGCCTTATGAGCACCCTGATCCCCCGTTGGGAGTGGCGCACCTTCGGCGCCGATCTGGGTACGGCCGGGTCCAGGCTCAGCCTGCTCGCCCGCGGTGGCGGCCCTGCGTCGGAGGTGCAGGCGAGCGACGAGATCTATCTGCTGTCCGCCTTGGGTGACGCCAACGTCAAGGTCCGGGGCGGGCTTGTGGAGATCAAGGGGCTGGAGCAGACCGACGCCGATGGCCTGGAGCAGTGGCGCCCGCTCCTGAAGGCCAGTTTCCCGCTCTCAGCGGAGACGGTCGTCCGGGTCTTCGCCGCCCTGGGGCTCGCGGCGCCCGCACTCACTCGCCCCCGCTACACCCTCGAGGAGCTCCTCGAGGAGTTGGTCGACCCGGAGCCGAGTCTGCGGGCCGTGCCCGTCCACAAGGCCCGGACGCGCTATCAGGTCTCTGGCGGGATCGTGGAGCTCACAAACGTCGCCGCGAACGGCCGGACGATCTGGACGCTCGCGGTGGAGTCGGCAGATCCTGCTGCCGTCATCGCGGCCGTAACTGAGCTGGGGCTCACCGCGGCTCCGAATCTGAGCTACCCCCGGGCACTCAGGGGCTTGGTCGGACTGGGTCCGGACCCCGTCGCCGCGGGAGGTGGGACGCTGCGGGTCGCGGTCATCGACGTGGGCACCAACTCGGTCAAGTTTCACATCGGGGAGCGCGACGGGGCGGGGCATTGGCAACGGGTGCTCGACCGGGCGGAAGTCACCCGACTCGGCGAGGGACTGCGCGAGACGGGGGAGATCACCCCCCAGGCTCAGCGGCGCACCTTGGAGGCCATCTGCGCCATGGTGGCCGAGGCGGGTCGCGAGGGAGCGGACGCTGTGGTGGCCCTGGGGACCATGGGCCTGCGCATCGCCCGCAACAGCGATGCCTTCATCGCCGCCGTGCGCGAGCGCTGCGGGGTCGGGATCGAGGTCATCGACGGAGAGACGGAGGCGCGGCTTGCCTATCTTGCCGTGGAGGCGGGCGTGGGACTGCCGGATGGTGCAGTCACCGTGTTCGAGACGGGCGGGGGGAGTACCCAGGTCACCATCGGTCAAGGCGGCCGTATCCGCGCGCGTTTCAGCCTGGACGTCGGGGCCGTGCGGCTGACCGAGCAGTTCGCTTTGGATCGGGCCGCGCCAAGAGAGACCCTGGGCGCGGCGCTCGCAGTCATCGCCGGAGATCTCGATCGGCTCGACGGAGAGCCGCCGCCCGACATGCTCGTGGGTATGGGCGGGGCGGTCACGAATCTGGCCTGCGTGAGCCTCGGCATGACCCGGTACGACCCCGACCGTGTCCAGGGGGCAATCCTGACCCGTGAGGAGGTCGAGCGCCAGATTGCGCTCTATGCGGGGGTCGATGGCCACGACCGCCGCAGGATCCATGGGCTCCAGCCAGGGCGCGAGTCAATCATCCTTGCGGGCGCACTGGTTGTTCTGACCCTCATGGACAAGCTTGGAAAAGACCGACTCTCGGTCAGTGACCGGGGACTTCGTCACGGGGTGTTGATCGAGCGGTTTTCGGTCTAAGATCCGCCAGCGGGGCAACGCCGGTGGCGATTCCAGGCCCGTTGCGGCACCCAACGGCCGCCGGTCGTTGCGGGCGCTCTCACTCCGGCGCGGTGGTCGATCACGATGACCGCAAGTCGACGGTCGCGTGCTCGGGTGCGCCCTGCTTGGGGGGCACGACCGCGACGTCGAGGGCCACCGTCGGACTTGTCTGATCGGCTTTTCGTAACGAAACAGCGCTATTAAGAGTGCCCCGCGGCCCCGATCGCCGCGGCTTATCATCAATAAGACGTCAATGCCAGGCCGGCCGGGCCGCGACCGGCCTACGGGAGGATACTATGAGCATCACCGACACCACTGCTGCCGAAGCGACTGCCAATGCCACCGCCATCGCGACACCCATGAAATACCTGGAGAAGGCGATGGACAGCCTGCACGACCTGGGCTTGCTCCCCGCGGAGGGTGATCGGGAGGTGGAGCCCATCGTTGCGCTGTTGAATCAGATCTCCACACTGGACGAGGCCCGCGTGACCGCGATCGCCCGCACCCTGAACCAGGCATCGCTGTTCAACGATGTCGTGCGGCAGCAGGTCCAGGCCATGGAGATCGGCGAGCGCTATGAAGACATCACCAACGCATTCAACAGCATCCGCGACGACGCCAAGACCATGGTGGATCAGATCGAGGACGGCAAGCTCGACACCTTCGAGCGCCTTGGCAACGTCTGGATGAAGGTCACCCGCGGCGACATCGCGACCCGTTTCGACAAGATCAAGGACACCTATCTGGATGTGACCGCTGCGACCAACGATCAGATTCAAAGGGAGCAGAAGATCTTGGAGTCCTATCAGGACTTCCGCGGCGCCCTGAAACAGTCGGAGGTGCTGGCCCTCGAAGTGCTCGGCACCGCCCAGGCGCGCCTGGATGCGGCGAAGGCAGCCGTCGACGAGGCGATGAAGCTCGTCGAGGCCAATGTGTCCCAGGAGCCGGCGGAGCGCGCCCGCCTCGAGCTGGCGCGGGACGAGAAGGTCCGGGACCTCCAAATGGAGGAAAAACGTTACCAGATCGCAAAGGATCTGTCCGACAACCTGACCGTGTCCTATAACACCTCCGAGGTGGTGATGGCGCGCCTCCTGCAGACGACCAATGCCAAGGAGCGGGTCTACGCACAAGCGGTGAGCTTTTTCAGCACCAACGAGGTGGTCCTCACGGCACTCTCCGCATCCTTCACCGGCATGTTCGGCCTCCACGAGGGCACCCAGACGGTTGAGTCGATGAAGGAGGGCGTCAGCGAGTCACTGGAGGTCCTGGCGGATATCGGCGGCAAGGTCCAAGAGGCGGCGGTCAGGGCCGGCTACGGGCCGACCATTCGGGCCGACTCGGTCAAGAAGCTCGTCGATTCCGTGGTCAGCTGGCAGACCAAATCCCACGAGATCATCGAGGAGATGCGCCAGCAAAGCACCCGGAACGCCAATGAGATCCGCGACGCGGTCGAGGACGGCAAGCGCAAGCTCGCGCGCCTCGCCGAGGAGGGCAAGGGCCTCGAGCTGCAAGTGCAGTCATGAGTGCGGAGACGGCCATTGAGACCGGGACGGCAACCGCAGCCGCCAGCGCGGTTGGCTCCCAGCCGCTCGACGACGTGATGCTCGCGATGGACGTGGTGGACACCCTCAGACGCCGCGAGCGCATGGTCGCGAAGGAGCTGGATGAGGTGGGGCGCGAGGAGGACCTCAAGGAGCGCCTCCGCAAGATCTATGCGGCTCAGGGAATCGAGGTGCCTGATCACGTGATCGAGCAAGGGGTGGCGGCCCTCAAGGAGGGTCGCTTCACCTACCAGCCGCCGCCGAGCTCACTCGGAACCCGGCTCGCCCGGATCTATATCGGGCGGGGAGCTTGGGGAAAATGGGTCGGTGGCATCGCCGGTGCGGGGGTGCTCGCCGGGGCGGTCAACTATGTTGCCTTCGTCGCCCCGGAGGCGGCGCTGCCGGAAGAGCTGGCCCAGACCCACGCGGAGGTGGCGGCACTCGCCAAGACCGACCAAGCCCGTGAGACCCTGGACCGTTTTTTCAATGCCGGGCGGACCGCACTGCGCAACGAGGACAAAAAGGGGGCACGCCTGGCGCTCGACCAATTGGAGGCGGCCCGGGTCAGCCTGGAGCAGGAATATACGGTGCGGATCGCCAACCGCCCGGGTGAGCGGAGCGGCGTCTGGCGCATCCCGGATCTCAACGCCGAGGCGCGCAATTACTACATCATGGTCGAAGCGGTGGATCCGACGGGGCGGGTGCTCAGGTTGCCGATTCAGAACGAGGAGACGCGAGAGACCGAGACCGTCGACATCTGGGGGCTGCGGGTGGATGAAGCCACCTTCCAGGCGGTCGCCCGAGACAAACAGGACGACGGCATCATCGAGCGCGACCGCTTCGGGTACAAGGCCCGCGGCGAGCTGGTGCCGCGCTACGAGATCGAAACCACGGGTGGGGCCATCACCCGGTGGTGACCTCCGGTCGCCGGCGAAGCCAAGATATATCGCGGTGCGGATGCGACGTGAACCGGCGGGTCGCTCACTGCGCGCCGGCGACTGCAGACCCGGACCGCGACGGAGATAGCGAATGATTTCCGGCAGACAGACCCTGGCCAGCATCGATCAGGCAGTGACCCGCGCCCGCGACACCGCTGCTGCAGTCGAGTCACAGATCGAGGCGGTCAACCAAAAACTGGCGCAGCAGCGCCAGGCGCAGGCCGAAGACTATAAGGAGCTTGCGCGGCTGCGATTGGGCCAACTCGTCGACACGAACCTTGTCGAGCACCTGGACCAGTCGGAGCGACAGGTGTTGGCGCTTCTCGCGCAACGCCAGGCGGCGCTGACCGATCTCCAAGAGCAGATCCAGCGTGCGGAAGCCGGGCTTCAGACCCTCGAGTCCGAGCGCGCCGCCCAGGCCGCCCTGGTTGACGGCGCGGCCCAGGCGGTGGACTCCGCCGAGGCCCGGACCCAGGCCCGTCTGGACGCCGAGCGGGCCTATCAGGCTCAGCGCGAGCGTGCCCGGGCGGCCGAGCGCAAGGCGGCGCACGCGGACGAAAAGGCCACGCGCAGTGAGGCAGAGCGCGAGGAAAAGGGTGCCTCCTACCGGGCCGATCCGCTCTTCATGTATCTGTGGAATCGCCGATTCGGTCAACCCGATTACAAGGGCTGGTTTCTGACCCGATGGCTGGACGCGAAGGTCGCCCGTCTGATCGGCTTCACCGACGCCCGCGCCAACTACGCGCGTCTCAACGAGATTCCTGAGCGCCTGCGCGAGCACGCCGCCGGGCTCAAGGCGGCGGCCGAATCCGAGTTTGGGGCGCTGAAATCGTTGGACGAGACCGCCCGGATCGAGGATGGTATCCCGGCCCTCGATGCACGGCTCGCCGATCAGCAGGCCAAGCTCGATGCCGTCGATCAGCGCATCGCCCAAGCCGAGGCGGACCACCAAGAGTTGCAGGCGCGCAAGGCGTTGTTTGCGAGGGGTGAGGATAAGCACACCAAGAACGCCCTGGAGTTCCTGGCCGCTGAATTCCAACGCGACGACCTGATGGAGCTGCGCCGGGAGGCGCTGGTGACCCCCTTCCCTGAAGACGACCTGGTCGTCGCACGCCTCTTGCAGCGCGAGGACGAGCGCCGCCGATTCGATTCCGCTCTGCAAGGTTTGAGGGAGTCGCTCGCCCAGCACCACCGTCGTCTCAATGAGCTCGAGGCCCTGCGGATCGACTTCAAACGCAACCGTTACGATCGTGCCGGCTCCACCTTTGGGGACGACGCGATGATCGCCATGATGCTGGGGCAGTTCTTGAACGGTGTCCTGGACCGCCAGAACCTCTGGCGCATCCTGCAAGAGCAGCAACGCTACCGGCCGGAGCGATCCGACCCGCGTTTCGGCTCCGGCGGATTCGGCCGCGGAACGGTTTGGGGCGGTGGGATCGGCGACCTCCGGGACCTGGGCGACATCGTCGGCGGCTTCGGTCGCGGCGGCGCCCGAGGCGGTATCGGGGGCGGGCGCTTAGGCGGAGGCCGGGGCAGCAGCGGCGGCGGTTTTCGCACCGGGGGCGGCTTCTGAGCCCCGACTCGACCCCTATCCTCCGCTGAGCCTGCGGTAAAGCTCGAGGTATTGGCCGAGGATCACATCCGGGCTGAACTCTCGCTCGACCCGAGTCTGCCCGTGGGCCGCCAGGCTCTGCGCCAGCGCGGGATCTTCCAGCACCGTGCGGATCCCGAAGGCAAGCCCGGGCGCATCCGCGCAGGGGACTGTCCAGGCGTCCTCGGCGTGGCGCACGATCTCGCGGGCCCCGCGGAACTGCGCCGTCACCAGGGGCTTCTGCCAGGCCCAGGCCTCGAGGATGACATTGCCCAACGGCTCCTCGTCCAGCGACGGGAAGACCACCAGGTCCGCCATCTGAAGATAGGGTGCGGGGTCCTTCTGCCATCCGCTCCAGAGAATGCGCCGATCCTGACCGACCTGGATCGCCTGCCTCTGGAGGCTCGGACCCAAGGGGCCGTCGCCGACGATCAGCAGGCGCAGCGACCTGCCGCCGATGCGCTCCGGCAGGCGCGCCATGGCCTCGATCAGGTGGGTGTGTCCCTTGAACCCCACGAGACGGCCCAGTGCGACCAGGACCCAGGCATCCTCCGGGATCGCATGCGCGGCGCGGAGCTCGCGCACGCGGTCCCCCGCAACCGTGCGCATCGGGTCGGCGAAGTTGTAGATGTGGTAGACCCGCTCCGCCGGAAGACCGTTGCGGATCATCCAGTCGCAGAGCCCTTTGGTATTGCCGATCCAGCCGTGGGCGTGTCGAAAGGGGCCGAGTGCATAGTAGCCGCCGAGCCGCGCGAGATGGACCGGTCCGCTCGATCGACCCAGGCGCGTCAACCGCGTCGCGCGCCCCATGTAGGTCTGGACGATCTGCGGTCGGACGCGGTGGATCGTGCGTGCGACGGCGTCCCGGGAGAAGGGGTCCCAGGTCGTGCGATAGGGAAGCCGATGGACCTTGAGGGATCCGTACTCGAGACCGTCTAGACCGCTGCCGAGGCGAATCGCCAACTCGATGGGGACCCGGCGCTCGGCGAGCGCGAGGCTGAAGCGGATGGCCCATCGCTCGGCGCCGCCGAGCGCCTTGCTGGCGACCATTTGCAGGCTGGATGGTTGGGACATGGATGACTATGATCGGTGCGTCGCGGTCGCGAGCAGGCGGGGGTCAGCCGCGCGCATTCGCCGGCGAGACATGCGGACACCCGGGTGAGCGATCGCTCCGGCCACGCGGCGCCCGCACCCGGGTCTGCTTCACCCTACCGCTTTCCGGACGGGCTGTCACGGTTGACCGGCGGGGTGGCGGCGGGTCATCCCTGCAGCTCATGATAGACGGCGAGGTTGCCCTCGACCATTGTATCGACCGAGAACTCGCGCGCCATCAGGGCCTGTCCGCCGGCTCCCAGTGTGTGCCGGAGCTCCGGGTCGGTGATCAGCCTGTCGATGGCCTCGCGCAGCGCCAGCGTGTCGCCCGGTGACACCAGCAACCCGTTCTCCCCGTCACGCACCGCCTCCGGGATCCCGCCGACGCGGCTCGCGACGATCGGTACACCGGCGCTCGCAGCCTGGAGCAGCGAGACCCCGAGCCCCTCCATCCGTGCCGGGTGGACCACCAGGTCCAGGCAGGCCAGCAGATCGGTCAGGTCGTCGCGGAAACCGACCAGCCGAACCCGTTGCTCCAGGCCGGCCCGCGCGATCTGCTCGCGCAGTGGCTCGGCAAGCGGCCCCTGTCCGAAAAACAGGGCATGCAGGCGCGGGTGGCGCTGCATCAAGGGGGGGAGCGCCTCGAGCAGGTCCCCGTGTCCCTTCCGCGGGATCAGCTGGGCGATGACGCCGATCACGAGCGCCTCCTCCGGCAGCCGCAGCCGGTTGGAGAACATCCGGCGCGCGCAGGGCCGCGCATACGCGGCCCAGTCGACCGCGCTGCGCACGAGCCTCAGCTTCGCCTCGGGCAACCCCTCGGCGAGCAACACCTTGCGGATCCCCTCCGAGATGACCACCACCCGATCGTAGAGACGATACTTGACCGCCACCCAGGGCCGTGGCTCGGGGTTATCGACCCGGCGTGTATGGATGACGGGTACGCCACTCAGACGTGCCGCGATGCCACCCATGACGTCGGCGCCGATGCGACTGTGCAGATGGACCAGGTCGGGGTGGCCCGCCTGGATAAGGCGCCTGAGGCGAATAATCATCGGCAGGTCCAGGTCACCGCCCATCGGGAGGCTATGGACGGCCGAGAAAGGCGTCGCCGCCGCGCTCAGGGCGCAGCCTTCCGGGCAGGCGAGCAGGTTGTCATGGCCTCGCGCCGCGAGTCCGCGCAGCAGATGCAGCACCTGGTAGGCGCCGCCGTACAGGTGACGACCACCCTCGACATGGAGGATCTTCAAGGAGTGCACCCAATCACCAGGCGCGCCGCGTTCAGCACCTCATCGACCGTGACGAGGTGCATACAGGTGAAGGCGCCTTCGCAGGTGGGGCGACGTTTACAGGGCGAGCAGTCGAGCGGGTGATAGAGCACGCGTGCGTTTGCCCGGTCGGTGTCCAGATAGGGGCGGGTGGAGCCGAACAGCAGCAGGCTCGGGGTGCCGAATGCGATGCCCATATGCCCCAGGCCGGTGTCGACACCGACCAGCAGGGCGGCGCGTGCGATCAGCGCCGCGGCCTCGGCAAGGCCCGTTTCGCCCGTGAGGTCGACCAGCGGGCCATCGGCCGCGTCGCGAATCCGTGCGGCCGAATCGCGCTCTGCCGGGCCGCCGAGCAGCACGGGCGTCAGGCCGAGCTCGCGATCCAGGCGCACCGCGAGCTCGGCCCAGCGCTCCTCGACCCAGTGTTTCTGGGGACGTGTGGTGAAGGGGCAGAGCACCGCGTAGCCTTCGACCAGATCCCGGTCCGCGATGACCCCAGCCGCGAAGCTCGCCTCGGCCTCGCCGAAATGAATCCCCATCCTGAAGTCGCCGGCCGGAAGTCCAAGGGTCTGCGCCAGATAGAGATACTCGGAGCCGATGCGCCCGGGATCGCCCCCCCGCGGGATGGTGCGGGTCATCAGCCAGCGGCTGCCCTCGCGAGAGCCGAGACCGATCCGCTCGCGAGCGCCCGAAATCCAGGTCAGGACGCCGCTCTTGAGCAGTCCCTGCAGGTCGATCGCGAGGTCGAAGCGCCGCGCCTTGAGGTTGGCTTGAAGCGCGCGGATGCCAGCCCAGAGCGCGCGCAGTCGGCCCGTATGCCAGAGCCGGCGCCAGTGGCCGAGTGGGCAGACGATGATCTCGTCCAGGTCCGGGTGCTGGTCGAGCAGGCCCCGGTACTCCGGCTGCACCAGCCAGGTGATGCGGGCCTGCGGGTAGGCTCGCCGCAGGGTCGCGATCAGCGGCGAGGCGAACACGATGTCCCCGATGGCCGAGAGCCGAACCAGAAGGATGTTCACGCGTCGCCCCGTCCGGGCGGCGCAATCAGCCATGCGAGACGGAAGCTGTAGGCGCCACCGGCGAAGAGGATCCAGAAGAACATCCAGTCGCTGCGCACCACCCGGTAGTTGAACAGGTTCCAGACGAGGACGCAGCCCAGACTGACCGCGAAGAGTGCGCACATGTCGGCGGGGAGTCGCCCCGTCCGGCATTCGCGGCGGCTCGAGCGGACCAGGGCCCAGAGGAGCGCGAAGGCCAGGGCGAGCCCGACGGCCCCCAGCTGCACCGCCGTCTCCGCATAGCTGTTGTGCAGATGCGGGAGCCAATTGACGTTGTCCAACAGTGCTTCGGGCCGTCCGCTCGTCGCGATCAGCTCGCGGCTCGAGCCCGCGCCCCACCCGAGCCAGGGGCGTTCGAGCCATTTCTCGTAGGCGAACTGGAGCGCATTGACACGCAAACCGACCGGGTCGGCGGCGACCTCTGAGACATCACCCTGTATCACCTGCCGGAGCGTCTCCGTCTGGTCGCTCAGACGCACCCCGATGGTCTCCCACTGGCTCATCAGGACACCGGCGAGCGTGCCTGCGACAAGCAGTAGCGCAAGCCGGCGCCGGGGGTGATCCCCCGATGCCGCCGACCCCGGCTGCGTGCGCCATTCGAGTAGCAGCAGGATCCCCGTGCCCGCGACGAACCCGAGCCAGGAGCCGCGCGATTGCGACAGCAGCAGCCCCTCCAGCATGATCAGCAGCCAGACCGCCCACAGGGCAACCCGTGCTCCGAACCAGGGCCCGCGCTCCGCCGCGCCCCAGAATGCCCGCCGGGTTGCGAGCAGGCCGAGGGCACCCAGCCCAGCGAACATCCCGAAGGCGATCGAAGGGAGATACGCATCGAATCGGGTCGTGAAGAAGTCCGCTCCGAAGGTCGCCCAGTCGATCTTGCGAAAGGTGCCGAGCGTGAAGCCCAGGAGCGCGAGCAGCAGGACGCGGCGGAGCCGCTCGTGACGGCCCCCAATCCAGTAGGCGAGCGGGACGAAGAGCAGCAGCTTGAGCCAGTCGCTCCCGTGGTCGAGGACGGTCGCGGCCTCGTCGGGGGTCGCGGCCAGGAGATAGAAGGCGAGGCTGTGCAGGGTGACGTAGACCCCGAAGGCGCACGCCAGCATGGCGACGGGGTCTCGGATGAGACGGCCCCAGGCGTTGAAGCGCAGCAGGAAGGCCAGGACCGAAAGAACCAGACCGAGGGTCGCCGGGGTGATTCCGAGCAACGCGAATGAGGCGAAGACATAGACGCCGAAGAGTCCGGCGCGGGACCACCAGTCGGTGATCCCCTCGCTCAGCGGCGGGGCGGGCAGGTCGGGCAAGGCTGTTATCTCATGCGGAATCGGGCGTTCGGGGTTGACTCGCGACGCGTATGATACGCGGGATGGGCGTCCTGGTCGTACCCGGCACGCCCGACCGGCTGCAGCTGAGGCGCCGGCTCACTCGAGCCGCGATCAGGCCAAGCAGGCAAAGGATTGCTGCCAGGTCCGGGTCGGGCCGCGGAACGCCGCCTAAGCAGATGCTGATCAATGGCCCTCCTGGCCATCACCAGCTCGCCTTCCGCGGGGCGCGACGCTCGGAAGGCTCCATGTTCAGACACCGAGGTGCCCGAACATGCGGGTGCCTCCTGCCCCGGACGGGAAGCGCCGAAGACTTCAGCGCTTCCCCAACGCAGCGGCCAACCGCTGGAGGTTGGGCCTCTCAGGCCCGCGGCAACTCGGCGGGGTCGCGAAGACGGCGAGTCGCTGCACGATTTGCCTCAGTTCTTAAGCCAATGGATATCTGCCATGTCACCATCGGATCCAGGCATGGTCGCCCCGGACCGACGCTTACCGCGCCCGGTGTGTCTCTTCATTCCGAGCTTCGGAGACGGAGGGGTGGAACGCATGATGGTCAACATCGCCCGCGGGATCGCCGGGGAGGGGTTTCCGGTCGACTTCGTTGTCGGGTCCCGCGAGCAGCCCTTTCTCGACCGATTCCCGCCCGGCGTGTCCATCCAGGTGCTCGGTCCGACCAGCCAGCGCCAACGCGTGCGGTTTCTGCTTGACTACCTGCCTCGCCGGCGCCCGACCATCGTCCTCTCCGCCAAGACCCGGGACGACCGGGCCGCACTCTCTGCCAAACGTCGCAGTCACGGCGACACCCGATATTTTCTGCGCCCCGGCACCGTCATGTCTGAACGCTGGCGGGCACGAGGCAAGAACCGCCTGAGGCGCTGGTGGGAACGGCGGCGTTTGCGGGCACTCTATCGCCAAGCCGATGGCGTCGTCGCCGTGTCGGAGGGCGTTGCCGAGGACATCGCCGCAATCACTGGGCTTCCCGAAGCGCGGATTCGGGTCATCCGGAATCCCAATCTGACCCCTGAGCTTGAGAACCTGGCCCAAGAGCCACTCGATCACCGCTGGTTCGCGGTGGGCCAGCCGCCGGTGATCATGGGCATCGGCGGGTTGCGGACCCAGAAGGACTTTCCGACCCTGATCCGCGCCTTCGCCCGGGTTCGCGAGCGATTGCCGTGCCGGCTGATGATCCTGGGCCAGGGTCGCCAGAGGGATCGGCTGCGGCGTCTCGCCGACGACTTGGGACTGACAGACGCGGTCGCCTTGCCAGGGTTCGACCCGAACCCCTACCGCTATCTGGCGCGGGCCAGCCTGTTCGTACTTTCATCTCTTTGGGAGGGCTCGCCGAATGTGTTGACCGAGGCACTCGCGCTCGGCACGCCGGTGGTCGCCACCGACTGCCGCAGCGGACCGAGGGAGATCACCCGGGGCGGTGTCTTCGGCGCCCTGGTACCCGTCGGCGATGTCGACGCATTGGCCGCGGCCATGGAAGCGACCCTGCGCAATCCGCTGCCGCCCCATGTCCTGAAGGAGGCGGTGCTGGAGTATCGCATGGACGTCAGCGCGAGACGTTATCTTGCGGCATTCGGGCTGATCGAGGAGCCGGCCGCCACGTCGGCGTCATGAAGCCGCAGGTCGGGGCCGCGCCCGGGAGTCGGGCGTCGAGCGGCCGCCCAGTGCCCAGGCTGTCCTCATCGCACGCGTGGCGGCCAGGCGTGCGCCACACGGCGACCGTCGGGCGCCGAGGCCCGATGAGGCAGGCCCATGGCATCCAGATAGGCGTTCGTGCTGGCCTCGATCTCAAAGACGCGGGCGGCATCCTGCAAGGTGGCCTTCGCTGGCGGATCCTCTAGGGTTGCCAGGATCGCATCCGCGAGTGCCGCATCGTCGCCGACGGGCACCAGCCGCCCGATGCGCCCGTCTTGAAGGATCTCGCGCGGCCCGCTCGGGCAGTCCGTGGACACGACGGGGGTCCCGACCGCCAACGCCTCGACGGGCACGAAGGGCAATCCCTCCCACCGCGAGGAGAAGGCCAGGAGGCTCGCATGGGCCATGTAGGCATAGGGCTGCGCCACGAAGCCCGGCAGGTCGACGTCCTGCGCCACACCGAGGGTCTCCGCGAGTGCCAGGAGACGCTCGCGGGCATTGCCGCGTCCAAGGATCATGAGGCGGGACGCACGCCGGGCACGCACCCGTGCGAAGGCCCGGATCAGGGTGGGAAAGTCCTTGCGGCTGCATAGCTCCCCGACACTGAGGATGAGGGGATGGTCCGGGTCTCCCAGCCAGGGGTGCTCTGGTCGCGCGAGCGATGCCGTCAGGAGCGAGGCGGGGACGATCGGCGAGGGAACGGCCCGGATCCGCTCGCGATCGAGACCCGTATAGGCCGCCATATCGTCGGCCGCTCCCCGGCTCGGCACGATCACCTGATCGGCGAACCGATAGAGCCAGCCGATCGAGCGGCGCTGCGCCCACCGGTCCAGCGGTCCGCGTGAGGCCAGATCCGCTGAAACCGTTGTGCCGGTGCGGAGGACCAGTCGTGTCCCCGTCCGCGAGAGCCATCGGGCGAGCAGAGCCAGCCGGTTGACCCGATCCTTGTCGGAGAGCATGACGGCGGGTCGCGATCGGCGCAGATACCGCAGCACCTCGGGCAGGCAGGCATAGGTATGGCGTGTGCCCAGATCGATGATCTGCACCCCATGCGGAAGCCCTTCGAGGTCCGGTCCGTGCTGCCTGACCTTGAGCAGATCCACTCGGTAGCCGCGCCGCGCCAGCGCCGGGATCAGATGTCGCGCGAAGCGATCGACCCCGCTATGGCCCGAGGTGGAGAAGAAACAGGCGATGCGTTGAGGCATGTTAAGCGAGGTACTAGGAGCCGCTCGCGATCCACTCGAGCGGGTCCTCGTCGGGCGAGGGCTTGAGCCCGGGCCGCTCGATGAAGAGGCGGTGCCAGATGGCGAATTGCATCATCCCGAACAGCTCGCGGCTGCCACCACGGCCGGCCCGGCGAGCCGCGACGAGGCCTGGGATCGCCTCCACGCGGAACCACTCCCGCAAACCGCGGCTCAGGCGCAGTCTCTCCCCGGCCCGCGCCGCCACTTCCCCCGTGAGCCAGTCCCCGACCGGCACGTGGAAGCCCCGCTTGGGGCGTTGCAGGTGTCCCGGCGGCAGCTTCGGCTCGGCCCAGCGCTGCAGCAGCCACTTGCCCTGATGGCCCCTGATCTTGAGGCGGTCCGGGAGTGCAAGTCCGAGCTCGACGATCCGATGGTCGAGAAACGGGACCCGTCCCTCCAGCCCGAAACCCATGAGCATCCGGTCGGTCTTGACCAGCAGGTTGTCCGGAAGGGCGGTGACCAGATCGGTGTACTGACGCCGCTGCAGGTCGGACCAGTGTTTCGGCGTCGCCTGCCAGGCTCTGACAAAGGGCGCGCGATCCGCCTCCTTGACCGCTCTGAGGGCGGGTCCGAGCAGCCGGCGCGTCCAGTACCCCGACCAGTGACCGCGCGTGCGGAAGGCGCCGCTTCCGGGGTGGAGCCGGCCCTTGAGCCACCGCTCGGGGGGCGAGGGGCGATAGCGCCGATAGCCTGCCAAGACCTCGTCCCCGCCCTCACCGGAGAAGACCACCTTGAGGTCGTGAGCCGCGGTCTGGGCGAGGATCGACGTCGGCAGGTTCGCATAGTCGCGCATCAGCTCGTCGGCCGCCCAGACCGTATGCGGGATGCGCGCGAAGATCTCCCCGAGCTCCAGCTCGAGCGGGCGATGCTCCAGCCCGAAGTGCGCCGCGACCCGCGCCGCCTCGTCCAGCTCGTGGGCCATGGCGGTGCCCCGATAGCCGACCGAGAAGCTTTTGATGCGACCGGCACCATGGGCGTGAAGCAGCGCGGCCAGCACGGCCGAGTCCACCCCGCCGGAGAGGAAGAGGCCGAAGGGCACGTCCGAGCGCATGTGCTCACGCATCACGGCGTCGAGTAGACCGTCGAGCTCGGCGAGCGCGGCCTCCGGGCTGAGGGTGCGAGGCTGGACGTCGAGCGCCGACCAGTAGCGTCTGTGCCCGATCCGCAATCCCCGATCGATGATCAGCGCCTCGCCGGGCGGGACCCTCCGGATGCCTTCGAAAATCGTCTCTTCCCCGCTCGCAAACTGGTTCTGCAGGAACTGTCGCAGTGCGGCCGGATTCACGCGGGGCTGCCCGGGCAGGATTGGCAGGAGTGCCTTGATCTCGGACGCGAAGGCGATGCGATCGGGCAGACGCACATAGAACAGCGGCTTGATGCCGAGCCGGTCGCGCGCCAGGATCAGCCGGCCGGTCCGCGCGTCGTGGAGCGCAAACGCGTACATCCCGCGCAGCTCCGTCAGGAAGTCCAGACCATGCACCGCGTAGGCATGCAGGATGGTCTCGGAGTCCGAGTCGGTCAGCAGCCGGCGGCCATGCTCGCGCAGCGCGGCATTGAGCTCGACGTAATTGTAGACCTCGCCGTTGGCCGCCAGCGCGAGCCGGCCGTCCCCCGACACCATCGGCTGATGCCCCGTGGCAAGCCCGATGATCGAGAGCCGGGTCTGCGCCAGCCCGACCGGACCGCTGCAATGAATGCCCCGATCGTCCGGACCCCGATGGGCCAGCGCAGCCGCCATGCGGGCCAACGCGTCCGGCTCCGGACGACGCCCCTCGCGCAGCATGAGACCCGCGATGCCGCACATCAGCGGCTCGAACGGTGGCGCGTGCGTCTGATCGGGGTTTGGGGCATCAGATGGCTCGATGGGCTTGGTTCAAGGCCTGCCCGAAAGGAGCGGGGCGGGTCCCCGCGTTGTCGTTGCATTGTCGACCCGCGGGGTTGAAGCTGACAAGGCGTCCTGAACCATCACGCTTGGTGAGCCGCCTCTGCAATGTCTCTTCCCGACCGAAGAATGTCCTGCCGGTCTTCTGCTGAATCCCCTGGGCCCGGGAGAGGATCTGGAGACCGTGCGCAACCGACGATCCATATCAGTGCCAGATGAATCTCGCAGCTCAGCTTAACAAGACACATAGTGGACGAAAATAATCGGATATGTTCGGCTGACTCACCTATAGTGAGTTCGGAGGGCTGGCGTGCAGCAGGGCGCGACCTTCGGCGTGTTTGGAAAGACAGGAAGGGCGACGTGCTACAAGGGCAGATTCATATCCGCCTTGCCGATGTCGCCTTTTTCCCGTGGTTCGTCAGTTGCCTGGCAGGCACGAAGAATCCTATCAGCACATCTGCCACCGACCAGGAGGACAGCATCATGACTCAACAACTCGAACGAAAATCCCTGGACAATCCCGACGAGGTTCGTCCGTTTAAGGACGGGAAGGGTCGGGCGGAGATTGTAACCGTGGGCGAAACCGTTCTGGGACGAGGTATCTTCGAACCCGGTTGGGTTTGGAGCGAGCATGTCAAGCCCATCGCCGGGACCGCGTCCTGCCAGTCAGGGCACACCGGTTACGTCCTGGAAGGGCGTATGGTCGTCAAGATGGACGACGGCTCGGAAGTGGAGTTCGGTCCGGGCGATGCCTTCTATATGCCGCCCGGACACGATGCCTGGATTGTCGGTGATGAGCGCTGCGTGCTCATCGATGTGACGGGGTTCGGGAAGTACGCAAAACCCGCTTAGCCGACTTGTCGGTCGAAGACTTCCGCAGTGAGCAGGTCCCCGTCACTGCTGCGGGCAGCCATGTCCCTGCGTGAGCCTTCGGCCACATCTCCCTGATGCGCGCGCCGGGGGTGAATCGTGCCAGCGCCTCTGCTGCGCGGCGGAACAGCTGCCCCCAGCCATCGACCACCCGGTCCCACGCCTGTGTTACGCCTTGGCGAATCTGATGAAGTGTGGACAGGTCTGCCTCCGGTGTGTTTCGAGCACCGCTTGGCGTTACCAGTCGTGCGGATTCCAAACGCAGGGTTTGGGTCCCCTGCGCTCCCTGTCTGATGCTCGCACGCTGTACCACCTTCCGGTTCTGCCCAGTGGTATGGACCTCGGCCAGCCGCACCAGGCCGCCTCGATGGTGTGGGCCTGACCGGCGCGGATGCACTGCGAGAGGTCGTTGGTGCCGATGCTCAGGAAGTCGGCGTACCGCAGCACATCGCCGATCGAGAACACGGCCGAAGGGGTCTCAAACAGGGCCCCGATGGGTGGCAGCTCGGCAATACCCTCCCCGCCGGCGAACTGGCGGATCAGGGTGACCGCCTCGTGCAGGTCCGAACCGCCGAGGATCATGGGCAGCAGCCCCCGGATGTCGCATTCCAGCGCGAGCCGCAGGATCGCTGTCATCTGCGTGCGCAACAGGTCCTGGGCGGCCTGGCGGTCGAAGCCGCAGTAGAGGTCGGGCACACGACGGAGGTCGAAGTGGACAGAGGCGTCGAACAGCCCCTCGATCAGCCTCAGGGCGGCATCGGCAAAGCCCTACTGGGTGAGTCCTACAGCGGCCAGCGCCGTATCATGGGGGCAGACCGATCCGCTTCGGCGGCGCGCTGGACCCGCGGTCCTTCATGTCAATCGCCGCCGGTTGGGGCACAATGGTGCCCGGAGCGCGGCCTGGCCGGTCGTTCGTCGCCAAGGGCGGAGGGCAAGCGTCCATGGGCCGATCGACCGGCGATGCCGGCCGGACATCCATCAGGCTCCGCCGCCCCGGGGAGGCGCCGCCAGTTTCAGCGTCGTCCCCGGCAGGTGATTGGAGATTTGCGCTTGCGGTTACTTCGTTTGATGAGAAGCCGATTCGTGGCGGGCCAAGGCCTGGGCTTGGGGGCCAAATGGGCGGTCTGTCCTGTCTGCGAGGGCCATCGGCTGCTCGTCCGGCTCGGCGAGGATGAGATACTCGTACGCTGTCTCGTGTGTCGCGCCAGCGCGATTTCCATGTCCATGGCCGCTGCCCTGAGGCAGCTGGAGGTGGCGCTCTCCTCGGCCCATGTTCTGGAGCTCTCCTGCCGCGGTCCGTTCCACGGCTTTCTCATGCGGCGGGCGGCCTGCCTGACCTGCTCGCAGTACCATGCCGACGCGGAGCCGGGCGAGGTCAGAGGCGGCATTCTCTGCCAGGACGTGCAGCGCCTGACCTTTCCAGACGCCGTCTTTGATCTCTGCACCTCGACCGAGGTGTTCGAGCATGTGCCGGACGATCGCCGCGGATTCGCTGAGATGAATCGGGTCTTGAAGCCTGGCGGCATGCTGGTGTTCACCGTACCCGTGAGCGGGGAACCGGAAACTGTCGAACGCGCGCGTCTAGATCCGGCCGGCCGGATCACGCATCTGCTTCCCGCCGAGTATCATCTGGATCCCGCCAAGGAGGGCTCTGCCGTGCTCGCATTTCGGAACTATGGCGAGGATCTGCTGCAGCGTTTGCTCGAGGTCGGCTTCACATCGGCCGAATTCCTCACGCCTGCTCAAGCGGTGCCCTGGGGCTACGCCAGGCCAGTGGTGGTCGCCCGCAAGGACGACCCTGTCCGGACAGCCGCCAAGCCTTGAGCTCTCGGACTCGGTTCGATGCGCATCACCGGGGTCTTTTTTTCTTATCTGCTTGCCTGTCTCGTCCTGGCGGCGCTGTTGGCGTATCCCCTCGTGGAGACTGGCTGGGTCGCCGTTGAGCCCCAACGGGTCATGGGCCGTTTGGCACAGGTCTTCATGCTGCTCGGATTCTGGACGTTTCTCAAACAACTGCGACTTGCGGATCGGACGTCGGTGGGTTTCGGTGCTGCGGGTCGCGTGCTGCGGAGGTCGGTGGGCTTGGGCTGGATCCAGGGGACGCTTATCCTCGTGGTCTTGGCGCTTGCGCTCGTCGCGCTGCAAATCCGCATTCCGGATGCGGATCTCGAGCGTTGGCCGGTCCTGGCGAGCAAAGCCGTCCAGGCCTTGATCGGTGGACTCGTCATCGGCGTGCTGGAGGAGATGTTCTTTCGGGGGGCGCTCTATACGGCGATCCGCCGTCGAGAC
>Ga0316576_10000410_pt1 | contig 19795 bp, 18 predicted proteins | sample S0NA_FD_203075 | JGI IMG/M metagenome (GOLD analysis project Ga0316576, IMG submission 203075) | Rhizosphere microbial communities from salt marsh grasses in Alabama, United States - S0-2_050615r3r5 | ecosystem: Host-associated > Plants > Roots > Rhizosphere | place: USA: Alabama | collected... | reverse complement strand
CGCAATTCCAAGTGCCTGACCTCCATGATGTACACCAAAACCGCGTGTACTGTCGGTCAGACACTTACGAGAACTGGGCGTCACGAATTGTCAAAGATGGGCTAGCGGGATGCGCGTTACCCGCGGCCCGATTGAATGGCACAATCGGCGGCCGATCTTTCCCCGGAGCTCAGCAATGACCAGCATTCAGGAAACCGCCGCCAGGCTCATCGTGCGCAACGCGACGCTGAGGGACATCCCTGCCATCCGGGCCCTGTTCGAGCGGGCCTACGCCGGCACCGGCGTCAGCAGCTACAGCGCCGCGATGCTGCGCGGACAGATCAACAAGTTCCCGGAGGGCCAGTTCGTCGCCGCGTACCAGGAGGATGGCACGCCGGAGGCAGCGGCGCGGGTCATCGGCTTCTGCTCGAGCTTTCTGGTCGGCGGGGACATCGCGCTCAAGCCCCACGACTGGACCTGGATCACCGGCGGTGGCTATGCCACCCGGCATGATCCGAACGGCGACTATCTCTACGGCATGGAGGTCTGCGTCGATCCGGACTTTCGCGGCCTGCGCATCGGCCAGCGCCTCTACGACGAGCGCAAGAAGCTGGCCCAGTCCTGGGCGCTCAGGGGCATCATCTACGGCGGCCGGCTGCCGACTCTGGCGCAGGCGCGCGAGCGCTTCGCGAGCGTCGAGGACTATGTCGCGGAGGTGGAGGCGGGCCGCGCGAAGGACCCGGTACTGACCTTCCAGCTGCGCAACGACTTCAAGGTGATCGGCCTGCTGCCGCACTATTGGCCGGAGGACCGCCAGTCGATGGGCTACGGCGTGCATCTGCTGTGGCGCAATCCGCAGGCCCCGGACGAGGCCGAGGAGGCGCGGGCGAAGAGCTACGGCGGGCGGCTGATGGACACGGTGCGGATCGCGACCGTGCAGTACCAGCAGCGCCGGGTCAGCTCCTTCGACGAGTTCCTGGAGATGGTGCGCTACTTCGTCGACGTCACCGCCGACTACCGCGCCGATTTCTGCGTCTTCCCGGAGCTGTTCTCGCTGCAGCTGCTGTCGATGGAGGACCGGGAGCTCTCCCCGGCCCAGGCCATCGAGGCCCTGACCCGCTACACCGAGCCGCTGAAGACGGCGCTGCGGGACATGGCCGTGCGCTACAACATCAACATCATCGGCGGCTCGCATCCGACCATGATGCCGAACGGGCGGGTCGAGAACATCTGCTACGTCTGCCTGCGCGACGGCGAGGTGCATGAGCAGGCGAAGCTGCACCCGACGCCGAACGAGGTCTATTGGTGGAACATCGAGGGCGGCCACGAGCTCGCGGCGATCAACACCGACTGCGGCCCGATCGGGGTGCTGATCTGCTATGACTCGGAGTTTCCGGAGCTGGCCCGGCACCTGGCGGACCAGGGCGCGAACATCATCTTCGTGCCCTTCTGCACCGATGAGCGCCAGTCCTATCTGCGGGTCCGCTACTGCTGCCAGGCCCGTGCGGTGGAGAACCAGTGCTATGTGGTCATGTCGGGCAACTGCGGCAACCTGCCGAATGTGGCCAACATGGATATCCAGTACGCGCAGAGCTGCATCCTGACCCCCTGCGACTTCCCGTTCGCCCGCGACGGCATCGCCGCCGACACCACCCCCAACGTCGAGACCGTCGCCTTCGCGGACCTGCGCCTGGAGGCCCTGCGCGAGGCCCGCTACGAGGGCACGGTGCAGAACCTCAAGGACCGGCGGCACGATCTGTATACGACGGTCTGGCGGGAAAAATAGCCGTTCGAGGGCTGCTTGCGTCCATGGACCCCGTCATCATCGGCTCCTCCTTCGCCCTGGTGCTCCTCGCGGAGATGGGGGACAAAAGCCAGTTGATCGCGATGACGCTGGCGTGCCGGTTCAATCCGATGCCCGTGGCCGCCGGTGTGCTGGGCGCCTTCCTGCTGCTGAATCTGCTCGCGGTGTCGCTTGGCGGCGTGCTCTTTGAATGGGTGCCGCAGCCGCTGGTGCTGCTGGTCGCCGGCGGGCTGTTCCTGGCATTCGCGTTCCGGGCCTGGCGCGATGCGCAGCAGGCGGAAGATCCGCCGGAGGTGGCATCCGCGGCCATGCGCGGGGCGCTGGTGACCAGCTTCCTGATGATCTTCGTCGCCGAGCTCGGCGACAAGACGCAGCTTTCGATGGTCGGACTGGCCGCCGGCAGCGGTGCCCCCTGGTCGGTCCTCGTCGGCGGCACGCTGGCCCTCTGGAGCGTCTCGCTGGCGGGCATCCTCGTCGGTGCGAGCTTGCTGCGCCGCGTCTCCGCCGTGTGGCTGCACCGCGGCGCCGCCGTGCTGTTCCTGTTGTTCGGGCTGCTCGCATGGGTCCAGGCGGCGCTCGCGATCGCGGCCTAGTCCCACCGACATTCCCCATCCCCCGCCGACCGGCTACCATGCATCCGTTGCCAGCCACGATTCTCTGACCCCGTGCAATGCCCTCCGCAGCCGCCCGATCCCGATCCCCAGCCGGCACCGAGTCCGAGGCGCCCGGCTGGATCGAGCGGCTCGGGCTCGCGGCCATCACGCTCAAGCTCTGTCTGGAGCACTACGCCGGCATCCTGATCGGCCGCGAGCGGCTGGATCTGCCCATGTTCACGGCGGCCCTGCGCCAGGCGGGCCTCTCCATGCTGCCGGCGATTACCCTGGTGATGGCCGCCGCCGGCGTGATACTCGGCCGGCAGGCGGCGGCGGTGCTCCAGGACTTCAACCTGCCGTCGCTGGTCCTGTTATCGATCAGCTACGCGGTGATCACCGAGCTGATCCCGCTGCTGGTGGGGATCATGGTGGCCGGGCGTGCCGGGGTCGCGCTCGCGGTGCGCCAGGCGAGCCTGGTGGTCAGCGGGCAGATGGACGGCCTGCTGGTGAGCGGCGTGAATCCGATCAAGTTCACCACCGCGCCGGTGCTGCTGGCCATGCTGGTCATGTCCTTCGCGTTTGCTGTCTGGGGCAGCCTGGTGACGCTGGGCACCGCGCTGCTGTGGCTGCTCAGCGTCACCGACGTCGATCCGGCGGACCTGTTGGATGCGCTGCGCACGGCGCTGACGCCCGCGGACCTGGCAAAGGCCATTGCCAAGCCGATGACCTTCGCGCTGCTGATCGCACTGATCGCCACCAGCTACGGCAGCACCGCCGGGCGCGATCCCGAGGGCATCAGTGATGCGGCCACCCGCACCATGATCGCGGGTGTGACGACCATCCTGTTGGTGGACCTCGGGTTCGCGCTCTGGTTCGGGGCATGATGCGGCAAAGGACAGTCGGCCGCGCGGCGCATCCGCCAGTGGGCTCTACTGCCGCGGCTGAGGGCCTCAGCCGGATTCGTGCCTTGGCTGAAGGCCGCTCGAGCCCTCTCGCAAGGGTGGCGCGGCCTTGACCCCACCCCGGACGGAGCACCGCGGCCAGCCGCCGGTCGAGCCGGCCGCCGCCGGCGATGCCGCCGCGGCCGGGACGCCCGTGCTCGCGCTGGAGAGCGTGTTCCAGCATGTTGGCATCCATTGCGCGCTGCAGGGCATCTCGCTGCGGCTCGCGGCGGGCGAGGCGCTGCTGCTGATCGGACCGAACGGTGCCGGCAAGACCCTGCTGACGCGGCTCATCGTCGGCCTGGACCCGCCGTCAGCGGGCCGTGTGCGGGTCCTCGGCCGGGACCTGGCGGGGCTCGGCGACCGCGGCATGGCCGTGCTGCGCCGGCGGGTTGGCGTGGTCCTGCAGCGCGGGTCGCTGCTCGACGGGCTCACGGTTCTGGAGAATCTGCTGCTGCCGCTGCGCGCCTCGCGGCTCGGCCGGGCGGAGATGGCGCGCGCGGCGCGGCTGGTGATGACACAATTGCAGCTGGACGGGATGGAGAACCACCTGCCACGCTCGCTGTCGCTGGGCCAGCGGCGCCGCGTCGAGCTGGGCCGGGCGCTGATCCACCAGCCGGACCTGTTGATCTGGGACGGCCTGAGCGACGGGCTCGACCCGCCCGCGGTGCGCGAGGTGCTGGAGGTGCTGCGCGTGCAGCAGCAATCCCGTAATCTGACGCTGATCGGCACCGACAACAGCACGCTGGAGACCCTTGGCGAGCGGGAGCGGGTCGCGGTGCTCGAGCGCGGTCGCCTGGTGTTCGACGGCCCACGGGAAGCATTGGCCGGCGCCGCCGCCGAGCGCCTGGAGCTGCGCTACGTGCTCGAGGGTCACCCCTGACCGGCGCCCCAGCCGTGGCGCGCCCCGCCCGCCCACTGCCGCGAGCCGAACCGACCGCCGTCCCGCCGAGAATCCATGAGCCGCCTGGAACGATTGTATTCGCCACCGGAGATCGGCGCCCCCGGCAAGCGCCGCGCGCAGGGCCGGCGCCGGGACCTGCTGCTCGCGGGCATCTTCGTGCTGGCGATGGCGGCGGTCGTGGTCGCGCTGCTGGCCCTGTTGTCGCCGGGTCTGTTCGGCGGCTATGCGCTGCGGGCCTACTTTCTCGATGCCGACGGGCTGGACCGCGGCATCGACGTGATGCAGGAAGGCTTCGTCATCGGCCAGGTGCAGGCGGTGGAGCCGGTATTCGTGCGTGATGCGGACCGCGCCGCCTGTCCCGAGCCGGACGGGCCGCGGGCCCCGGACCTGCCGTGCTTTCGCGCGACGCTGCACATCCAGGGCGAGTGGCCGGTGCCGCCGGGCAGCACCGCGCGGCTCGCCTCCGGCGGTCTGCTCAAGGGCAACGTGATCCGTATCGATCCCAGCCTGCTGGCCGGGACCCTGAGCGACGGGGCGCGGATCGACACGCTGCCCGCGGAGCCCGACCTGCCGGCGCAGATCGCGGCCACGCTGGAGCAGGCCCAAAGGACCATCGACCAGACCATCCGGCCCACGCTCGTGCAGATCCAGCAGCGCATCCAGGCCCTGCTCGGGAAAGGCGAGGGTGCCGACGGGGAGGCCGGCGGGGAAGCCGGCGGCGCGCCGGGCGAGGCGCTCGCCGACGTCTTTGCGAGCCTGAAGCAGCTCAGCGAGGACATCGAGACCATCGTCGACCCGGAGCGTATCGGCGCGATCCTGGCCTCGGTGGAGCAGCTGACCGCCAATCTGGCCGAGGTCTCTGGAACCTTCACCGAGCGCAGCTCCGACGTGCAGGCCGCGGTGCAGAGCTACACCGCGCTGGCGGGCGACCTGCGCGAGCTGGTCGATACGGCGCAGCCGTCGGTGACCAGCTCGCTGGACGATGCCCAGTATCTGCTCCAGGAGCTCGCTGCCGCGCTGACGCCGATTCTGGCCGACATCGAAACCGCGTCGCGCAACCTGGCGGCACTGTCCGGGGACCTGCGCCAGGATCCCAAGTCGCTGTTGTTCCGCAGCCAACAGAAGGAGCCTTCACCTTGGTTCGAGCGCTGATCCCGCCGCGCCGGCGGTGCCTCGCATCGCGCGTCGTGCCGCCGGCGCCGGCCGTCGCCCTGACGCTGCTGCTCGCGGCCTGCGGCGGTGGTGCGCCCGTGCGCGATGTCTTTTTCTCGCTCGACGCCCAGCCGGCGGTCACGCCGGCTGCGCGGACCATACCCGGCACGCTGCGCGTCAGTCCCTTCGCGGCGCGGGGCTTCGTCGGCGGCAGCCGCATCGTCTACCGTACCGCGGAGCAGCCGCTGCAGGTGCAGCGCTACAACGAATTTCTGTGGGAGCAGGTCCCGGCGCAGGCCATCGCCGACGACCTGCTCGCGGCCCTGCGCGCCGCGCGGGTGTTCGAGAACGTGGCCACCGCCGGTGATCCGGCCCGCGCCGATTATCTGCTCACCGGCGAGCTGACCCGCTTCGAGCACCATCCGACCGACCGCCCCCCCGGCGTCGTCGCCGAGCTGTCCCTGGCACTGGTGGATGCCCGCAGCCGGGAGCTGCTGGTCAGCAAGACCTACAGCGGCTTCGAGCCCACCGTGACGGGCGCGGGCGGTCGCACCACGCCCGAGGCCATGATCGCCGCGTTCAACCGGCTCACCGGGCGGCTGATCGGAGAGGTGATCGCGGATGCGGGCAGGCTCGGGGCGAGTCGGCGCTGATGCGTAGCGGCAGCGTGCACCGGCGGTCGGCGGCGGACAGGTGCGATCCCTTCGCCGCGCTGATCCCGGCAGCGGCCGAGCGCATGCCGGTGGCCTGGGATGCGCTGCGCGTTCCCGGCCCGCCCGCGGCCTTCGCGCTGACCCCGCGGGAGCTCGACGCACCGGCGCCGCTGGAGCGCTTCCACCGCCGCACCATCCAGCTGCTCGATTGCGCCGGTGCCGGCGGCGACCGTCTGGCGCTGGTGGACAAGGCCATGCCGCACGCGCTCCATGATCTGATGCTGAGCGAGGCGTCGGCGGTGGATAAGCCGACCCCGGCGGACGTGGCCGCCGACACCGGCAGGGCATTGTGGCGCACCGGCCTCGAATTCGTGCGCTTCGTCTCCGACCCCGGGAGCCAACGGACCTTCGGCCTGGAAGGGGGCGAGCTGCACCTGGCGCTCAACTGCGACCCGAATACCGCCGATCGTGAGAGCGTGCAGGCGGCCAAGCAGTTCCACCTGCACCTGCTCTACTGGACCGCGGGCGAGCTCGCGGCGCTGCGCGCCCCGGGCCGACTCTCCGAGCAGACCTCCGCGCGCCGCCGCAGGCAGTATCTGGATCCGCTGAGCTTCACCGGCGCGCGCGTGATCCAGGAGGCGCTGGCCGGCCTGGAGCTCGTCGTGCCGGGCGCGCGCCTGGCCCCGCTCGACGAGCACGCGGTGATCGCCGGCAAGCAGCCGCTGGGCTGCGTGATCCGCCTGCCGGGCTGGCAGGTGCTGGCGAGCGCGGAATTCGAGGACCTGATCCGGCGCCTGCACGGGCGGCTGCGGCAGGCCGGCGAGCGATTGTGCGCTGCCTTCACCGGCGAGTCCGCGCCGCCGGCGCCCTGGCGGCGGCATCCGCTGCTGCCGGTTGGGGAGATCCGCGCGCGCCTGGCGCGGCAGGGCTGGCCGGCGTCGGTGACCGAAGGGCTGCTCGCGCTGGCGGCGGGGCTGCGCGACCTGCACCAGTTGGACGCCGCGCGGCTGCGGCGTGCCAGCGCCGCGGCGCGCAGCCATTGCATGACGTTGAACCAGCCCTGCTACGGACTCAACCTCCATGCGCCGCGGCGCAATGATCCAGGCGCGCCGCTGATCGATGCCGGACACGTGGACCTGATCATTCAGACCAAGCTGTTCTCGGCAGTGGGCGGTGCCGGGCTGCTGACCCTCGGCGGCATCCCAAGCGTGCGCATCCTGCGCGGCCAGGGCACCTACAGCCCCGGGGACTGGCGGCGGCGCGCGGCCTTCCAGCGGGCCTTCGCGCTGCACAACACCTCGGCGCTGAAGGAGCTGATCGCTGCCGGCTGCGCGCCGGTGCGCCGGCTCGAGGATTTCGAGCGGGGCTGGGTCTGACCGACACGCCGGCATCCATGGACCTCTCCGCACTCGCCCCCTTCTGGATCCTCTTCCCGCTGCTGTCGGCGTTCTTCCATGCCTCCAGGCTCGCGGTCACCAAGCATCTGAGCCTCAGCTTCTCGGCGCGGGCGCTGACGCTGTACGTGAACCTCGCGAGCCTGGTGGTGACCCTGCCGCTGGTGTTCTGGCACCATGATTTCCCGCTCGGGGAGCCGCTCTTCGTCACGGTCGTGCTGCTTGGCGGCGTGGTCTCCGGCGTCGGCGGTTGGGCCCTGAACATCGCCATCCAGCGCAGCGATGTCTCCCTGGTGGGGCCGGTGATGACGCTGACGCCTGCGTTCGTCGTCGCCATCGAATGGCTCGTCATCGGCGATCTGCCGGGGCCGCTGGGCTTCGTCGGTCTGGCCCTGCTGCTGCTCGGCGGCTACGTGCTCAGCGTCGAGCGCGAGCAGACCAGCCCGCTGGCGCCGCTCGAGCGCATGCTCCGAGACCCCGGCAGCGTCTTCACGCTGCTCGCGGCCTTCTGCTTTGCCGCGGCCTCGACCCTCGGGCGGGTCGGCATCCAGATGACCGATCCGCTGTCCTTCGCGGTGGTCGTGGCCATCGTCAATCCCATCGTGCTGTTCGCGTTGTTCAGCGTCCAGGACCATCGCTTCTACCGCGAGGCCTTTCCGCGCGACCTGCGCCGGCAGCTGCGCCCGCTGCTGCTGCTCGGGCTGTTGTTCGCGCTGATGCGCATCGCCGACCAGATCGCGCTGAGCCTGACGCTGGCCTCCTACGCGATGGCGGTCAAGCGCACCGCCGGCATGTTCTCGGTGCTGCTCGGGCACTGGTACTACAACGAGCACCATCTCGCCGCGCGGCTCGGCGGCAGCGCCATCATGCTGCTGGGGCTGGTGCTGCTGACGCAGCATTAAAGATCCTCGCTCGGGCGAGATCTCTTCAAATCCATCAGACCTCTCGGGCGCGCACGATCAAGGCCGCTCCAACGCGAAATCGAAATCGGGATCGGGATCGCAATCGAAATCGCGATCGCGGCGGGGCGCCGCCCATCCCGGGGGGTTACAGAAACTCAGCGAGCTTCATGCCGCTGCCGGTGTCGCGGTGCGCGGCCTGGGCGAGGAACAGCTCGGCGGCGGCGAGCGCGTCGCTGAGCGCGTTGTGGGCGCCGTAGCGGGGCAGGTTGTAGCGCTCGCCGAGGGCGTGCAGGCGCAGGTCCGAGCCCTTGAACGCGGTCCCGCGCCGCTCGAAGATGCGCCGGGCGATGGCCTGGGTGTCGACGGTGCGCACCAGGAGCCCCTGCTGCCACAGGCGCTTGCAGGCGGCGGCGAGGAAGGTTCGCTCGACGCGGGCGTGGTGGGCAATCATCACCCGGCCGGCGAGGTCATGCAGGAATTCCGGCAGGGCCTGGGCCAGATCCAGACCGGTGGCGGCCAGATCGTCGGTGATCTGGTGGATCACGGCGCTGTCCGCCGGGATCGCGCCCTCCACGCGCACCAGCCGGTGGCGGGCGGTGGCGAGATGGATGCGCCGGCCGGTCAGCCGCACCCAGCCGATGCTCAGGATCTGGTCGCGGCGGGCGTCGAGGCCGGTGGTCTCCAGGTCCACGGCCACGTATTCCACGTCGCGGTAGTCACTGCCGGGCCTCGGGAAGGGCTGCGACAGATAGTCGCGCAGCGGCCCCGCCGGCGCCCGGCGCAGCCGCCAGCGCCGGCGCCATTCCATTGCGAGCCCGCTCATCGCGCCCGTGCGTCAGGCAAAGCGCCCGGCCTGGTAGCGCTGGCCGAGGGACTCCTGCATGGTGTTGATCAGCGAGAAGGCGTCCTTGAGATGGCCCCGCTCCAGCGGCGAGAGGGCGTCCGGCGACAGAAAGTTGTCCGCCTGCTCGCCATGCTTGAGCTGGCGCGCCTGGTGGCGCATGCGCAGCGTGCCGATGAACTCCGCGGCGTCCACCAGGTTGGCGGCACCGTCTTTGCTGAGCGCGCCTTCCTCGCCGGCGGCCTGGAGCCGGTCGAGGGTATTGACCTCGGTGATGCCGGCGGACAGCGCGTAGACCCGTGCCAGGTCGACGATGGGCACTATGCCGCGGTGCTTGATGTCGAAGGTGTGGTCGTGCTCGCCGCCGTGGATCAGCACGAACTTGCGGAAGAAGCCGAGCGGCGGGCGATGCTTGAGCGCGTTCGCGGCCATGTAGGCGATGAAGATGCGGTCCTTCTTCGAGAGGTTCACCACGCGCTCGTGCAGCTCTCCGAACAGGCCCTCCGGGTCGTGGATCGGGCGCAGGTCGAAGAACACGCTGGAGAGCATCAGCGCCATCGGCTCCGGGCGCTTGATCCACTTGTTGAAATACTTGGTCCAGATCGCGAGCGGCTGGCGCCACTTCGGGTTGCTGGCCATGACCTCGCCGGGGCAATAGATATAGCCGCAGGCGTCGAGGCCGTCGTTGACGATCTTCGCCAGCGCGGCGAAGTAGGCGTCGTCCTCCGGCTCCATGTGATCGGCGATGAGCAGCGCGTTGTCCTGGTCGGAATGGGACGACTGCTCGCGACGCGCCTGGGAGCCGCCGGCCATCCAGCAGTAGGGCACCGGCGGCGCGCCGAGCTCCGCCTCGGCCAGCTCCAGCAGCCGCTGCGTGATGGCGTCGGTCACGGCGCTGACCGCCTGGCCGATCTGATCCGCGGTGGCGCCGGAGCCCACCAGCTGGATCTGCAGCTCGCCGAGCTTGCCGCTGATGGCCGCCAGCGTGTCGACGCTGTCGGCCTTGCGGATGTCGCCCACCAGGTAGACCGCGTTGGCGCTCTGCACCCGCACCAGGTCCGATGTCGACAGCACACCGAGCACCCGGTGACCGTCGAGCACCGGCAGGTGGTGCACGTTCAGCCGGGTCATGGTCAGCAGGGCCTGGAAGCCGAGGGTGTCCGCGTCCACGGTCTTGAGCTGCGCGGTCATGATGTCGCTCACCGGGCTCTCCGGGGACAGACCGGCGGCGAGGCAGCGGTTGCGCAGATCCCGGTCGGTGACGATGCCGGCGAGCCGGTCCTCGTCGATGATCACCAGCGACGAGCAGCGCGCGGCGCTCATGATCCTGGCCGCCTGATGAATGGTGGTCTCCGGCTCCGCGTAGACCAGATCCCGGCCGATCAGATCGCGCACCTGCACCGTCATCAGCGCGGTGCTGCCCTCGGTGTCCTGCTTGATCGCGTCGAGTGCCTTGCGCAGGCGCTCGGAGAAAGACTGATCGAAGTGCTCGGCGAACTCCGGATGCTGCTCGCGCAGCCGCGCGAGCTCGGTGCAGGGCAGCAGGTACGCGAGCGTGTCCTCGGAGGTCTGTCCCGGCAGCGGCAGCCGCGGATCGCCGCCGCCGCAGGGACTCCGGCACAGGTCCCCTTCAGCCAGCTTCGCGACCAGGTTGCCGTCGTCGTCGCGCATCTCCACCGCGCCGCGGCGCAGCACGTACAGGAAGGGCTCCTCGTCGTCCGCCGGCGGAAACGCCGACCCCCGGCGCAGGTAGCGGACCTGAAGGCGCTTGGGCAGCGCCTCCAGCGTCTCCTCCGGCAGCCGATCGAAGGGTGCATGGCTGGCCAGGAACTCACGAATCTCGATCAGCTCGACATCCATTGGATGCTCCGTGGTGGCGTTCAGGGATCTGGTTATCGTCGAGCCGCAACCATAACCGAAACCCGCCCCGGCGGCATCGGGTGCACGCGGTGATCAACGGGAGCCTGCACGGACCACTGCCACGGCACGGGCGTCTCGATGCCCCGAGGCTCGCCGACTCCAGTCGGCGAGCCTCGGGGCGCTCGGAGGGGGCTTGGGCCGTGCTCCGTTAGGCGGCGTTGGCGGAGCTCAGATGCACGGTCTTCAGCGGCACGCTGCGCAGACGCTGACCGGTCGCGGCGAAGAGGGCGTTGAGCACCGCAGGTGCGGCGACGGCGATGGTGGGCTCTCCGATGCCGCCCCAGAAGCCGCCGGACGGCATGACGATGACCTCGACCTCGGGCATATCCTTCAGCAGCAGGGACGGGTAGTCGTGGAAGTTGCTCTGCACGACGGCGCCGTTCTCAAGCGTACATTCGCCATGGAACAGCGCCGAGAGGCCGTAGACGAAGGAGCCTTCGACCTGGGCCTCGATCTGCTGCGGGTTGACGGCATAGCCGGGGTCGGTGGCGGCGACGATGCGCTGCAGCCTGACCTTGCCTTGGTCCATCGAGATCTCGGCGCAGGCGGCCACATAGCTGCCGAAGGTCTTGGTGACCGCGAGGCCGCGGTGGATGCCGCCGCCGGCTGGCTTGCCCCAGCCGGCCTTCTCGGCGACGGCCTCCAGCACCGCCAGGCTCTTCGGATGGTCGGCCATGAGCTTACGCCGGAAGTCGAGCGGGTCCTTGCCCGCGGCGTGGGCCAGCTCGTCGATGAAGCACTCCATGTAGATGGCGTTCTGGTTGATGTTGACGCCGCGCCAGAAGCCCGGGGGGACCGGCGGGTTGCGCATCGCGTGCTCCACCAGCAGGTTCGGCACCGTGTAGCTGATGGCGTGATCGCCGTCCGCATGGAAGCCCTGAAAGGTGACCGGATCCGCGCCATCGGGCGCCATCGCCTGCGGTCGCACCGCTGCCAGGATGGACTGGCCGGAGATGCGCACGTGTAAAGCGGTCAAGTCGCCTGTCTCGTCCAACCCGCCCGCCAGCCGGCACTTGGTGATCGGGTGATAGTGGCCGTGGGCCATGTCCTCCTCGCGGGTCCAGAGGAGCTTCACCGGTGTGCCAGGCAACTGCTTAGCGATGAGCACTGCCTGCGTCACGAAATCGTGGAAGGCGCCACGCCTGCCAAATCCTCCCCCCAAGTGGATCTTGTGCACGTCGCACTGGGTCATCGGCAGGCCGGCCGCCGCGGCCGCGGCCTCCAGGGCCGCCTCGCCGTTCTGGGTGGGGCACCAGACCTCGCAGCGCTCCCCGGTCCACACAGCGGTGGCGTTCATGGGCTCCATGGTGGCGTGGTTCTGGTAGGGGTAGGCGTAGACGGCCTCGATGGTCCTGGCCGCCCCGGCCAGCCCTTGCCTGGCATCGCCGTTGGCGTTGCCGACGAACACCTGCTCGTCGGAGGTGAGACCCTCGTCCAGCATCGCGTCGATGTCCGCGCTGCTGAGATTGGCGTGCGGGCCCTTGTCCCAGCTGACGGGCAGCGCGTCCAGCGCGGTCTTGGCCTGCCACCAGGTGTCGGCGACCACCGCCACGGCGTTATTGCCGACGGGCACGACGGCGCGCACCCCAGGCATGTCGCGCACCTGTGATGCCTCGAAGGACGCGAGCTTGCCGGTAAACACCGGGCAGGCCCTGATGGCAGCGTTGAGCATGCCGGGCAGCGTCAGGTCGGCGCCGAAGACCTGCTTGCCGTTCAGCTTGTCGAGCGTGTCCAGGCGCTTCACCGGCTTGCCGATCAGCGTCCAGTCGCTCGGGTCCTTGAGCTCCACGTGCTCAGGCGGCCAGAGCTCGGCGGCGGCCTGTGCCACCGTGCCGTAGGTGGTGCTCCGCCCCGACGCATCGTGGGTGATGACGCTGTTTTCGGCACGGCATTCTTCCATCGGGACGCCCCAGGCCTCCGCGGCGGCCTGTATCAGCATCTGCCTTGCGACTGCGCCGCCCTTGCGCACGTAGGAGTGGCTGTCGCGGATGCCGCGGCTGCCGCCGGTGGAGAAGCTGCCCCAGACCCGGTCCCGCCGCAGGTTCTCACCGGGCGTCGGGTACTCGGTGGTGACCTTGGACCAGTCGCACTGAAGCTCCTCGGCCACCAGCTGCGCAAGGCCGGTGAGGGTACCCTGGCCCATCTCCGAGCGGGCGATGCGGATGATGACGGTATCGTCCGGCCGCACCACAACCCAGGCGTTGATCTCCGGGGTCTCGCCGTCGGACGGGGTCTTCCCGGCAGGGCCTTCGCTGGCCATGGCCGCGCGGCCGAGCCCGGGGACCATCATTCCCAGCGCGAAGCCGGCGCCCGCGGCGGTGCTGCCGATCAGGAACTCCCGGCGCGAGACCTTGAGAACCTCTGTGCTCATGACGATTCCCCCTTGCGCTTGATCCCGGCGGCCAGGTGGATGCCCCGGCGCACACGGTTGAAGGTGCCGCAGCGGCAGATGTTGGTCACCGCCGCGTCGATGTCGGCGTCCGACGGGTCTGGATTGTCCGCCAGCAGTGCCGCGGCCGTCATGATCATGCCCGGCTGGCAATAGCCGCACTGGGGCACGTCCAGCTCGGCCCAGGCCTGCTGCACCGGGTGATCGTTGTCCGGGGACAGGCCCTCGATGGTGACGATTTCCTGGCCCCCTGCCATCGCGGACAGGGGCAGGGTGCAGGAGCGCACCGCCTCGCCGTCGACATGGACCGTGCAGGAGCCGCAGGCCCCGATGCCGCAGCCGTACTTCGTGCCGGTGAGCCCCAGCTGCTCTCGCAGGACCCAGAGCAGCGGTGTGGATGGGTCGACATCCACGTCGACCTGGTTGCCGTTGACTTTCAGTTTCGTCATGGACGGATCTCCCGGACCCAGCGCTCGAACAAGGGCCAGACTTTGCCTGTCATGACGGTGCGGGGCAAGGTCCGATCCGGCAGGCGGCCGGCAGGGCTGTGTTGCAGCCCGGCAACGCGGGGACAGGCGGCGTCACGGGGTCAGGCGGCGTCAGGTCTTGACTGTTGCCTGCGGGGTTCAGGCGGCGTCAGGTCTTGACTGTTGCCTGCGCGCCCGTCCTGAGGGGATCCGCTCCATCGTAAGACCCTGGTGTCAGTCACTGGCCTTCTCGGGTCGGCGCTCCTCGCGCAGGGCCCTGATCTCGGCGTTGATCTGATCGAGCCTCAACCGCCCGCCGCCGCTTTCGTGCGCCTGTACCCGGAGCACATCCACGGTTGGCCGCGGTGGTCGCGGCGCGATGCCTGGAGGTCGCGCTCCGGGTGCGGGGGATTGGTTCCGGTCAGGATCGCGGCGGGCTTGCCGAGGGGCGTCAGCAAAAGCTCGTGATGTCGCGTGTGGCAGGGCATTGCGCACATTCGGGTGCCGCGCGCGCTGCCCTGTCGCTATGAGTCCACGAGCCCGAAGCCGCTGTCAGCGCCGCCGTCCCTGCACCCGCAGCCGTAGGGCATTGAGCCGAATGAAGCCGGTCGCGTCGCCCTGGTCGTAGGCGCCGGCGTCTTCCTCGAAGGTGGCGATGGATTCGTCGAACAGGCTGTTGCTGTCCGACCGGCGGCCGACGACAAGAACATTGCCCTTGTAGAGCTTCAGGCGCGCGTCGCCGTTGACGACCTGCTGGGTCTGGTCGATGGCGGCCTGGAGCATCTCGCGCTCGGGGCTGAACCAGTAGCCGTTGTAGATCAGCTCGGCGTAGCGGGGCATCAGCTCGTCTTTGAGGTGCGCCGCCTCGCGGTCGAGCGTCAGCGACTCCATCGCGCGGTGGGCCTTGAGCATGATGGTGCCGCCGGGGGTCTCGTAGCAGCCGCGGGACTTCATGCCGACGTAGCGGTTCTCGACGATGTCGGCGCGGCCGACCCCGTTGGCGCCGCCGATGCGGTTGAGCGCCGCGAGCACCTCGGCCGGGGTCATGGCCTTGCCGTCGATGGCGGTGATGTCGCCGCGGGTGAAGGTCAGCGTGAGCTCGGTGGGGGTGTCCGGCGCGTCCTCGGGGGCGACGCTCCAGCGCCACATGTCCTTGCCGGGCTCGACCCAGGGATCCTCGAGGTCGTAGCCCTCGTAGGAGATGTGCAGCAGGTTGGCGTCCATGGAGTAGGGGGACTTGCTGCCGTCGCGCTTCTGCTCGATGGCAATGCCGTGCTCGGCGGCGTAACGCATCAATTTCTCCCGCGAGAGCAGGTCCCATTCCCGCCACGGGGCGATGATCTTGATGTCCGGGTTCAGCGCATAGGCGGTCAGCTCGAAGCGGACCTGATCGTTGCCCTTGCCGGTGGCGCCGTGGCTGATGGCATCGGCGCCGGTCTCGGCGGCGATCTCGACCAGGCGCTTGCCGATCAGCGGCCGGGCGATGGAGGTGCCGAGCAGGTACTCGCCCTCGTAGATGGCGTTGGCGCGGAACATCGGGTAGACGAAGTCGCGCACAAACTCCTCGCGCAGGTCGTCGATGTAGATCTCCTCGACGCCGGCGGCCTGGGCCTTGGCGCGAGCGGGCTCCACCTCTTCGCCCTGGCCGATGTCGGCGGTGAAGGTGACCACCTCGCAGCCGTACTCCTGCTGCAGCCACTTGAGGATCACGGAGGTGTCGAGGCCGCCGGAGTAGGCGAGGACGACTTTCTTCACGGGGGTGCGGGCCATGTTGCGACTCCGAATGGGGGCAAATCGAGCAGTATAAGCGCTTCGCGGACGGGCGGGGCTTGGCCGTGCAGGGCGCGCTCGCTTGGCAGCGGGTCGATCGGCGCGTGCTCCCGCCGCGGTCTCGGTCGCGGCTCAGCGCTTCGCGAGGAAGCCTTCCAGCGCGCCGATGAAGGCGTCCGGACGGTCGGCATAGACCCAGTGTCCGGCGTTGGCGATCGCGCGCAGCCGGGCCAGCGGGAACAGCTGGCGGATCGCCGGCAGGGCGTCGGCGCCGACGTAGCTCGATTCGGTGCCATAGAGGAACAGCGCGGGCCCGGCGAACTGGCGGCCGCCGGGGTCCGGAAACCCGCGCAGCCCAGCCATCGCCGCGGCGATGGCTGGCAGGTTGAAGCGCCAGCGCCAGCCGTCGCCCTCGTGGACGAGGTTCTGCAGCAGGTAGGCCCGCACCGGCGCGCTCGCAATCGCGCCGGCGAGCCGGCGGTCGGCGTCGGCGCGGTTGGCGATCGCCCCCAGCGGCAGCGCGCGCAGCGCGTCCACCAGCGTCTCGAAGCTGTCCGGATAGCGCACCGGGGCGATGTCGACGACGCCGACGGCGGCGACCTGACGCGGGTACCGCAGCGTCAGCTCCATCGCGGCCTTGCCGCCCATGCTGTGACCGACGACCACCACCGGCCCGAGGCCCTGATCCCCGGTCCACGCGGCCAGGTCGTCGGCCATCGCCGGGTAGTCCATCTCCGGCGCATGCGGAGAGCGGCCATGGTTGCGCAGGTCCGGCACCAGCACCGGTCGCGCGGCGGCGAGCCGGCGGGCGATGCCGTGCCAATTGGCACCGGAGCCGAATAGTCCGTGCAGCAGCACCAGGGGTGTCGCCCCATTGGCACCGTAGCGGCGCGCCTGGAGCGGGACGGTCGCCATCAAAGCGTCCCCGAATTGTCAGAATTCCGAAATAATTCAGCGACTTTCATTGGATGTTCATCTGCCCTCAACGGCCCTGCAACAAATTGTGGAGACCATAGCAGGGACTTGAATATGGGGGGTGTGATCGATGAGTCGAGTCGAGCGCATACGGCCGTGGAAGTATCGCAGCATCTGGATCTCCGATGTCCACCTGGGCTTTCGGGGCTGTCAGGCCGAGTTCCTGCTGGATTTCCTGCAGTCGACCGATTGCAAGCAGCTGTATCTGGTCGGAGACATCGTCGACCTCTGGGCGATGAAGAACGGCATCTTCTGGCCCCAGGCACACAACAACGTGGTGCGGGCGCTGCTGGAGAAGGCGCGCAACGGCACCGAGGTGATCTACGTGCCGGGCAACCATGACGACGCCTTCCGCGACCACATCGGCGCCAACTTCGGCGACGTGGCGGTGCGCGACGAGGTCGTCCACACGACCGCCGATGGGCGCCGGTTTCTGATCCTGCACGGCGACAAGTTCGACCGCGTGGTGCAGAACCGGCGCTGGCTGGCGAAGCTGGGATCACGCCTGTACGACCTGCTGCTCGGCGTCAACCACCGCTTCAACGTGCTGCGCCGGCGTCTCGGGCTGCCTTACTGGTCGCTGGCCGCCTACCTGAAGCACCGGGTCAAGGACGCGGTGAACTACATCGGCGACTTCGAGCAGGCGGTGGCCGACGAGGCGAAGCGCCACGACGTGGACGGCATGATCTGCGGCCACATCCACCACGCCGAGATCCGCGACATCGATGGCGTGATCTACTGCAACTGCGGCGACTGGGTGGAGAGCTGCACGGCCCTGGTCGAGCACCACGACGGCAGCATGGGGCTGATGCGCTGGACCGAGGGGCAGCAGGTGCTGACCACCGAGTGGCCGGCGCCGCTGCCGGCGGCGGCGATGGTGCGCGCCGGCTGACGGCGCCGCGGGACCGACGGCAGCGGCGTCAGTCGATCAGCCGACGGTAGCGCGCCCAGTCGAACGCGGGCCCCGGGTCGGTCTTGCGCCCCGGGGCGATGTCGCTGTGGCCGGTGATGCGCTCGGAACCAATGGCCGGATAACGGCGGCGGACCTCCGCGGTCACGACGGCAAGGCATTGGTACTGCGCGTCGGTGAACGGGATATGGTCGGCGCCCTCGAGCTCGATGCCGACGGAAAAATCGTTGCAGGCGCTGCGCCCATCGAAGCAGGACGGGCCCGCGTGCCAGGCGCGGTGATTCAGGCTCACGAACTGGACCAGCTCGCCGTCGCGTCGGATCAGCAGATGCGCCGATACCCGAACCCCGGCAATGGCGGCGAAGTAGGGATGCGCCCGCGGGTCCAGCCGGTTCTGGAACAATGCCTCGATCCACGGACCGCCGAAGTCCTCGGGCGGCAGGCTGATGTTGTGGATTACCAGCAGGTCGACGGCGACGCCCTCGGGACGCGGGTCCCAGTTCGGCGACGGCGCATGGCGCGCCTGCGCCAGCCAGCCGTGCTCGCTGCCGGATTCGGGCTGCGCTTGCGTGCCGGCCGGGGTTGAGCGGACCTCGCTCATTGCCGGCGCAGCATCATGCCCTTGATGACCAGGTCGGTCAGGCTGACGATGCCGACCACCTCCCCGTGGTCGACCACCGGCGCCCGCGACAGATCGAAGCGCGCGAACAGCCGCGCGCAGTAGCGGATGTCCATATCCGGCGGCACGCTCACCAGCGGCTTCGACATGATCTCATAGATGTTGACCCGGTCCGGCGCGCGGTCCTTCGCCAGGACCTGCCGGGCGATATCGGAGATCATCACCATGCCGTATTCGTCGTCGTCGTGGCGTTTGCGCACCACCAGCGACTTGGTGTCCACGTGCAGCATCCGGTCCAACGCCTGGGCGACGGTGTCCATCCCGTCCACCATGTCGAACTCGCGCTTCATGACGTCGCGCACGCGGATGATTCGCTGCTCACTCATACTCAGATCTCCTCCTGGACCTTCTCGGAGAGGACGCGGATCTGGTGGCTGATGCCCACCGCGTCCTCCACGTCCACCTGGAAGGCGATGCCGCAGCCGGCCTGCTCCTCGAAGCGGCCGACCTCGGCGATGGTCTCCAGGATGTGCCGTGCCAGGTGCTCCTCGACCAGCAGCAGCAGCACGTCGCGCTGCGTCTCGAGGTTGAGGCCGAAGAAGGTCTTCTGCTTCTGCGCGCCTTCGCCGCGGGCCTGGCTGATGACGGTGGAGCCGGTGGCGCCGGCGGCGCGGGCGGCCTCCAGCACCTCCGGCGTCTCCGTGCGTTCCACAAGGGCGATGATGAGCTTGAAGTGCATCGTCAGGTCTCCTCGGATTTGGCCCCGGCGCGCCGGCCGAAGCGTGCGTAGAGCTCACTGAGCTGGGCAAAGGCCAACACGGACATGATCGGGAACAGGCTCGCGAAGGCGATCAGGCCGAACCCGTCCAGCATCGGATTGCGGCCGGGAATGCTGCTGGACAGCCCGAGCCCGAGGGCCGCCACCAGCGGCACCGTGACCGTGGAGGTCGTGACGCCGCCGGAATCGTAGGCGAGCGCGATGATGGTGCGTGGCGCAAACGCGGTCTGGATCAGCACCAGCACGTAGCCGGAGATGATGTAGTAGTGCAGCGGCGTGCCGCTGACGATGCGGTAGGCGCCCAGTGTGATGCCCACCGCGACGCCGATGGCCACGGCGATGCGCAGGCCCCAGACGCCGATCGCGCCCGCGGACACCTGGTTCGCCTTGATCGCCACGGCGATCAGCGACGGCTCGGCGATCGTGGTCGCGAAGCCGATCGCGAACGCGAACAGGTACACCCATAGATAGGCCAGCGAGTGGGCCTGCTGGGCCGGCGGCGACCCGGGCTCCTGCGCCTGTCCGAGAAACTCGGGTGCCGTGAGCTGTGCCGCCATCAGCTTGCCGAGCGGGAACAGGGCCGTCTCCAGCCCCTGCACGAAGAACGCGAGGCCGATCAGCACCAGCACGAAGCCCAGCAGGATGCGGCCCAGATTCGGGATCGGGCGGCGCAGCGCGACGACCTGAAAGCCGATCAGGATCGCGATGATCGGCAGCACGTCGTCGATCGTGGCACAGACCGGCACGACGTGGTCGAAGGCGCAGACGCCGTCGAGCCAAGCGCTGGCCGGCTCAGAGGAGGAT
>Ga0316576_10000409_pt1 | contig 19808 bp, 22 predicted proteins | sample S0NA_FD_203075 | JGI IMG/M metagenome (GOLD analysis project Ga0316576, IMG submission 203075) | Rhizosphere microbial communities from salt marsh grasses in Alabama, United States - S0-2_050615r3r5 | ecosystem: Host-associated > Plants > Roots > Rhizosphere | place: USA: Alabama | collected... | reverse complement strand
TGACCCAGGTGGTGGCTCCGCTCTCGACGTAGCGGATCCCCAGGGCAGGCTGGTCTTCGACGAACGACACCCCGAGCGACTGCACCGGGCCGTCGGGGGTGAGCAGCGCTGCCGCGAACGCCTCCGGGTCGGTGACGGTGCTCAGCTCGTCGGCCGCCTCCTCGGGGAGCTTCAGCCACTTCTCCCCGAGCGTTCGGCGGGCGTCCTCCTCGACGACCGTGCCCAGCCAGTCGAGGTTCCCCCGCACGTACACGCCGCCGTCGACCGCCAGCACCTCGAACGTCGACCCGTCACGGGTGAGCGTCCCCTGGACGCCCCGGCCCAGCCGACCCGACTCGGCCTCGACGGTGGCACCCGGCCGCGTCAGCGCCGCACCGGAGGAGAACACCAGGTCCAGCGGCTCCCCCGCGGTCGGGGAGCCCTCCACCCGGTAGCTGCGCGCCTCGGCCAGGGTGGCCAGGGCCTGGTCGATCACGGCGTCCGGGGCCAGCTCGTCGACACGGTTGGTCACCTGCTCGGCAGGATCGACGACGGGGGTCGCCGCGGGCGGAGGCGTCTGCCCCGTCGCCCCGCCCTCCTCCTCGCCGCCGCAGCCGACAGCGGCAGCCGCGACCACCACGACCGCCAGCACGAGGCGTCGGCGTCGCGCCGGGGGAGCCATCGGCACCGAGCGGGGCACGTCCGCAGAGCCTAGTTCTTCCGGCTGCCATGCTCGGGTCAGCGACGTCCACGCCGGTAGCCTCCGGGCTCATGACGACGCGCATCCGCCTGGTCTTCGCCGCTCGGCTGGCCGGCACGGACGTGTTCGACCCGGCCGGGGACCGGGTCGGCAAGGTGCGCGACGTCGTCGTGCGGTTCCTCCCCGACATGCGCCCCCCGCAGGTCGTGGGGTTCGTGGTCGAGGTGGCGCTGCGACGACGCATCTTCGTGCCGGTGACCAGGGTGACGAGCATCGCCGCGGGCCAGGTGATCACCACGGGGCTGATCAACGTCCGCCGGTTCGAGCGCCGGTCCGGCGAGACGCTCGTGCTCGAGGACCTGCTGGACCGGCGGGTGCGCATCCGTGAGACCGGCGAGACCGCGGTCGTCTACGACCTCGGCATGGAGCCGAGCAGGCAGCGGGACTGGTTGCTGACCCGGGTGGCGCTGCAGAGGGGCGGGGGGCGGTTCCGACGCCGCGCCGACACGCAGATCCTGGACTGGGACCAGGTCGACGGCTGGGCGGTCTCCGACCACGAGCAGGGGGCGGCGAACCTGCTCAGCGCGCTCTCGAGCCTGCGCGCCCAGGACCTCGCCGACGTGCTCATCAACCTCCCTCCCAAGCGTCGGGCCGAGGTGATGAACGCCCTCGACGACGAGCGTCTCGCCGACGTCGTCGAGGAGCTCGACGACCGCGACCAGATGGCGATCATCTCCGGGCTGGACTCCGAGCGGGCCGCGGACGTGCTCGAGGAGATGGCCCCGGACGACGCGGCGGACCTGCTCACGGAGCTGCCGCCCGAGCTCGCCGAGGAGCTGCTCTCGCTCATGGAGCCGGAGGAGGCCGACCCGGTGCGCCAGCTCATGAGCTACGACGACGAGAGCGCCGGCGGCCTCATGACGAACGAGCCGGTGATCGTCGCCCCGAACACCACCGTCGCCGAGGCCCTCGCCCACCTGCGCAACCCCGACCTGACCCCGGCCCTGGCCGCGGCCGCCTACGTCACCCGGTACCCGTTGGAGACCCCGACGGGCCGGTACCTGGGCGTTGCGCACATCCAGCGACTGCTGCGCGAGCCGCCGTCGAGCATGGTCTCGACGGTGGCCGACCGGGACCCCGAACCGCTGACGGTCGAGGCCTCCCTGCAGGACATCACCCGCTACCTCGCCACCTACAACCTGGTGGCGGCACCGGTCGTCGACGACGGTGGCCACATGCTCGGCGCGGTGTCGGTCGACGACGTGCTCGACCACCTGCTCGGCACCAGGTGGCGCCGCCAGGATCCCGATCACGAGGAGGCACCCGATGGAACGTGACCGGCTCGACCTGCCCCGCTCGCCCCGTCGGCAGCTGCGCGGCCCGTCCGTGGACGCCGAGGCCTTCGGGAAGGTCTCGGAACGGATAGCCCGGTTCATCGGCACCGGGCGCTTCCTCGTCTACATGACGGTGTTCATCGTGTTCTGGCTGCTGTGGAACACGTTCACCTCCGGCGAGATTGAGTTCGACCCGTACCCGTTCATCTTCCTCACGCTGGTGCTCTCGGTGCAGGCGTCCTACGCCGCACCGCTCATCCTGCTCGCGCAGAACCGGCAGGACGACCGCGACCGGGTCTCGCTGGAGCAGGACCGCACCGTGGCCGCCCAGGCGCGCGCCGACATGGAGTTCCTGGCCCGCGAGATCGCGGCGCTGCGGCTGGCCGTCGGGGAGGTGGCGACGCGCGAGTTCATCCGCTCCGAGCTGCGCGACCTGTCCGAGGACATCGCCGAGGACATCGCCGAGGAGCTCGAGGAGATGAGCGACGAGGGCGCCGAGGGGACACCGGCACGCTGAGTCCGCGTAGGCTGGGCTGACGACAGGGGAGCGCGCAAGCGCTGAGAGTGCGGGACCCCCGCAGACCCTTCGAACCTGATCCGGGTCATGCCGGCGCAGGAAGTCGCGGGGCGCTCCTCTCGTCACCGAGAGGAGCGACGGTGATCGCAGAGATCCAGGTGGTGCCCCACCCTCCCGGGGACGACCCCGCGCGCTCGCCCGGGGCCACGTACCGGCACGTCGAGGCGGCCATCGCGGTGGTCGCAGCGTCCGGGCTGCGCCACGAGGTCGGCGCCCTGGGGACGACGGTCGAGGGCGACCCCGACGTCGTGTGGCCGGTGCTGCGCCGCGCCCACGAGGCCGCCCTGACCAGCGGCGCCACGTCTGTCGTGTCAGTGGTCAAGCTCTTCTCCGGGACCGGCGCGGCCACCGGGATGGACGACCTGGTGCGAGGGCACCGGTGACCCGCTGGCTGCCGCCGGCCGGGCTCCTGCTGGGTGTGGTCGTGGCCTGGGAGGCGCTGGTCCGCCTGCTCGGCGTCCCCGCGTACCTGCTGCCGGCCCCCAGCGAGATCGGCTCGGTGCTCGTCTCCGACGCCGGAGTCATCGCCGGGCACGCGCTGGCCACCGGCGCGACGGCGCTGCTGGGGCTGGCCCTCGGCACCGTGACCGGGGTGGCGCTGGCGGTTGTCATGGCCGGCTCCTCGGCGGCTCGCTCGGCGCTGTACCCGCTGGTCGTGGTGTCCCAGTCGGTCCCCATGGTGGTGCTCGCGCCGCTGTTCGTCGTCTGGTTCGGCTTCGGGCTGCTCCCCCGCGTGCTCGTGGTGGCCCTCGTCTCCTTCTTCCCCGTCGCCGTCGCCACCGTCGGGGGGCTGCTCGCCGCCGACCGCGACCAGGTCGACCTGCTCCGCGCGATGGGCGCCGGCCGGGGAGAGGTCACCCGGCACGTGCTCGTCCCCGGTGCCCTGCCCAGCCTGCTCACCGGCCTGAAGGTCGCCGCGTCCTACGCCATGTTCGGCGCGGTGGTGGGCGAGTGGATCGGCGCGTCGGTGGGACTCGGCCTGTACCTGGAACGCTCCCGCGCGTCGTTCGCCACCGACCAGATGTTCGCGGCGGTAGCGGTGATCGCCATCGTCAGCGTGACGCTCGTCGGACTCGTGTTCCTCCTGGAGAGGATGGTTCTGCCGTGGAAGGTCCCTCGGTCCCGCACCGCCCGGCTGGCGCAGTCGTGGTGAGCCGACGCCGCCGGGGGTGGGTGCGGCCGGCCGGCGTGGCCGCCGCTGTGCTGGTCGCCGGTTGCGTGGCCACCGCCTGCGGCACGGCCGAGGAGAGCGACGCGCGGCCGGTCACCCTCATGCTCAACTGGACCCCGAACGCTCACCACGTGGGGATCTACGCCGCACTCGCCCAGGGCTGGTACGACGACGCCGGCATCGACCTGACGGTGGTGGAGCCCGCCGACGCGGGGGTGGAGCAGGCCGTGGCCAGCGGGGCGGCCCAGGTCGGGCTGGCCCAGGCGGAGTCCCTGCTGCCGGCCAGGGCCGCGGGCGTCCCCGTGGTCTCCGTGGCGACCGTGCTGCCGGTGAACGACTCCGCCCTGTTCGGCCTGGCCTCCGACGGCATCGACCGGCCGGCCGACCTCGCCGGCACCCGCTACGGCGGCTTCGGCGGGGCCCTGGAGACCGAGATCATCTCGGCGCTGGTGGAGTGCGACGGCGCCGACCCCTCAGAGGTCGAGTTCGTCACCATCGGCAACGTCGACTACCTGGCCGGGCTGCAGGCCGACCAGTTCGACACGGCCTGGGTGTTCTCGGGCTGGGACGTGCTGCGGGCCGAGCAGGTCGAGGGCGTCGACACCACACAGATCCGGTTCTCCGACTGGCTGGGCTGCATCCCCAACTGGTACACGCCGCTGGTACTGACCTCCACCACGCTGGCCGAGTCCGACCCCGACCTCGTGCGCGACGTCCTGGCGGTCACCGCCCGCGGCTACGCGCTCGCCGAGGACGACCCTGCGGGGGCCGCCGAGCTGATGCTGGGCGAGGTGCCCGAGCTCGACCCCGAGCTCGTCCGGGCGTCCGTGGCCTACTACGCCCCGCGCTTCTCCGACGGGGAGTGGGGGGTCCAGGACGAGCAGACCTGGCTGGACTTCGCGGGCTTCCTGCTCTCTGCTGCGGTGGTCGACGAGCCTGTCGACGCAGCGGCGGCGTTCACCAACGAGTTCCTCCCCGGTGGCTGAGCCCGCCTGGGAGGTCAGGGACCTACGCCACGAGTTCCCTCCCTCGGCGGCCGGAGGAGCGCCCATGGCCGTGCTCGACGGGCTGACGCTCGCGGCCGAGCCCGGCCAGTTCGTCGCCCTGGTCGGGCCCAGCGGCTGCGGCAAGAGCACCGTGCTGCGCGTGCTCGCCGGGCTCCTTCGCCCCGACGGCGGGGAGGCGTTCGTCGCCGGCGCACGGGTGACCGGCCAGCCTGGAGCGTGCGCGCTGCAGCCGCAACGCGACACCCTGCTGCCCTGGAAGCGCTGCCTCGACAACGCCGTCCTCGGGGCACGGGTGGCCGGGATGCCCCTCGAGCAGGCCCGCGAGCAGGCCCTGGCCCTCTGGGACCGGTTCGGGCTCACCGGGTACGAGGACGCCTGGCCGGCCGACCTGTCCGGAGGGATGCGCCAGCGGCTGGCCCTGCTCCGGGCCTTCCTCTCCCCGCGAGAGGTGATCCTGCTCGACGAGCCGCTCGGGGCTCTGGACGCGATCACCCGCCGCGACCTCCAGGTGTGGCTGGAGGGGGTGTGGGACACCGACCCTCGCACAGTGCTGCTCGTCACGCACGACGTGGACGAGGCGCTGCTGCTCTCGGACCGCGTGGTGGTGCTCTCGGACCGGCCGGCCCGCGTGGTCGCCGACGTGGCTGTCACGCTGCCACGCCCGAGGGACGCCATGACGGTGGCCGGCGAGGCCTTCGGGAGCCTTCGTGCCCAGGTGCTCGACGCGCTGCGAGCCGGTCACCGGTCGGCCGGCTGAGGCGGACGAGGCCGAGGCTTCGTAGCATCGACCCGTGACACCAACGCCGTCCACGCCCGACGACCTGGCCGCAGCGGTCCGCGCCGCCCTCGCCACGGTCGACGACCCCGAGATCCGCCGACCCATCACCGAGCTGGGCATGGTCCGCGACGTGTCCGTCGAGGACGGGCGAGCCCGCGTCGAGGTGCTCCTCACCGTCGCCGGGTGCCCGTTGCGCGACACCATCACCCGGGACGTCACCGCGGCCGCCCAGGCCGTCGACGGAGTCGGTGAGGTCCAGGTCGTGCTCGACGTCATGACTGACGAGCAGAGGACGGCCCTGCGCGAGAAGCTGCGCGGGCCGGCCAAGGACATCCCCTTCGCCAAGCCGGGCTCGCTCACCCGGGTGTACGCAGTGGCCTCCGGCAAGGGCGGGGTCGGCAAGTCATCCCTCACCGTCAACCTGGCTGCAGCCATGGCCGCCGAGGGGTTGTCGGTGGGGCTGCTGGACGCCGACATCTACGGCCACTCCACCCCCCGCATGCTGGGCGTCGAGGGGATGCGCCCGACCGTGGTCGAGCAGATGATCCTCCCGGTCCCGGCCTACGACGTGCGCCTGATCTCCACCGAGATGTTCAAGCCCGACCGCAGCGCGCCGGTCGCCTGGCGGGGACCGATGCTGCACCGCGCGCTCGAGCAGTTCCTCACCGACGTGTACTGGGGCGACCTGGACGTCCTGCTTCTCGACCTGCCCCCGGGGACCGGGGACGTGGCGATCTCGCTGGCCCAGCTGCTGCCCGGGGCGGAGCTCGTCATCGTCACCACACCGCAGCTGGCGGCGGCCGAGGTCGCCGAGCGTGCCGGCAGCATCGGTGTCCAGACCCGGCAGCGGATCGCCGGTGTCATCGAGAACATGGCCTGGCTGGCCTGCCCCCACTGCGGAGAGAGCCTCGACGTGTTCGGCTCCGGAGGCGGCGAGGCCGTCGCCGAGGCCCTGAGCCGCATCACCGGGAGCACCGTCCCGTTGCTCGGGTCCGTCCCACTGGACCCGGCGCTGCGGGTCGACGCCGATGCCGGCCTGCCCTACGTCCTGGACGCCCCGGACTCCGCGGCCGCTCAGGCGATCACGGCCGTGGCCCGCAGGTTGGGGCGCCGGGAACGCGGCCTGGCCGGCATGTCGCTCGGCCTCAGCCCGTCCGGGCGCTGAGGGCTACGTCGCGTCGGGGTCGAACGGCTTCGTGAGCGCGTCCGCGGCCTCGTCCAGACCGAGAGCCTTCGTCACGCCCTGGCGGGGGTTGGTGGGGATGCTGGGCATGTCCTCGCCCAGCAGGTCCCGGGACAGCGAGCCCTTGGGGTCGGACAGGTAGCGCTGGTCGACCCCCAGGCTGTCCGACACCTCCGAGCGGGCCTTGGCGACCATCCGGCGCAGGTCGCGAACCCATCGGCCGGCCTGCCGTGCCATCTCCGGGAGCCGGTCCGGGCCGAAGACGAGCAGGCCGACGACGGCGATGACGAGGATCTCGCCGATGCCGATGTCGAACACTGCTCGCCTCCCTCCTCCTCGACTACCCCACGGCGGAGTCCAGCGTCAGGGTGACGCTCTCCTCGGTCCCGTTGCGGACGTAGGTGAGCTCCACCGTATCTCCCGGCTGCTTGGAACGGATAGCCACGATGAGCTCCTCGGCGCTGCGCACCTGTGCGCCGTCGATGGCGGTGATGCGGTCCCCGGGGCGGACACCCGCTGCGGCGGCGGGCCCGCCGGCGACGACGTCACCGACGACGGCCCCCGGAGCGGAGCCCTGCAGGTCCAACGTGGCGCCGACGATCGGGTAGGACGCCTCCCCCGTGGCGATGATCTGCTCGGCGGTGATGCGCGCCTGGTTGATGGGGATGGCGAAGCCGAGGCCGATGGAGCCGGCCGACCCGCCGAACGAGCTCCCGAGGGTGGCGATGGAGGAGTTGACGCCGATCACCCGGCCGGCGGCGTCGAGCAGCGGACCGCCGGAGTTCCCCGGGTTGATCGCGGCGTCGGTCTGCAGCGCGTTGATGAAGCTCACCTCGCCGGACCCCCCGGCGGTGACGGGACGGTCGACGGCCGAGATGATCCCCGACGTGACGGTGCCCTTGAGGCCGAGCGGGTTGCCCACCGCCACCACGGGGTCGCCGACGGCCACGTCGCCGGAGTCGCCGAGCGTCAGGGGCGTCAGGTCGGGCAGGTCGACGTCGAGCACCGCCAGGTCGTAGGACGGGCTCTGGCCGACGATCGACGCCTCGACCTGCCTGCCGTCGCGGAGGTCCACCGTCACCGGGCCACCTGTGGCGTCGGCGATGACATGGTTGTTCGTGAGGATGTAGCCGTCGTCGGTGATGATGAAGCCCGACCCGGTGCCCGTCCCCGTCGTGATCGACACGACGCTGGGCAGGGCCTCCTCGGCGATCCCGGCGACCGACTCAGGAGCCCGGCTCGACGTCTGGGCCTCGTCGAGAACCGGTGCGTTGGTCGCGGTCGACCCCCCCGCGGCCTCACCGGTGCTCGGCCGGGCGACCCAGCCCCCGACGAGGCCGCCGAGCAGACCGGCCAGCAGCACCGCCACCAGCAGCAGCACCCAGGAGGGGCCGCGTCGGCGCGGACGGGCGGGCGGCGGAGGAGCCGCAGGGGGTGCACCCGGTGTCTGCCAGGGGTCCGGCACCGGCCCGGTGGGCCGGTCCGCGCCCCAGCCGGGCGGGACACCGCCGGCCCCCGGAGCCGTGGGCGGGGCCCCGGCAGCCCCGGCACCCGGTTCGGAGGTGGCCAGCGAGGACGGTCGTGACCACCAGCCGTCGGCGGGGGGTGGGGTGGGGTTGGTGGTGCTCATCGGTGTCCTTCCCGTGCTCCGGCCGCCTTGGCCGGGGCAATCATCTCTCTCGTGGTGGGGGCTCGGTGCGCCAGCGCCGACTGGAGAGCTCGGCGGCCGCGGTGGATGCGGCTGCGCACCGTCCCGCTCTTGATACCCAGGAGGTCGGCGATCTCCGCGTAGCTCAGTCCTTCGACGTCGCACAGCAGCACCGCGACCCGGAAGTCCTCCGGCAGCTCGCGCAGCGCCTGGGCGACGTCGTGCGACAGCTGGGTCTCGACGTGGACCTGGGCCAGGTCGGGGACGCTGATCTGCAACCGGCCCTCGGCCGGGTCGACCGGCTCGGTGCGAGCACGCCGGGCGCGTCGGCGGTCGTCGAGGAAGAGGTTCGTCGTGATGCGGTGCAGCCAGCCCTCGAACGAGCCCGGGCGGAACGTCGACAACGACCGGAACACCCGCACGAAGACGTCGTGGGTGAGGTCCTCGGCGTCGTGCGGGTTGCCGGTCAACCGGTAGGCGAGCCGGTAGACGCGCGACCGGTGGTCGGCGACGACCTGCTCCCACGACGGCGTCTCCCAGCCGGGAACCGCCAGCGATCCGGACGACATGGCTCACCTCCTCTGCGTCCATGGTGGACCCACCCGAGACCGCCTGCCACCACGACGAGCGGTCCCTGACACTCCCCTGACACACCGGGAAGCGTCCGCTGACCCGAGGCGTGCCGACACCGCGGATCGGGCCCGTGCCGGTACCCTGCAGCCGGACACTGGAGTCAGGGGGACGCCATCGCTACCACCAGCCCGGTACCCAAGCCCGCCACCTGGGCCTACGCCGAGGGGTACCTGAACGAGGACGACATCCTGCAGCGAGCCCGTGCTCGGGCCGACGAGGTCGGGGTGGCCCCCGTCGGGACGGGGGCGGGGATGACCCTGCGGTTCCTCGCTGCCGCGCTGCACGCCCGGAAGGTCGTCGAGATTGGCACCGGGACGGGCGTGTCCGGCTTGTGGCTGCTGCGCGGGATGTCCCCCGACGGGGTGCTGACCACGATCGACGTCGAGGGCGAGCACCAGCGCCTGGCCAAGGAGGCCTTCTCCGAGGAGGACATCCCGCACACCCGGCTGCGGCTGATCCCCGGTCGCGCCCTGGAGGTGCTGCCCCGGCTCAAGGACGGCGACTACGACCTCGTCGTGTGCGACGGCGACAAGCGCGAGTACGCCGACTACCTCGAGCACGCCCTGAGGCTGCTGCGCAGCGGCGGGGTGGTGGTGTTCGACAACGCCCTCTGGCACGACCGGGTCGCCGACCCGGCGCAGCGAGACCCGGAGACGGTCGCCATCCGGGAGCTCGGCCGAGCCGTCCGCGAGGACGAGCGGCTCGTACCGATGCTCCTGCCCGTCGGGGACGGGGTGCTGGCGGCGGTCAAGCGCTAGAGCTCGACGTCCTGGTCCTTGCCCAGGGCCACGATGCCGTCGTCGGTGACCGTGAAGCCACGGTCCCGGTCGTGCTGCAGGTCGACACCGATGGTGGCGCCGGAGGGCACGTCCACGGACTTGTCGATGATCGCGTTGCGGATGACCGCCCGGGGTCCGATGCGGGTGCCCGTCATGATGACCGAGTTCGACACGGTCGCCCCCTCGAGCACCCGAACCCCGGGCGAGAGCACGCTGTGGTCGACGAACGACCCGGCGATGATGCTGCCCAGCCCGACGATCGACTCCCGCGCCGTGCCCCCCTGGACGAACTTCGCGCCGGGCATCTGCGGGTGGCTGGTCAGGATCGGCCACTCGCGGTTGTAGAGGTTGAACACCGGGTCGATCGAGACGAGGTCCATGTGCGCCTCGTGGTACATGCTCAGCGTCCCGACGTCCCGCCAGTAGGCGTGGTCACGCGGGGTGCTTCCCGGCACCCGGTTCTGGCTGAAGTCGTAGACGGCGGCCTCGCCCCGCTCGACCAGCATGGGGACGATGCTGCCGCCCATGTCGTGCACCGAGCCCTCGTCGCCCGCGTCGATCCTCAGGGTGTCCAGCAGCACGTCGGTGGTGAACACGTAGTTGCCCATGGAGGCGAAGGAGACGCTCGGGTCGTCCGGGACGCCGGGCGGGTCGGCGGGCTTCTCCAAGAACTGATCGATCGCGGTCCCGTCGGGGGTCTGGATGATGCCGAACGCACTCGCCTGGTCGCGCGGGACGCGGATGCCCGCGACGGTGAGACCCGCGCCGGAGTCGATGTGGGCCTGCACCATCTGGGACGGGTCCATGCGGTAGACGTTGTCGGCACCGAAGACCACCACGTAGTCCGGCTCGTCGTCGTAGACGAGGTTGAGCGACTGGTAGATGGCGTCCGCGCTGCCCTGGTACCAGCGCGGGCCCAGGCGCTGCTGGGCGGGCACCGGGGTGACGTAGTGCCCGAGGATGTTGCTCATCCGCCAGGTCAGGGAGATGTGCCGGTCCAGGGAGTGCGACTTGTACTGGGTGAGCACCGCGATCCGGTGGATCCCACCGTTGACGAGGTTGGACAGGACGAAGTCGATGAGCCGGTAGCCGCCACCGAAGGGGACCGCGGGCTTGGCGCGGTCCGCGGTCAGCGGCATGAGCCGCTTGCCCTCTCCGCCGGCCAGCACGATGCCGAGAACTCGAGCCCCCGCGGTCCTCATGCTCGGCACCCTAGTCTGACCGCATGCGGATCGCTGTGCTGTCCCGGGAGTTCCCCCCCTACGTCTACGGCGGTGCCGGGGTCCACGTCGACCATCTCGTCCCGGCGTTGCGCGCCCAGCCCGGCGTCGAGGTCGACGTCTTCTGCACGGGGCCGGACCGCGCCGGGGCCACCTGCGTCGGCGAGTCCGACCCGCGCATGCCGGAGGCGAACAGCGCGCTCGGACAGCTCTCGGCCAACGTCGTGCTCGCCGACCTGCTCGGGTCGGGACCCGAGCTCCCCGACGTCGTGCACTCCCACACCTGGTACACCAACCTCGCCGGCCACGTCGCGGGGCTGCTGCACGGACGCCCGCACGTCATCACCGCCCACTCGCTGGAGCCTCTGCGCCCGTGGAAGGCCGAGCAGCTCGGGGGTGGGTACCGGCTGTCCAGCTGGGCGGAACGCACCGCCTTCGAGGCAGCCGACGCGGTCATCGCCGTCAGCCACGGGATGCGGGAGGACATCCTGTCCTCCTACCCGCGGATCGACCCGTCCCGGGTGCAGGTGGTGCACAACGGCATCGACACGAAGACCTACCGTCGAGACGAGGACACCGACGTCCTCGAGCGTCTCGGCGTCGACCCCGACCGGCCGTCCGTGGTGTTCGTGGGTCGGATCACCCGCCAGAAAGGGGTCGGCCACCTGCTGCGGGCAGCCCGCAGCCTCGCCCCGGAGGCCCAGGTGGTGCTGCTCGCGGGCTCGCCAGACACCCCCGAGCTGGCGGCCGAGACCGAGCGGGCCGTCGCCACCCTCACAGCCGAGCGCACCGGCGTCGTCTGGGTGGAGAAGATGCTGCCGCGCACCGACGTGCGCCAGGTCCTCAGCCACGCCACCGCATTCGTCTGCCCCTCGGTGTACGAGCCCTTGGGCATCGTCAACCTCGAGGCCATGGCGTGCGAGACCGCGGTCGTGGCCAGCGACGTCGGGGGCATCCCCGAGGTGGTGCAGCACGGCACGACGGGGGTCCTCGTCCACTACGACCCCCGGCAGCCCGAGGAGTTCGAGGACGGGCTGTCGCAGGCCCTCAACGAGCTCGTGGGGAGGCCGGACCGGGCTGCGGCGATGGGGCGGGAGGGCCGCCGGCGGGCCGTGGAGGAGTTCGGCTGGGACCGGATCGCCGCCCAGACCGTGGAGGTCTACCGCAGCGTGGCCGGCTGACACCTCATCCTGCGGCTGCCGCCTTGAGGGCGTCGCCGAGGTCGTTGGCCTCGTCGGCGGACAGCTCGACCACGAGCCGCCCTCCCCCTTCGAGCGGGACACGCATCACCAGGCCCCGGCCCTCCTTCGTCACCTCGAGCGGACCGTCGCCTGTCCGCGGCTTCATTGCCGCCATGTGCGCTTCCCTTCTGAGTGCCGGTCGACCTGGCCGCCATTATCCCAGAGCCGGGGGCCGTCCTCATCCGGCCCTGCGCGAAAGGCACACCCGGCGAGGTGGTCGTCGACGACACCACAGGCCTGCATCGCCGCGTAGACCGTGGTCGGTCCCACGAACACGAACCCCTCCCGCCGCAGCGCCCGGGCCAGCGCGGCTGACTCCGCGGTGCGGGCCGGGACGTCGCGGAGCCGGCGGGGGACCGGGTGCGTGGCCGGCGCATGCCCCCACACGAGCCGGCTGAGGGCGTCCGGGCCGTCGCGTCGCTGCAGGGCGCACAGGGCCCGGGCGTTGGTGATCGCCGCCTCGATCTTGCCGCGGTGGCGCACGATCGACGCGTCGGTGAGCAGGCGCGCCACGTCCTGCTCGGTGTAGGCGGCGACGGTGGCCGGGGCGAACCCAGCGAAGGCCAGCCGGAACGCCTCGCGCTTGCGCAGGATGGTCAGCCAGGACAGCCCCGCCTGGAAGCCCTCGAGAACGAGGCGCTCGAGCAGAGCCGTGTCGGTCCGCACCGGCACGCCCCACTCCTCGTCGTGGTAGCGGCGGTAGTCCTCCGCCCCCAGAGCCCAGGGACAGCGCGGCAGCCCGTCCGGACCGGCGCGCGGCGACCCCGACGCGGCCACCTCAGCCGGTGGTCGTACGCACCGGGTGGGACGACTCCACGAGCCGCGCCAGGGTGCGCAGCGATCGCCGGAAACCGGTGGCGAGGACCGCCCGCACGAGCGGCCAGACCATCTCACCGAGGACGCCGGCCGGAAGGTCGACCTCGGCCTCGTAGACGACGCGGGACCGGCTGGCGCCGATCGGCTCCACCCCGAACTCGGCGCTGCCCCGCACCACCCGCCCGGTCTTGCGGACCGCGCACCGGTACGGCGGCTCCCAGGCCGTGATGACCATCGTGTCGAGGAACCCGATCGGACCCACCCCGGTGAAGGCGTGGACGCCCTCCCCGACCGCGTGGCCGCCGTGGGGGCCGACGCCGTGGGTGCGGGTCAGCATCGCCCAGTCCGACTGTCGCTCCCAGTCCGTGAGCAGCGACCACGTAGCCTCGGCCGGAGCGGCCACATCGGCGGCGACACGCAGAGTCCCTGGCACGGCCCCGATCGTGCCACGCCGGAGCCGGCGGTGCCCGCCGGATGAGGGAGGTGGCGATGGACCTGCGGCTCGGGTCGGTCACGGTGCCGGGCACCGGGCACGCCGTCATGGCGATCGTCAACCGGACGCCGGACTCGTTCTACGACCGCGGCGCCACCTACGCGTTCGGTGCTGCGCTGGACAGAGTCGCCGCCGTCGTGGCCGAGGGGGCGCTGGTCGTCGACATCGGTGGGGTCAAGGCCGGCCCGGGCGAGGACGTCGACGTCACCGAGGAGCTGCGCCGCGTGCTGCCGTTCGTGTCCGCGGTCCGCGACCGTCACCCCGACGTCGCGATCAGCGTCGACACCTGGCGTGCCGACGTGGCCCGGGAGGTGGTCGCGGCCGGTGCCGACCTGCTCAACGACACCTGGTCCGGGGCCGACCCCGCCCTGGCAGAGGTGGCCGCCGAGGCCGGCGTCGGGCTGGTCTGCAGCCACGTCGGACCACTCACCCCTCGGTCGCGCCCGCACCGCGTGGCCTACCCCGACGTCGTGGCCGACGTGCTCGCCCGGGTCCTGTCGCTGGCCGAGCGGGCGGTAGCCGTAGGCGTCCGCCGGGACGGCATCCTGCTCGACCCCACGCACGACTTCGGCAAGAACACCTACCACTCGCTGCTGCTCACCCGACGGCTCGACGCGCTCACCGACACCGGGTGGCCGGTGCTGGTGAGCCTGTCGAACAAGGACTTCGTCGGGGAGACCCTCGACCGTCCGGTCGGGGAGCGGCTGACGGGAACGTTGGCCGCCACGGCGGTGGCCCGCTGGCTCGGTGCCAGGGTGGTTCGCGCGCACGAGGTGGCCCCAACGCTGGAGGTGCTCGACATGGTGGCTTCGATCGCCGGGCAGCGTCCTCCGGCGGTGGCCCGCCGTGGGCTCGCCTGATCGGCTCAGCGACGCTGTCGGGGCGACGACTCGTACAGCGCGGCCTCGTCCCGCTCCCGACGGCGCAGGTCGGCCTCGGTGAGCACGGCCATCACCTCGTCCATGTCGTCGGTGCAGGTGATGAGGTCGAGGTCGCCCGGTGAGATCTTGCGCTCCGCGGCGACGGTGCCGGTCAGCCACGAGAGCAGGCCGGACCAGTAGTCGCACCCGACGAGGACCACCGGGAACTGCGTGACCTTGCCCGTCTGGGTGAGCGTGAGCGCCTCGAACATCTCGTCCATGGTGCCGAACCCGCCGGGGAAGACGACGAAGCCCTGGGAGTACTTGAGGAACATCGTCTTGCGGGCGAAGAAGTAGCGGAAGTTGAGGCCGACGTCGACGTAGTCGTTGAGCCGCTGCTCGAACGGCAGCTCGATGCCGAGCCCGACCGACACCCCGCCGCTCTCCACGGCCCCCTTGTTCGCCGCCTCCATGATTCCCGGCCCTCCACCGGTGATCACGGCGTAACCGGAGTCCGCCAGCCGACCCCCCAGCGTGTACGCCAGGGAGTACGCCTCGCTGTCGGGCCTGGTGCGGGCCGACCCGAAGACGCTCACCGCCCGGCCGAGCTCGGCGAGCGTGCCGAACCCCTCGACGAACTCCGCCTGGATCCGCAGCACCCGCCACGGGTCCTGGTGCACCCAGTCGGTCGGGCCGCGGGTGTCGAGGAGGTGCTGGTCGGTGGTGGCGCGGTAGACCTCCTGACGGCGCAGGCGGACCCGCCCCAGCGGGCGTTCCGGTACGCGCTCCTCGGTCACGTCGTCGAGGCTAGCCCGCCCCGGCGAGCCACGTGGCCAGCACGGCCTCGCAGCGCCGGAGCTGCTCGACGGGCACCTGCTCGTCGTCGTGGTGGGCCAGCACCGGGTCGCCCGGCCCGTAGTTCACGGCCGGGACGCCGAGCGCCGTGAAGCGGGCCACGTCGGTCCAGCCGAGCTTGGGCCGCACCTGTCCCCCGGCGGCCGCGACGAGCTCGGACACCACCGCGTGGTCCAGCCCCGGCCGGGCTCCTGGCGCCATGTCGGTGAGCTCGATCGGGTAGCCGTCGAGCACGTGGTGGACGTGGGCGAGCGCCTGCTCGGGGCTACGGTCGGGGGCGAACCGGAAGTTCACGCTGATCGTCACCCGGTCGGGGATGACGTTGCCGGCGATGCCGCCGTGGATGGCGACGGCGTTGAGCCCCTCCCGGTAGACGAGCCCGTCGACGTCGGCCTCACGCGGCTCGTAGGCCGCGAGCGTGGCCAGCACCGGGGCGGCGGCGTGGATGGCGTTGCGGCCCATCCACGCGCGGGCCGAGTGGGCGGCCCGCCCGGGCACGGTCACGTCCACCCGCAGGGTGCCGTTGCAGCCGCCCTCGAGGTCGGCAGCGGTGGGCTCGAGCAGCACCGCCACGTCGCCGGCGACCCACTCGGGGTGGTTGCGCACGAGCCGGCCCAGGCCGTTGCGGGTCGCCTCGACCTCCTCGCAGTCGTAGAGCACGACGGTGACGTCGCGGGTCGGGTCCGGGACCGAGGCGACGGCGCGCAGCGCGACGGCCACCCCGCCCTTCATGTCGACGGTCCCCCGGCCGACGAGGGAGTCGGTGCCCGGGTCGAGCCGTACCGGCAGGTTCCCGGCCACCGGGACGGTGTCGAGGTGGCCGGCCAGCACGACGCGCTCGGGCCGGCCGAGGTGTGTGCGGGCGACGACGGCGTTGCCGTCCCGGAGCACCTCCAGGTGCGGCAGCGCCCGCAGCGCCTCCTCGACGGCGTCGGCCAGCGGACCCTCCTCGCCGCTCACCGACGGGACGTCGCACAGCGCACGGGTGAGCGCCACCACGTCGCCGTGCACGTCCAGCCTTGCCACCGTACCGACGCTAGGCGATGGCAGGCTGGGCTCCGTGACCGACACCCCCGCGCACGACGAGCCCCGCTCGGCCTGGGCCGACGGGCTGGCCACTCTCACCGCCGACGGGGCGGTGCTCGACGCCTGGTTCCCCAGCCCGGCGCTCGGGGACCCGCCGGTGGGCACCCCGCCGGACCCCGCACTGCTCGCGCTCGAGGGCAGCGACTCGCGTCGCGGCACCCAGCGCGCCTTCGTCCGGGTCGTCGTCGACCTCGACCAGCCTCCGCTCGACGTCCCCGACGCGTACCTGCGCCTGCACCTGCTCAGCCACCGCCGGGTCCGCCCGCACGGCCTCGCCCTCGACGGGCTGTTCGGCGTGCTCCCCAACGTGGTCTGGACGTCTCGGGGCCCGTGCGCGGTGGAGGGGTTCGAGCGGACCCGGGCGAGCCTGCTCTCCACAGGTCCCGTCACGGTCCTCGGCGTGGACAAGTTCCCGCGGATGCTCGACTACGTCGTGCCCACCGGGGTGCGCGTGGCCGACGCCGACCGGGTGCGGCTCGGCGCCCACCTGGCTCCCGGGACGACCGTCATGCACGAGGGCTTCGTCAACTTCAACGCCGGCACCCTGGGGGCGTCGATGGTCGAGGGCCGCATCTCGGCCGGCGTGGTCGTCGGTGACGGCAGCGACGTCGGCGGCGGCGCATCCATCATGGGCACGCTGTCCGGCGGGGGCGCCGAGGTCGTCTCGGTCGGCGAGGGATGCCTGCTCGGGGCCAACTCCGGTCTCGGCATCTGCCTGGGAGACCGTTGCGTCGTGGAGGCGGGGCTCTACCTGACGGCCGGCACGAAGGTGCTGATCGACGGCGAGACCCTGCCGGCCCGGACGCTGAGCGGTGTCGACGACCTGCTGTTCCGACGCAACTCGGTGACCGGCGCGGTCGAGGCGCTGCCCCGCAGCGCCTCGTGGGGAGGGCTCAACGAGGCGCTCCACACCAACGACTGAGGCTGCCCCGCGGGTACCCTGGAAGACCCCATGGCTGCTCCGGTCGTCTCCCCTCCTCCCCGCCCCCGCCCGACCAGGCGGCGCACGGGCTGGCTGGCGTGGCTCACGGTGCTGGCCCTGCTGGCGGGCGTGGCCGTCGTCGGAGCGCGGTGGTGGGCAGGGTCGCTGCAGGTGCTGCCGTTCACCGAGCAGTGCGTGGCCCAGGCGGATGGACGGAGCGTGGCGGTCAGCCCGGAGCAGGCCCAGAACGCCGCCACGATCGCCGCGGTCGCGGAGCGCCGCGGGCTGCCCGCCCGGGCGGTCACGATCGCCCTCGCCACCGCCTACCAGGAGTCCAAGCTGCGCAACATCGACTACGGGCACCTGGACTCGCTCGGTCTGTTCCAGCAGCGCCCCTCGCAGGGATGGGGATCCCCGGAGCAGGTCCAGGACCCGGTGTATGCGGCGAACGCGTTCTACGACGCTCTGGTGAAGGTCCCCGGCTACACCGAGCTGCCCGTCACGAAGGCCGCCCAGGCCGTCCAGCGCAGCGCGTACCCGACGGCCTACGCCGACCACGAGTCCGAGGCACGGGTGCTGGCCTCCGCCCTGACCGGCTGGTCCAGGGGGGCGCTGTCGTGCACGATCCGCCACGCGTCGCTGCCCGCCGAGCAGCCCGACGAGTCCGGGTTCACCCCGCGGGCGCAGCGGGTGGCCGAGGGCGTCCGCTCCTGGTTCGGCGAGGGCACGCCCGTCAGCACGTACCAGACCTCCGGGGGGGCTTCGACCCACGATCGGGGCCTCGCGCTCGACATCTTCGTCCCGATGCAGGACGGGGCCGGCAGCCGCGAGGGCTGGGCCGCGGCGCACTGGCTCGTCGCCAACGCCGAGCGGCTCGGGGTGGCGACGGTGATCTACGACGACCGGATCTGGTCCGCCCACCGCGGCCAGGAGGGCTGGCGCGCCTACACCCACCCGTCCGGTAGCACCACCGTCACCGACCGGCACCTCGACCACATCCACGTCGACGTCGTCGACGCGGCATGAGCCGGCACCGGCGCCGCGTCGCGTCCGGTGCCGCCGTCGCCGTCGCCGTGCTGGCCGGCTGCACAGCACCGGAGGAGCCGACCGTCACCGTCGGTACTGCCCAGACGCTCGCTGTCGAGGTTGCGGACAGCCCCGAGGAGCGGCGGGTCGGGCTGATGGGACGTACCGACGTGCCGGAGGGGACGGGGATGGCGTTCGTCTACCCGGAGCCGCTGCGCGGCGGGTTCTGGATGCGGGACACCCTGGTACCCCTGTCGATCGTCTGGGTGCTCGACGACACGGTGGTGGGGGTCGCCGAGATGGAGCCGTGCGCGGACCGCGAGCAGTGCCTGGTCTACTACCCCGAGGACGCCGATGCCGTCTTCGACCTCGCGGTGGAGGCGGCGGCCGGGACGTTCACCGAGGCCGGGGTGCGCCCGGGCGACCCGGTCAGCACGACCGGCCTGCCCGGTCGCTGAGCCCGCCCCGTCAGGCCGGTCGGCGGGCCAGCCGGTCGTGGGCGGCCTGCACCCGTTCGTCGGTGGCGGTGAGGGACACCCGGACGAAGTCCGCGCCGCCGGGACCGTAGAAGTGGCCGGGGGCGACGAGCACGCCCCGCTCGGCCAGCCACGCGACGCTGGCGAGGGCGGGCTCGTGCCGGGTCGCCCACAGGTACAGGGAGCCCTCCGACCTCTCGATGGTGAACCCGGCTGCGACGAGGGCCTCGGCGAGGACGTCACGGCGGCGGGCGTACCGCTCCCGTTGGGTGTCCACGTGCGCGTCGTCGGAGAACGCCGCGACCATCGCGGCCTGGACCGGGGCCGGCACGACCATGCCGGCGTGCCGTCGGGTCTCGTGCAGCGACCGGACCAGGGCCGGGTCCCCGGCGACGGCGCCGGCGCGGTAGCCGGCCATCGACGAGCGCTTGGACAGCGAGTGCACCGCCAGCACGTTGTCGAGAGAGCCCCCACAGACCTCGGGGTGCAGGATGCTCGCCGGCTCGGCGTCCCAGCCGAACTCCAGGTAGCACTCGTCGGAGGCCACGACCGCGTCGCGCTCCCGCGCCCAGGCCACGACCTTGGCCATGTGCTCGACGGGCAGCACCGTCCCGTCGGGGTTGGCCGGCGAGTTCAGCCACACCAGGCGCACCGGGCCCGGCCCGAGCGCGGTCAACCCGTCGGAGGCCACCGCGGTGGCCCCGGCCAGCACCGCACCCACGGCGTAGGTCGGGTAGGCCAGCGCCGGGTGGACGACCACGTCGCCGGCACCCACCCCGAGCAGCGTCGGCAGCCAGGCCACGAGCTCCTTCGTCCCGATGACGGGCAGCACGTCGTCGGGGAGAACGTGCGCCCCCCAGCGACGCTGGAGGTAGTCCGCGACCGCCGAGCGCACCGCGGGGGTCCCGCGGGTCAGCGGGTAGCCGGGCGCGTCCGTCGCGCCGGCGAGGGCCTGCTGCACGAGTGGCGGGGTCGGGTCCACGGGGGCGCCCACGGAGAGGTCCACCAGACCACCGGGGTGGGC